>Ga0208764_10002554_pt1 | contig 11436 bp, 6 predicted proteins | sample ETNtaG_18_FD_185762 | JGI IMG/M metagenome (GOLD analysis project Ga0208764, IMG submission 185762) | Marine microbial and viral communities from oxygen minimum zone, Eastern Pacific Ocean - ETNP201302SV91 (SPAdes) (version 2) | ecosystem: Environmental > Aquatic > Marine > Oceanic ... | reverse complement strand
TTATTCAACTGTATCACTAAAAGACCTTCAAAAAAACTTTTCTCAGACATTTACCTTTGATGTTCTAGCAAAAACAATGCCAATAATTAACAGTTCCTATGAAGAGAGAATTGAACAATTTTTTGATAACAAGGCCATATTAGATTCAAAATATTTACATAGTCCATTAATGTTTAACAAAATCAATATGTATTTGAACTATTATTCTGGTAAAAATGGTATAGACATGCATATTGCCATTGATGATATATTAATGGCTACATATGATAATTACGATGTGTATGGATATTGTATAACTCAAATATTATCGTTTCTTAATCGGGAAGGATTTGAAGAACGAATAGAATACGTTGTTTCTGAATATATTGGGGATGAATTTGATTTGATTACCAATCGTACATTACGAAAACAGATTGAAGGAAGGCAAAAGCTACAAGTGGGTACAATTGCTCCAGATATACAAATACCAGATATAAATAGAGACAAGGTTGGTTTGCATGATCTATTTAAGAAGAATAAGCTTAATTTAGTAATGTTTTGGTCATCTACATGTCCGCACTGCATGGAAACAATTCCTGAAATAAAAACTATTTATGATACCTATCGTTCTGCGGGTTTGGAGATTATTGCAGTTTCCATTGATAAAAAGAAAGATGAATGGCAACAAGTGATTGATCAGGAAAATTTAGAATGGGTAAATATCTCCAATTTAAACGGATGGAATTCTGAATCAACGGATGTGTATTATGTTACATCTACACCAACATTTTATTTGGTTGATAATCAAAGAACGATAGTGGGAAGACCGGATGGGAAGGAAGATGTCATCCGTATGTTAAATAATCTATTACGTTAGATTATTATTTTTATAAAATATACAAAAGTGACATAAGTCACTCTATAATTAATGAATATTGATTTTTATGATGATGATGGTGATATTCAAGGCAATTATTTTATTGAAATTATTATTATCGGAGGACGTAGTATGTTTAATAAGTCAATAATAGCTATACTAATTTTGTTGTTTGCAGGCGATATAAGTGCCCAACGTCGTAGCTCAAAAAAAGATGAATCAAAGCAAAGCACTTCTGTTTCTCAGGCTGAAGATCTTGTAAATCAATATGGATTTTCTTCAAAACAGGAATTAGGAGAACATTTGTTAAGACAGGGTCTTACCAAGACGGCAGAGAAAACAGTAAAAAATTATATGAATGGTGAAAAATTGGCTGGTCGAGAAATGACTCGATTAAAAGATTTATTAAATAAATATCCAAAGGGTTCTGAAGGTAATGTTTCAACTCGAAGCGGAAGAAAGAGTAAAGAACCAGCACAACGAGCAGCAAGGAGTAGTCGGAGCAGTCAAGATGAATCTACTCGTTCTTCAAGAAGTGCCAGATCCAGCAGTAGTCCTCGATCAAAAGAATCATCAAAACGCTCATCCAGAAGTGCTCGATCAACAGATGATACAAGACGTTCAGATAGTAGAAATGATTCCAGGAGGATGAGTAGTTCTAAACGTAGTAGCAAAAGAGAAGCTGTTGACTATCCTTCCGATTATCCGGAAACATTAAAAGATGCAGAAGAAGAAATTATGCCAGAGATAGAGATATTAAATCTGAATGACGATGATTCCTCAACAGATCAACCTTCCAGTGGTAGAGTGCAAAGAAGTGCACGTACAGAGGGTCAGGGTGCTGCTGAAGGATTAAGTGCCTTAGAAAATTTTGATATGGTTGGTGAAAATAAATGGATTCAGGCTGGTCGAAGATGGATGTATGGAGATGATGCAGCCTGCGCACAAGTGTGCTTAGATAATATATGGTGCGATGGCTTTTATACGTATGTATCTAGAAGAGGGGATGATATTTGTATTTACGCTGATGATGTGGATCCATTAATTACCTATAATGGTATAAATTTAAAAACATATGTCTATGTAAATGCTGGACTAAGACAAGAATTCAGAGAGGCTCGGGATGAATACTTACAAAAACAACGCTCTTTTAACGCATTGTCCCATTCAAAACGTACACTTGAATTTTTATCATCCAATCATGATAATGATGCAGTTGCATCTGTATCTGCACCTTCATCAGGTAGAAGACTAAATCGAGAAGATACGGATGCAGATGTTCCAGAGATGCCCGATCAAGTAGCAGAAGCCGAGGAATTGATTGCTAATGGGGAGGTTGAAGAAATTATAATGGAAGATGATGAATCCTCTGTAGAAGAAGATGAAAGTATGGATGATGAAGGATCTGTAAGTTCTGGAAGAAGAGCATCCTCTGGAAGAAAATCAAGTTCTGCAAGGTCTTCCGGTAGAGTGAAGAAAGAATCTTCCAAAAGAGCATCAAATAGTGATATTGGTCTAGTAGGCGCTTGGGGTAATATTAATTGGAGTAATGTTTATTCAAAATACGGCTGGACGAATGCTATGAATTTTTTCACAAATGAAGGTCATGGTACATGGATTTCTAATGGAAGACCTATACGTTATATGAGAACAAGAAACGTTCAAGCATGTGCAAAAGCCTGTCTGCAAATTCAAGATTGTGATGCAATAAATTTCTCCACTAGATGGGGTAGTTGTTATTTAATGGATGATGTGGATCCAATATGGGAACATAACTGGTATCTTTATAGTGGTATGACATCTTACGCGGTTCGAAATATTGATGAAGTCTCAATGGAGAGAGAAATGGTGCAAATAAACAATTTTATGCAAAATGTTGAATCAGAAGAGGCTGCCGTTCAGGCAAGTATTGATTCGTACATTAATGGAGGTGGGTTTGTTGCCGAATATTATGATGCAGTTCAAGCTGTGTCTGCATTTCGTTCTGAATCAATAGAAGATGAAAATGCGGAATTACCACCTACTCAAGAAGATGAAGGAACCATTGATGATTTCACAGAAGAGTTAGATGATATCATTGAAAAAGCAACTGATCTGCATGAGACGGCTCAAGATGCGTTATCAAAATTTGCTTTTGTGGAAACATATGCAAATAAGGCAGCAGATTTAAAATCAGTTGCCACTGATGTCGAAACTGCGCTTCAAGCAGCAAAATCTGTCCCAGGTGTTGTACGCAGAACGTTTACTCCTCTGTACAATATGGTTGCACCTGTGGATAATAGAATGGATGGTGTTGTTACGCAAGCATGTGCAGTGGATGCGTCTTTGGATCTTCCAGAAAATATTATTCAAAAAGTTAGTGATGTAGCGGTAGAGGTAGGAGAAAAGCTTGGAACGCTGGGTGAGCATACAGCAAATGGCTACGGGTATTTAAGTCTGGCTAATGATTGCGCAGATGAAACACGATATACTGGTATTGCTGATGGTTTACGAGTAACACGTGTTGCATACTTGGATAAAGTTGGTAGCGCGGAAGAAGTTGCGGAGGATGTTGATGATGCATTAGATGATGCGATTACAAAAATGGATGAAATTATAGAAGCTTTAGATGCTGGTCTGGATCTAAGTGCATTTGATGAGTTTCTTGATATTCTTACACCAATGCAAACTGGATTAAGTTTTATTAATGAATCAGTAGAAATTTCCCCTTGGCCTGTTTCTACAGCATCTATCGGTTGCCCAGCTGGCTATGAAGAATTCTTTGTAGGTGGATGTGGTAAATGTCCCGATGGATTTATGATGACTTGGGATCCTGTAAGTGCATATTTCTGTACAAAATCGTGGTCAGAGCAAACAAGTAGTACAAGAAGAGTAGAAAGAGAAGGTGGAAACTGGTGGGATGGATTTTTTAGCTTTTTTGAGGATATAGTTACTTGGTCCACACAATATTTTACGGAAAATCATGATGGCTATTGGGTAGGAGCAACTTGTCCAGATAATATGTCATTGATAAATGATCCAGTAAGTGGAGAACCTGCTTTTTGTGCATCAAGTGGGTCCTTTTCAATAAGTCTAGCTGATATAGGCGTAGAACTTGATGGAATAGCAACGGCTATTGAAGATTTTATGAGTTTAGATGACTTCATGGAATGTTGTATTGATCCAGTTTTGCAGCCCGTAATGGATCTTGCAATGGAAGGAATTGGTTTAGATGTTCCAGATGTGGGTACTGCTTTCCCAGAACTAGGAGTAGATTTACCGGATATGAATACCAATTTGCTTGCAGCGATGCAGGATTTATATGTAGAACTATTGTCCTTATCGAATCAATTGCAAATTTCCATTGATTATCTTGATTTGAATCTGGATATGTTGGCTGATATTCCCTGTCAAGATGTTCAAGAAAAAATAGTAGAATTGCATTCATCACCTGGTGATGATTCTGAATTAGTAGAGCAAGTAATGACTAACCTTGCCTTGCGTACAAAAATGGGACAAAAAGCGCAGGAAGTATCGGATCAAATTGATGTTGTTCGTGAATATGTAGCAACAGCAGAAGGAATCGCGCAAGATCCTCTTGCTTGGACATATGGCGAATATGTGGCTAGTAGGTACACTGGTTGTCCTTAATACAAATCAGATAAATAAGTAATTAATAGAAAAACCCCGCTATTTGCGGGGTTTTTTGTTTATAATGATTAACTTTAACCAACTATATTGTACGAGGTCAATATAGTTTTCAATAATTAAAGAGGGGGTTTCATGAAAGATACGTTAAAAATATTCTTTGTTTTCACCGTGATGTGCTCAATGGTAAGTGCTGGTGATGTGGAAGATATTAAAAATCAGATTATGAAAAATAATGAGTATTTTACGACAAATAAACGGGGAGCTGACGAATATTCAAAGGAAGGAGCGTTGGAATTTTGGTCCAGTGGCGGATTGATGCAAAAAGTGGAATCTACGGAACGTCCAGAAGAGTACGATATTGCAAGCATTGAGCCCAAGCATATTGAAGTGATTGTATTGGTGCCAAAAAAAGCAGCTGTGGCCATGTATTATTCGGAAGGTTCACTGAAACCGAAGAATTCTGCGGCAGTTGGACATTACCTTACACGAGTAACTCGTGCCTATGTAAAAGAAGATGGACAGTGGAGAGTACGTGCTTCCCATTGGTCACCAGTAATGGGTGGTTCTGGAACCAGCCAGACAAGCTTAGACTAATTAGATAAATCATAGCAAGAAAGGGTAAAAGATGAATAATAAGAATCTATTGATGTTTTCAACAATGGTTATTGTACTAACAATAATTGGTTGTTCACAATCTGGCAGTGATGACCAGTCTTCTCAGAGTAATAATCCGTCATTAGGAGAAGTAATTGCCTATCGAAAAATCACTTTACTGAGTCATTCCAAAGAAGGCAAATATCTACAACAAACAATGACCTCTAACCGAATGTGGAATAAGAACTTATCTGGACTTCATTCTGCTACGTTTAAAGGGGATCGTGGTGAAAGGGCAGGCCAATTTTGCGGTGTATGGATGTTTGAATCTCTAGAAAAAAGGGATGGGTATTTTCCATTAACAAATAAAGGGGATGAGCATGGAACAGGTGTAGAAGAGTTTTCCAATGTTGCAACGATGATCAACAATACAACTGGTAACATTAATTATACCTATGTTCCGCAAGAATCTGAGGCAACCGGAGTATATACAGATTATGTTGTACTTGGGTTTGATCAGTTAAAAAATCCAACACTAGGAGGATTATTTGCATTACGTGAATATGATATTAAACCTGGTATGGAAGCAGAATTTGAAGAATTTTGCGTAAATACAAGTGCGCCTGCATTTCAGGATAATTTTCCGGGTATGGAGATCTATTATCTTATAGGAGATCGAGGAGCGCGTAAGGGTAAGTATGCAGAAATATTATCATTTGAATCGGTAGACAAACGAGATTATTATTTTCCAACGCATGATAGTACCAATGCAGAAATTGCAGATGAGTTTTGGAAAATGTATGAAACTACTAATGTAGAAAGATTTTTAGCTAATCCTGCTAGTTATACGGACTATTTTAAAGTCAATTAATCCCACTAGTTTACAAATAACAAAACCCCAATTAATGATTGGGGTTTTGTTATTTATCATTTATAAAGGGAAATAAGAAACTGTGTTTGATAATAATATGGTAATAAATATCAATGACATTATAAATGGACCTAGATATACATTTCCAGTCAAATTAAAAAAAGAGTGATGAAATAAAGGTAAAACTATCATAATAGGTACAATTGCAAAAAGCAGATTGACATAGAGCCACCCCTCTTTCCAAAAAACAGTACCAGTGATCCAAAATGTGATATATTGTATAAAAAGAATAATAATTAGACCTGCAGCAGTCGCCAATGAAAAAAGGAACATGCTTTTCATCTTTCCATAATCTTCTATTCTCATGGAAGAATTGACTCTAATGGAATTAGATAAAAAGAAAATAAAGAAAAATGGTAAATACATAGGTATGATTAGTAGAGTGATGGGTCTAAATGTGCGAACCGATATAAATATAAATCTATAGTCGACATGGAATAAATAATAGATTGTATTAATAAGCATGAAATAAAGAAAGAAAATCATTACACCTAAGATTAATGTTTTGAAAAGTGCATTCTTTGTAATCGACAACCCCCACATTTCTGGATGTATTCCATGATTTTTACCAAAAAAATGATAACTACCAAAAAACAATAAGAACCCAATTAATCCATTGAATGTTGCCCATAGCATAACAGCATTATTCATTCTTTGAGGAAAAAACCATGTTTGATTTCTTTCAGATGCTTGTATGAATAGAGATTTAGATAATTCGGATAACGGTATATAAGAGAAACATCCAATTATTGAACTAATTAGAATCGTTGACCAAAATATATATTTCCCAATTTTTCTTGGCTTTGGAATTGCTTCTGGTATTGGATGTACTAAAGTTGAAAAATAAGGTAATGTAAGAAAGTATTTTGTTGTGGGTACGATTAGAAGAAAACTGCACACCATAGCTATTAATGTCATTAGTTCTTTCCAATACCAAACTTGATTTGTTGTTGAAATACTATCAGTCATATCAAACGTTTTTAAAAAGAAGTTGATTTGATTCGCAATAGCCTCGGTTGAATATGGTTGAAAGGGATGGAGAAGCTTCTCATTATGTGCTACGCTTAATGTGCGATTTGATAATTTGCCATAGTATTGTCCAATTACAATACTATCTATGGGTGGTACGCTGTTTATTTGGTGGTTTATGAGTCTTAAAGCTTCTGGAGATATTCTCATATCCCCATGTCCTAATTCATTTTGCCATGCGCCTTCATCGTAAAGTGCATAGCTTATACCTACATTTGATTTGATTTTTTTTAGATCTTTATTTTTAAACCCCATTCTTATCATGCCTGAAACAAAAACAGAATGTAGTTTGCTTACAGAAGAATTCTTTTCTGCTATTTTACCAAAATATTGAGCACCACGAATAGCAGCAAGGCCACCAGCTGAATGTCCTGTTGCGCCAATTCTATTTTTATCTATATAATTCAAATTAGAGGTCTCGTATATATAATCAACTATAGGAAACATCCCATAGCCTTCTTTTGTAGCTGCTCTTCTACTCATAGATGAACTTGATCCTCCTTGAGCATATGGATCTATGGATATCACTACAATACCTCTTCTTGATAATTCAATAGAAATGTTTGACAATGTTTCTTTAGATCGCTGAAATCCTGGTATAACTATAATTGCAGGTGCTGGGTTATCGGATGTTGCGCTATATGGTTTATACAAATCAGCGACTACCCACTGACCATTATGAGTTGGAAATTTTATAGCCTGCACATGGACATCTCCCCATGAGGATTGTACCATGGAGGCGATAAAACTGGATAAAATTAGAATTAAAAGTTTTAAATAATATTTATTCATATAAAAACGCTTAGAAATTAATAATCAATAATTAATAAAGCCCTTTAGAGTATTCTTTTTAGAATGATTAGTAGATTTGGTCATGCAAAATTACTACAAAATCATATATATCTATTTTTAATAATCCTTTACTATTTTATTAATAAAAGGAGTTGACTAAATTTAAGTTTTAATATTTTTGCGATAAATTAATATAAAATAGGTGATTATATGTATATAAGATACTTACTTGTTTTTGCTGTTATTTTTTCAACGGTAACTGGGCAAGATTTATTTATTAGTGATTGGTATGCTGGCATTAGAGAAGCTCCAGTATATAGTCAAATGATTGAATTATATAACCCCACGGATTCTGATATTGATCTTTCAGATTATGCTCTGATTAAAGGATCTGCAGGTGGTCCATTTGGCGTACATGGAAGTCATAATACTTTTGTTCGTTTATATGGAACCGTAGCTTCAGGTTCAACAGTTATAATCGCTAGAGCTGCATCGGATGATGGTATTATTAACATAGCTGATATTGTCTTATCCGACCTTGATGAAGAAACATTAAAGATAAGTGGAGATGATGCAGTTGGTTTGTTTAAGGGTGTCGGTATTTCAAGTGATGATGTAAGCGACTGGGTTGCAAGCGCGGAATTATTAGATGCAGTTGGAGATACGTTAGGGGACCCCGGAACAAGTTGGCACGTATCTGGAGAAATTGGCCCCCCAAATTCTGATGGAAGCAGCAATTATGGAGTAACACGTTTTGCTATTTTAACAAGAAAAGAATCTGTATGTACTGGTAATGCTGGTGATTGGACTATGTCAAGAGGTTGCGTTGATGATACATGTAGTAGCACAACTGCTGAGTTAAGTGAATGGAATGTTACTGCTTTATACTATAGTACGGAACCTGGTATAGAGCCAGATGCAGAAAATTCAGATGCTGAAGCAGATATGGATCTTATAGCAGGTTGGCATTATTATGATTGTCAAACCGTATCTTCGCAAGAAGAGTTATTTCATCCCCAAGAATTTCATTTGAAACAAAATTATCCAAATCCTTTTAATCCTGTAACAAATATTGCATTCGATCTGGCTCGTAGAGGAAATGCGCATTTATCTATTTATAATATGAATGGTGAAAATGTTTGGGAAGTGTACATGCCAGGTTTGGTTGCTGGTAATTATACTGTTTCTTGGAATGGAAGGAATACGTCAGGTTCTAAGTTGGAAAGTGGAGTTTATATTTACCGATTGACAATGAATGAATTGAGTCAATCTCGTAAGTTGCTTTTAATAAAATAATTTATATTAATTTAAAATTAAAGTGATGAAAAAGGGATCAATAATATATTGGTCCCTTTTATTTATGAAGAAAATATTGTTACTATTTTTGATTATTTTTTGTTCATGTGCAGAAGAAAAATCTGTCACAGATGTTGGAAGCGCTATTCCTCAAAATGACGATCAATTTCCATGTTTAAATTCCACAACAGATTGTCTAAATACATTGAATTTGGGTTCTGATTCAGAGTGGACTTTTAATTATTACTCTTCATTTCCTTTAGATTCTATGTGGAATGTTACAGGAGCGATAATTGTGGTTCATGGATTTAATAGAAATGCTGATGAATACTTTGAAAATATGCTATCTGTTGTTCAGTCATTAGATCTTGAAGATCAAGTTATAGTTATTGCTCCAGATTTTTCAACTCAAGATGATAATCCAGGTGATCAGGAAATTTTATGGACAGCAAATAGTTGGAAACAAGGGTCTTTATCGGTATACAAAACGAATAAACAACAATTAAGTTCTTTTGCTGTGATCGATACAATTATTTTTGATTTAAAAAATGAACAATATTATCCTAATCTAAATACAATTTTAGTTACAGGTCATTCTGCTGGCGCTCAATTTACTTATTTATATTCTGCAACCAATAATATTGAAAACACACTAAATGATAAACAGCTATTGTATGCCGTAGCAAATAGTTCAAGTTATTTGTATTTAAATGAATTAAGACAAGCCGATTCAGATTACTATATACCTACTGATTGCAATGATTATAATAATTGGCCTTTTGGATTACAAGATCGTAATAATTATGCAAGCAATATCTCTTCATATGATATAATCGATCAAGTAATTCAAAGAAATGTGAATTATTTTAATGGATTATTAGATACTGCATCTAGTACTTACGGTTGCCAATATACACTACAGGGAGCCAATCGACTTGATACAGGTCAAAGACACTTCAATTTTCTTAATTATTACTTCCCCAGTCATAATCATTCATTTAATACGGTATCTGGCGCAAGTCATGATAATAGAGAAATATATTTATCTACAGAATTTATTAATCTAGTTGTAGAAAATTTTCAATAAATTAACCATCTTCAAATGAATTCAAGAACTGCCTTATATCTAATTTGTTTTACTCATTACTTTATTGGAATACTTTCAGCGGTTACCATCGTAAATATTGAAGGATATGTAATTGACGATGTAGGCGTTCCGCTAGCTGGTTCAAATGTAATCATTAAGAATTCTTCATATGGTGGAGCTGCAAATGCAGATGGTTTTTACCGATTTTCTATTCCGGAAGAAGTAGCTCAGACTACCCCATTAATTTCTGCAAGTTATATTGGATATCGATCTATTATAGACACACTTTATTATACTAGTGAAAAGGTAATCATTAAAAACTTTCAGTTGAATAGGGATGTCTTAGACTTGGAATCCATTATAGTAACTGGTATGGGGACAACACAGTATAAAGAAAAACTTGGGGTTTCAATTGAATCCGTAAAAGGAGAAGATGTTGCAAAAGCTGGTGAAGTCAATATTGTTACTTCATTACGAGGCAATGTTCCAGGGCTAGAAATTAGAAAAACTAGTGGGGATGCAGGTACAAATGCTTTTTTTAGAATTAGAGGAACTGGTACAATTTCCGGAAGCCATGAACCATTGATCATTGTAGATGGAAGCCCAGTAAGTAATCGCACATATGATTCAGGAGGTTCTGAGACTAGTGAAAGAGGTCATCCGGAATCATCAAGTAGAACAGGTGATATTAATGTAGAAGATATTGAAACTATCGAGGTGCTCAAAGGTGCGGCGGCTTCTGCAATCTATGGATCGAGAGCTTCCAATGGTGTCATTATGATCACTACAAAGTCTGGTCGAACAGGGAAGACCCAATTAACATACAAATTACAAGCAGGTATTAGTGGGTTAAATAATAAATATCCTGTTCAACAATGGTTTGGGCAAGGAAAGGCTGGTAATTTTATTCAGGGAGAAGGCTTCTCATGGGGAAAACCATTGAATATAAAGGGGACTCCTTGGTTTGATAATAGTAGAGATATTGACAAAGTTTTTGACCACATTGATGAAATATCAGATTATGGAAATAGTTATGATCATAACGTTTCTGCATATGGTGGGAGCGATAAAACTACATTTTATCTTTCGATGAGCAAATCATATGAAAAATCACATTGGATAGATTTTTCTGATTATAATAAAATGGTTTCCACCGTGTTTGGTCATGTCCCAAATCGTGAGGTTCCTTCCGATTATGAACGATATACAGTTCGATTAAAA
>Ga0208764_10002553_pt1 | contig 11437 bp, 10 predicted proteins | sample ETNtaG_18_FD_185762 | JGI IMG/M metagenome (GOLD analysis project Ga0208764, IMG submission 185762) | Marine microbial and viral communities from oxygen minimum zone, Eastern Pacific Ocean - ETNP201302SV91 (SPAdes) (version 2) | ecosystem: Environmental > Aquatic > Marine > Oceanic ... | reverse complement strand
AAACAATTTCTAGCAACAAAGGGTCATTTTCGGTCGAGTGTAGCTTTGAGCTTTCTCCTAAATCACAATTAATATTAATTTCCATTTTTTAAATCCTTAGTTTATTTAATAAGGAATAAGAACTATTATATCAATTTATGTTCAAGAAACTAAACAATATTGGAGACTGCGGCATTGCATGTGATTTTGGCAATGAAGTTAATAGAACCGTAAATACTAGTGTTATTAAATTATTTCACCATATAAAAAGGGAAGTCTCCGAAGGAAATTTGGAAGGTATATTAAACTACACACCGTCATATAATAAACTAATCATAAATTTTGATCTAGAAAAAACAAATTCTTCAAAAATAATTGATTTTTTAAAATCTGTAGATTTTTCAAAATTAAATATATCTCATAATAGCAAAAAGTGGACGATTCCCATTTGTTATGATTTTGAGATGGACTTATCAAACATGAGTAAGATTTTAAAAATTAACAAAGCTGAAATTGTAAAAGCTCATTTAAATACAGATTTTTTTGTTTACATGGTTGGTTTTATTCCTGGACATCCTTTTATGGGAGATTTGAATTCAAAACTTTTTTTAAATCGTTTAAAAACACCTAGAGTAAAAATACCAGCAGGGTCCGTCGGTATTGTTGAAAAATTTTGTAACATCTACCCCTACGAAAGTCCTGGCGGCTGGAACATTATAGGAAGAACTCCCATTAGACTTTTTAATAAAAAAGATGAATCTGATCCTTGCCTTTTGTCACCAGGAGATTCGGTAAAATTTAAATCAATTTCAAAAGAGGAGTTTGAAAAATTAAACAATGAGCAATAATTTTTTCGAAGTTTTGAGACCTGGAATTAATACGACATTTCAAGATAAAGGTCGTTTCCACATGCAGCATTTTGGAGTAACCCCAGGTGGATGCATGGATATAAAATCATTTTTTATTGCAAATGCCTTAGTTGGAAACTCTTCTAACGAAGGAGTTTTAGAATTTGCCTACCAAGGACCTTTGTTGAAATTAACCAAAGGAAAAATTAAAATTTCAATTACAGGCAATGTTCTTTTTCAAATAATTAAATTAAATGAAGAAAAAATAAACGGAGAATGCTACAGAACTTATAATTTAGACGATGGAGATCAAATCGATATTTTGGCAACAAAAGAATCTGCCTATGGATATATGGCTTTGGAAGGAGGGTTTGATATAAAACCTTTTTGCAAAAGTGTTTCTGTTTTAGAAAGAGCTTCGATTGGACCCAACGAAGGTAAAAAAATAAAAATAAATGATAAAATAAATATAAAAAGTAACAGAACTAACAAAAAAAATTTTATAACAAATTTTAGGAATAAAGGGAAAGATATAATTAGAGTTTTAAAAGCTTCACAATTTGACTATTTTTCAAAAGAAAGCCAAAAAGATTTTTTTTCAAAAAATTATAAAATTTCCAATTTAACCGATCGTATGGGAATGAGATTGGAGGGAGCAGTTATGAAAAATATTATTAGTACAAATATTCGATCTGAAGGTATCACAAAAGGTGCCATCCAAGTTCCAGCGGACGGACAACCAATTATATTACTAACAGACTATCCTACTATTGGAGGCTATCCTAAAATAGCAAATGTAATATCAGCAGATTACGATTTATTGATTCAAAAAACCCCTGGAGAAAAAATATTTTTTAAATTAATTGAGTTGCCTGAAGCTGAACAATTGTATAAAGAACGCATTAATAGTATTTCAGAAATAATAAAAAATATAAAAGAGCTAAATTGACATTTTTGAATAAAATTCCTGGTTCACTTCTAATTTTTCTTGGAGCGTTATGCTTAAGTTTTGGTGGCATAATAGTAAAATCCTTCGAAGGAGCTAATTTATGGCAGATTCTTTTTTGGAGACAAATATTTTTTTCTATCATTGTGATTTTATATTTATTAATTGTTTATAAAAAAAATTTTTTTAAAACATTTTATGAATCTGGCATTCCGGGATTTGCTGCTGGTTTTTTTTTATCTTTTGGTTTTGCAGCCTATGTTTTTGCCATGTATACAACTACTGTCGCAAATACTAATTTTATAATTACAACACAGACAATTTTTCTAGCTCTTTTAGGTTATTTTTTTTTAAAAGAAAAAATTAACTCAATAACATTAATTTCAATTATTTTAGGAATGTCAGGAGTTTTATTAATTCTTGGTAGCTCTTTATCGATTCAAACTCCGGAGCAATTTATTGGAAATTTAGTAGCATTTATAATGCCCATTTCTTTTGCTGCGTTAGTTATGATAGTTAGAAAATATCCAAAAGTAGATATGGTTCCAGCTCAATTTACAGCAGGTGTTTGTGCAGCGATTATTGGCTTAATTGTAGCTGGAAAATTATCAATTTCTTTTCATGATCTTACGTTAGCTTTTTTAGCTGGTTTTTTTCAAATAGGATTTGGATTTATTTTAATTACAGTGGGATCGCAAACTACACCAGCAGCTATTGTTGGCATTTTAATGTTAACCGAATCTGTATTTGGACCCTTGTGGGCTTGGTTGTTTATTAATGAAGTGCCACCTATAAGTGTAATTTTTGGCGGTGGAATAATAATTTTTTCTATTTTATTGCACTCAATTTACAATAAAAAAATTCCATAATTATTTGACATTTAATAATATATAGAACAAAATGCCTTCCATACGGGAGAGACCAATTTGATTGGCGCCGAAGGAGCAACGGAACCCCGGAAACTCTCAGGCAAAAGGACCGTACATAATAACTCTGGAAAGAAGGCTTAGCCTCACCGAAGGAGCAAATCTCTCAGGTAAATCGACAGATGGGGTAGGTAAAGAGTTATTATGGATACACAAAAAACAATATTATACGATTATCATAAAAGTCTTGGAGCAAAGTTTGTTCCTTTTGCTGGATATGAAATGCCAGTTCAATATTCCTCTGGCATAGTTGAAGAACACAAAATTACAAGAAGTAATGCAGGCTTGTTTGATGTTTCTCATATGGGACAATTGTTAATAGAAGGAAACGCAAGTTTATCGGAAGAATTAGAAAAAATTATTCCAGTAGATCTAAAAAATATAAAACTTAATCAATCTAAATATTCTTTTTTGACCAATGAGCAGGGTGGTATTTATGACGATTTGATCATAACCAAAGTTGATAAAGGTTTTAGCATTATTCTTAATGCCGCGTGCAAAGATAATGATTTTAAAATTATTAAAAATTCAATTGGAAATAAATTTAAATTAACCTTGTGTAAAAATTTATCCTTAATTGCTTTACAGGGGCCAAAATCTTCAGAAATATTAGAAAAAATAATAAATGGAATTTCTTCCCTTAAGTTTATGAATGGAAATAAATTTTCTTATAATGGTAAAGAAATATATATAACAAGATCAGGATATACAGGTGAAGATGGATTTGAAATATCTATACCAAATGGACTTGTCGAAGATTTTGTAAAAAAAGCAGTATCCAAAGGCGCAAAACCTATTGGATTAGGAGCTAGAGACACTCTAAGATTAGAAGCCGGGCTGTGTCTTTATGGTCATGATATTAACGAAACAACAAATCCAATTGAAGCGAATTTAAAATGGGCAATTTCTAAACGGAGAAGAGAAGAAGGAGGATTTGTTGGTTATAAAAAAATTAGATCAGATATGAATGGAAGTTTAACTCGATTAAGAGTTGGTGTTAAACCCGAAGGAAAAATCATAGCAAGAGAAGGAGTTAAGATTTTTTCGGAGGATAATAAAGAAATTGGATCAATTACAAGCGGAACTTTTGGTCCAAGTGTAAATAAATCTATTGCCATGGGTTATGTAAAATTAAATTTTTCTAAACTAGGCACAAAGATTTTGTTAGAAGTTAGAGGAAAAAAATATAATGCTAATATATCTGAACTTCCTTTTTATAAAAAAAATTATGCGAGGTAAAAAATGAGTGAAAAAAAATATTCAAAGCAACATGAATGGGTTATCGTAGAAGGAGATGTAGCCACTATCGGTATTACAACGCACGCCGCAGAAATGTTAGGAGATGTTGTGTTTGTTGAATTACCAGAGAAGGGAAAGAATGTAGAGAAAGAAGGGCAGGCAGGAGTAGTAGAGTCAACAAAAGCTGCAAGCGACGTTTATACTCCAATCACTGGAGAGATTGCGGAAATAAATCAATCTATTGTGGATGATCCTGGAACAGTCAACAAAGACCCAGAGGGCACAGCATGGTTTTTTAAAATTAAAATAAAAAACAAATCAGAATTAGATGAATTAATGAGTAAGGCCGATTACGACAAGTTTGCAAAGGAGAATCCGAATTAAATGCTAAAAAATGCGCAGAAAGATTTTATTCAAAGGCATATAGGTTCTTCCAAAGAAGAACAGAAAATTATGCTTAAAGAATTAGGTTATAATAACTTAGACGAGTTGATTGCTAAAACGGTACCAGAAAAAATTCTATTAAAAGAAGATTTAAGTATTGGCGAACCTAATTCAGAGTACAAAGCGCTTAGAAAATTAAGAGATATCTCTCAAAAGAATAAAATTCATTCAAATTTTATAGGAATGGGGTATTACGGAAATTATACCCCATATGTAATACTAAGAAATATTTTAGAAAATCCAGGATGGTATACCTCTTATACTCCGTATCAACCTGAAGTGGCTCAGGGAAGACTCGAGATGCTTCTAAATTTTCAGCAGATGATAACTGATTTCACAGGTATGGATATTGCCAATGCCTCACTTTTGGATGAGGGAACAGCAGCAGCTGAAGCTATGGGTCTAAGCTATAGAACTTGTAAAAGTGAAACTAAAAAAGTTTTTGTCTCGAAAAATTGTCACCCACAAACAATTGATGTTATTAAAACAAGAGCTGAACCATTGGGTTTAAAAATAATAGTAGGTGATGAAGACAAAGATATTAATGAAAATATTATTTGTGGAATTATACAATATCCAGGAACTTTAGGAGATATAAAAGATCCTAGCGAGTCTATTAGCAAAATACACAAGCAAGGTGGAAAAGCAGTATTGGTTTGTGATTTATTAGCTCTTGCCAAAATTAAAACACCCGCTGAATTAGGGGCTGATATAGCAGTGGGAAGCGCGCAACGTTTTGGAATCCCAATGGGTTACGGCGGTCCTCATGCTGCGTTTTTTGCTACCAAAGATGAATATAAAAGATCAATGCCAGGAAGAATAGTTGGTGTTTCAGTGGATAGAAATGGAAAAAAAGCTTACAGATTGGCTCTACAAACAAGAGAGCAACACATAAGAAGAGATAAAGCTACAAGCAATATTTGTACCGCTCAGGCTTTGCTTGCAATAGTTTCAGCAGCATATGCTGTATATCATGGTCCAAAAGGAATTAAAAAAATAGCAGACACCGTTTCACAACTTGCTAAAAATTTTGCTGATAAATTAAAACAATCTGGTTATGAACTTTATTCCGATAATTTTTTTGATACTGTCACAGTAAAAACATTAGATAAAACGAACAAAATTTATAAAAATGCACTTGATCAGCAAGTAAATATCAGAAAAGTAAACTCTGAGATGTTAGCAGTTTCATTTGATGAAAGAAAAAATCTTTATAGAGCCAATCAGTTATTAAAGATTTTTAACTGTTCAGAAACAATTAAAGAAACGACTAAAGAAACAACAAATAAAATCTTATCTAATTTGCCAAAAACTTTATTAAGAAACTCAACATATTTAGATCATCCAGTTTTTAATAGTTACCATTCTGAAACCGCAATGCTTAGATACTTAAAAAAATTAGAAGACTCTGATATTGCATTGAACAGATCAATGATAGCTTTAGGTTCATGCACCATGAAATTAAATTCAGTTTCTGAAATGATACCTGTAACTTGGAAAGAATTTTCACATCCACATCCATATTCTCCCATTGAACAAATGGATGGTTACAGAGAATTATTTACTGATTTAAAAAATTGGCTAAGAACAATAACAGGTTTTTCTGGTGTTTCTTTGCAGCCAAATGCCGGGGCTCAAGGAGAATTTGCTGGCTTAATGGTTATTAGAAAGTTTCATGAAAAAAATGGTCAAAAAAAGAGAAATGTTTGTTTAATACCGAGTTCTGCACATGGAACTAACCCAGCAAGCGCTCAAATGGCCGGTATGAAAGTTGTTGTCGTTAATTGTGACTCATATGGAAATGTAGATTATGAAGATTTAAAGAAAAAGACTGAAGAAAACTCAGATACTTTGTCTGCATTAATGATAACTTATCCTTCAACTCACGGAGTTTTTGAAGAAAAAATTATGGATATTTGTGATTTAATTCATAAACATGGCGGCCAAGTCTATATGGATGGCGCAAATCTAAATGCATTGGTTGGCATTGCAAAACCAGGAAATTTTGGTCCTGATGTTTGTCACATTAATTTACACAAAACATTCTGCATACCTCATGGAGGAGGTGGTCCAGGAATGGGTCCTATTGCTTGTAAAAAACATTTAGAGATTTATTTACCAAGTCATCCAGTAATTGATTGTGGAACTCCTTCTGGAATAGGGGCAATTTCAGCAGCCCCTTGGGGAAGCTCTAGTATCCTTTCTATATCATGGATGTACATTAAAATGATGGGGTCTGAGGGTTTAAAATTAGCTACACAGAATGCAATTTTGAACGCCAATTATATAGCACACAAACTTAAAGATCATTTTCCAATTTTATATAAAGGAAAAAATGGAAATGTAGCCCATGAATGCATTATAGATATTAGAAAAATTAAAAGTGAAACAGGAATTACCGAAGAAGATATTGCCAAGAGATTGATCGATTTTGGTTTTCACGCTCCTACAATGTCATGGCCTGTTCCGGCTACAATGATGATAGAACCAACAGAAAGCGAAAGTTTGTCAGAAATTAATAGATTTTGTGATGCTCTTATAAAAATTAAAGAAGAAATTAATAAAGTAAAAGATGGAGAGTTTGATAAAATTGATAATCCTTTAAAAAATGCACCACATACCCATTTAGAACTAACCGCCAATGAATGGAAGCATAAATATGATAGAGAAACTGCCGCTTACCCTTCTGCGACTTTAAAATCTTATAAGTACTGGCCTCCAGTTGCTAGAGTAGATAACGTTTATGGAGATAAAAATCTTTTCTGCTCTTGCCCATCATTGGATGAATATAAAAAAGATACAGCTGCATAAAAAAAATATATGAAAGTTGCTGTTATAGGGTCTGGAATATCAGGACTAAGTGCAGCTCATTTTTTATCAAAAAAATATCAAGTAGATTTATTTGAGAAACAAGATCATTTTGGAGGACATTCATATACCGTAGAAGTGCCCTCTAACAATAAAAATGAAAATATTTCAGTTGACCTGGGTTTTATTGTTTTTAACAAGATTAATTACCCAAACCTAGTAAAATTATTTTATGAACTTCAGGTAAAGTATGAGAAAAGCAATATGTCTTTTTCTGTTTCTGTCAGAGGTTCAAATATTGAATATTCGGGAAGTGGATTAAAAGGTTTATTTGGCAATAAATATAATATTTTAAATTTAAATTTTATAAAAATGATTAAAGAAATATTTTCTTTTTATAAAATGGCAAATAAATTAAAAAGCGAAGATTTTGAAAAATATACATTGGGTGAATTTTTAAAAGCTAAAAAAATGTCAAATTATTTTATTAAATATCATATTATACCAATGGTTTCAGCTATTTGGTCCACGCCTAATGATTTAGTTTACGAAATGCCGATGCCTTTATTTATAAATTTTTTCCAAAATCATGGTCTTTTTAAAATAAAAAATAGACCACAGTGGTATACGGTTTCTGGAAGAAGCAAAACGTATGTAAATAAAATCTTAAAAACCATAAATGGCGAATATTTTAAGAACTACGAGATTACAAAGGTTTTAAGAAATCGTAACAATATTAGACTTTATTATGGTTCATCAAATGAATATTTTGATTATGACAAGGTAATTTTTGCAACACACGCAGATAATATATTGAATTTAATTGACAATCCTACTGATAATGAAAAGAAAATATTAAAAAATTTCAAATATAAAAAAAATATTACATATCTCCATACTGATGACCGTCTTATGCCTTTAAGAAAAAATGTCTGGTCAAGCTGGAATTCAATTTTAAATAAAGAAAACCTAAAAGAAAATTGTGTAACTTATTGGCTGAACAAATTACAAAATTTGAATACTGACAAAAATTATTTTCTTACTATTAACCCGATCATACCAGTAGATGAAAGTAAAATTTTAAAAAAAGTTGAATTTACCCACCCTATTTATGATATTCATACCGTGAATGCACAAAAACATCTTTCAGAATTACAAGGTGTTAACAATACATGGTTTTGTGGAAGTTATTTTGGTTATGGTTTTCATGAAGATGGTTTAAAATCAGCAATTGATGTTTCAAAAAAATTATAACCATGTTTAATTCATGCATATATTCAGGTTTTGTTACACACAGAAGATTTAAACCTAAAAGACACTTTTTTACTTATAAGACTTTTTCTTTATTAATTGATTTAAATGAAATAAAAAATTTAGAAAAAAAAATAAATTTTTTTTCCTACAATAAATTTAATATTTTGAGTTTTCATGATGCGGATCATGGCCCAAGAGACGGAAATTCATTGATTCTTTGGGTTAAAAATAGACTATCTGATGCCAAGATTAATATTGGAGAAGGAACTATTAAATTACTTTGTTACCCACGCTTTTTTGGATATGTATTTAATCCTTTAAGTATTTTTTACTGTTATGATGACAGTTTAAATTTAAAGGCAATACTCTACGAAGTTAAAAATACATTTAACGAACAACATACTTATGTATTTCCATCAAACCCATCTTCTAATTTAATTTTACATAGGTGTGATAAAAAATTTTATGTGTCACCATTTATGGAGATGAAAACATTTTACAACTTTAGATTGTCAAATCCTGGAAAAATTATGAATGTTTTTATTAAACAAAGCGACTATCAAGGTGTTCTACTTACAGCATGTCAATTTGGAAAAAAAATAGAAATAAACAGCTCAAGTTTATTATTTCAATTTTTAAGACATCCGCTTATGTCATTTAAAGTTATTGCGGCGATACATTTTGAAGCATTTCGTTTATGGATTAAAGGAGTTAAGCTTGTGAAAAGAAAAGTAAAAATCAGGAACAATATATCGATAGAGAAATAATGAATAATATTTTGTATTATATTTCAGATCTTTTTGTTTTTTGGAAATTAAAAAAAATTTCTGAGGGGTATTTAATTGTAATAGATTCAAAAGGAAAACACCATTTTTTTGGTGATAATAAAAATTCTTTGAAAGCAAAAATAAAAATTGTAGATCCGGGTTTTTGTTACAAAATTTTGAGAAAAGGTAGCGCCGGATTAGGTGAGAGTTATATGAGTGGTCAATTTGAAACGGACGATTTGACTTCTTTGATAGAACTAAGTGCAAGAAATATAAAAACAACTTATAAATTTTCTGGATTCTTTGAATTTGCAATTTTAAAAAACTTTATAAATAGAAATATATTTAGCAATACGAGAGCTAGAAGTAAAAAAAATATATCTTTACATTACGATTTAGGTAACGATTTTTTTTCTACTTGGCTCGATAAAACTTTAACTTATTCTTGCGGTATATTTAATTCTTCGAATGAAACTTTAGAACAAGCACAAATTAATAAATACAATAAATTAATAAAAATGGTCGAACCTAAAAAAGGAGATAAGATTCTAGAAATAGGATGTGGATGGGGAGGATTCGCAGAACATCTTGCTAAAAATTACGATGTCTTACTAGATTGCATTACTATTTCGAAAAAACAATTTTTATTTACAAAGGAAAGAATTAGAAAAGCAAAATTAAACAATAAAGTAAATGTGCGAATGTTAGATTATAGAGATCTAAAAAGCAAATATGACATTATAGTTTCTATAGAAATGATCGAAGCTGTTGGGGAAAAATATTTAGATAAATATTTTAATGTTATAAAAGAAAATTTATTACCCGGTGGGAGAGGAGCTATCCAGGCCATTATTATCAAAGACGATCTATATGAAAGATATAAAACGAAAGAGGATTTTATACAAAAATATATTTTTCCAGGAGGGTTTTTGCCTTCACTTAAATCTTTAAATAAATTATCTAACCAGTCAGGGTTAAAAATTGATAAATATCATTTATATGGATCTCATTATTCTAATACTTTGCAAAGATGGAGAGAAAGTTTTTTAAATTCTTGGGATCATATTTCTAGGCAAGGTTTTAATCAAAGTTTTAAAAAAATGTGGGATTTTTATTTTTCTTATTGCGATGCTGGATTTAAATCAAAAAATATTGATTTAGTTCAATTTTCACTTTGTAATAAATGAAAATTTTATTATCATTTATTTTAATTGTACTATTAAATAGTTGTTCAGAAATGAAACCAGAAGATTACAAAAATACAAAGCCTGTTATTAAAATAGAAGAATATTTTCAAGGCAAGGTGAAAGCTTGGGGTATGCTTCTAAGTAGATCAGGTCAGGTTAAAAGACAATTTACAGCAAATATGAAAGGTCAATTTGATGGTCAAAATTTAATTTTAGATGAAACTTTTATTTGGAATGATGGGGAAAAACAGGAAAGAAAATGGAATATTAAAAAAATAGACGACAATACATACGAGGGAACGGCTTCAGATGTAGTTGGCATAGCACAAGGTGTTTCATTTGGTTCGGCATTTAAGTTCGAATACCAATTGCTCATTCCTTATAAGAATAAAAAAATAAAGGTAAGATTTGACGATTGGATATTTAAACAAGATGATAAAACTGCAATTAATAAAGCAACATTAACTAAATTTGGTTTTAAAGTAGGAGAGCTTATAGTTTTTTTTGTAAAAGATTAGTATTTAATAGTTTGCATTCCTTTCTTTAGCAATAAAAAATATAACCAATTAGGCATAATTTTTAATAATTTCATCATCAATGTAAAAGCTATTGGAAAATGGATTTCAAATGCATTTTTTTTAGTTAAACCAATAAACATTTTTTCAGCAGCAAATTCGGCTGACTTCCTCATTGGCATAGGAAATTTATTTTTATCAGTCATAGGAGTTTTTATAAAACCAGGGCTTACTAGCGATACTCTGATGTTGTGTCTTTTAAAATCAAAATAAAGACTTTCTGCAAGACTTGTAAGAGCTGCTTTCGATGCACAGTATCCTGCTGCAGCAGGCAAACCTCTATACCCAGCGACTGAAGATACTATAGATATATGTCCATTTTTTTTCTCTCTAAAATAATTATTTACCGCAGCAATACAATTTAAAGTTCCAAAAAAATTTGTGTCCATTATTTCTCTAATTTTTTCTGAACTAAGTTTTTTCTCCGCATCGGGGTCATGTATGCCCGTGCAAAAGACACAGAT
>Ga0208764_10002551_pt1 | contig 11441 bp, 12 predicted proteins | sample ETNtaG_18_FD_185762 | JGI IMG/M metagenome (GOLD analysis project Ga0208764, IMG submission 185762) | Marine microbial and viral communities from oxygen minimum zone, Eastern Pacific Ocean - ETNP201302SV91 (SPAdes) (version 2) | ecosystem: Environmental > Aquatic > Marine > Oceanic ... | reverse complement strand
CATTTTCTTTTTCTTACCTTTAGGACCTACAGATTTTCCTAATATTTCACCAATATTAACCATGCCAATATTTGCCCCTGGCATTCCTGGTATTTCAAAGCTAGGCATCCCAGATGAAGCTTCGTTAACTTCAATTTCAATTTCATTTTTGTCTAAATCACCTGAACGTAATCTTTTTCTAAAACTTTCTCTTGTTGCCAAACTTGCTTTCTTTCCTACGAGAGCATCTAAAACTTTTTCCTCAGCAGCTAATTGAGCTTTCGCATGAACTTCTTTTCTTCTCTTCTCTTTTTCCATGGCAATTGCAATTTCAATTAAGTCTCTTATAATCTGTTCTACATCTCTTCCGACATAACCAACCTCAGTAAATCTTGTGGCCTCTACTTTTATGAATGGTGCCTGTGCTAATTTTGAAAGTCTTCTGGAAATCTCAGTTTTTCCAACTCCAGTAGGTCCAATCATTAAGATATTTTTTGGTAAGACTTCATCTTTCATATCACCTGTAAGCGCTTGTCTTCTCCATCTATTTCTCAAAGCAACAGCAACAGCTCTTTTGGCCTGGTGTTGACCTATTACGTATCTGTCTAATTCTGAAACTATTTCTCTAGGTGATAAAGCACTAACTTTAGAGCTACTTTTTTTTGCAGTGTCTTTGACAACTTTAAGATTTGGAAATTTTTGAACCATTTATTTAAACTTTTTCCATTGTAACATTGTTATTTGTAAACACACATATTTGAGAAGCAACTTCTAAAGATTTTTTTGCAATTTCTTCAGCAGACATATCTGTATTTATTAAAACTTTAGCTGCAGCAAGCGCATAATTTCCACCAGAACCTATGCCAATTATTCCATCTTCAGGCTCCAATACATCGCCAGTTCCAGAAATAATAAAACTTTTTTCTTTATCTGCGACAGCCATCAAAGCTTCTAATCTTCTAAGATATTTATCTGTTCGCCAATCTTTTGCTAATTCCACAGCTGCTCTTGTTAAATTTCCCGCATGTTTTTCTAATTTGGCTTCCAATCTTTCAAAAAGAGTTAAAGCATCTGCTGTTGATCCAGCAAAACCAGCAATCACATTTCTTTTCTCAATCTTTCTAACTTTTTTTGCTTTGCTTTTAAGAACTGTGTTACCAAAGCTTACTTGTCCGTCACCTGCAACAATAGTATCTTTGCCCTTTCTTATCAGGACAATTGTTGTGCCATGCCAATTTTGATTTGTATTCATAATACTCTATGTGGAGATTTAATTTGAATCTTCAAGGTCTTGGTCTCATTTATTGCCAAATACTAAATTTAACTATATATCTTTAAATAAATTTCATAATTTATGAGCAGAAAAGCTAAGATTTTAAGAAAAACCAAAGAGACCAATATTTCCGTTGAAGTGAATTTAGATGGGAAGGGCAAATATCAGATCAAGACCAAAATAGGTTTTTTGGATCATATGTTGGAGCAACTTTCAAAACATTCATTGATAGACATGAAAATCAGTGCAAAAGGAGACACCCATATAGATTTGCACCACACTACTGAAGACACAGGAATTGCCATAGGTGAAGCTATAAAAAAAGCAGCAGGAAATTTAAAAGGGGTCAAGAGATATGCAACCACACACATTCCTATGGACGAAACATTGACACGAGTTTCTATGGATATTTCAAACAGGCCATATTTAATATGGAATGTAGATTTAAAAGTTGAAAAACTTGGTGAGATGGATACCGAACTTTTTAAAGAATGGTTTCAAGCCTTTTCACAAGCTGCTGGTATTACATTGCATGTAGAAAATATTTATGGAGACAACAGTCACCACAAAATCGAATCTTGTTTTAAGGCCCTAGCAAGATCTCTTAAGGAGGCTTTGGAGGTTGATAAAAGGATTAAAAATTCAATACCATCCACAAAGGGTTCTATTTAAAATTAATGAAGGTCATTATCGTTGACTACCAATCGGGCAATATAAGCTCTGTTATTAACTCTTTCAAAGAAGTTGCGAAGGATAAAGTTAATTTAGAAGTAACTTCAGATTTAAATAAAATTAAATCAAGTGATAAGATTGTTTTACCAGGTCAAGGTTCATTTAAGAGCTGCGTTGACTCTTTAAATAATATTAATGGTTTAGTTGATGCTCTTAAAGAATTTGCAATAACAAATAAAAAACCTCTTCTAGGGATTTGTGTAGGACTACAAATGTTTGCTGATGTTGGATATGAAGAAACAGAAACCAAAGGATTAGGTTGGGTACCAGGAAAAGTTTCTAAAATTAATAATCAAAATGGCAAATTCAAACTTCCTCATATTGGCTGGAATGAAATCGAAATTGTAAAAGAAAGTAAAATATTTAAAAGTATCAAGAATAAATCTCACATGTATTTCGTACATAGTTATGAATTTATACCCGCGGATAAATCTGTAGTCTCTGCAACAACAGATTATTCATCAAAAATAGTTTGTTCTGTTGAAAGAGACAATTTGTTTGGAACTCAGTTTCATCCTGAAAAGAGTGATAAAGAAGGATTAAAAATAATTGATAATTTTTTAAGTTTATAAATGAAAATATTACCAGCAATAGACATCAAAGACAAAAAATGTGTAAGGTTAATTAAAGGAGACTTTACAAATAAAACTGAATATAAAATGTCTCCGATTGATCAAGCAGGAAAATATAAAGATCACGGTTTCAAAAATTTACACATTGTTGATTTAGACGGAGCACTAACTGGTAAGACAGTTAATTTGGATATAATTCAAGAAATAGTAGGTAAATACGATTTAAAGATTGAAATAGGCGGAGGCATCCGAACTCTTGATAGTATTAAGAAATATGTTGATACAGGTGTAGAAAAAGTAATTCTAGGCAGTGCTGCAATTAAAAATAAAGAATTTTTAAAAGAAGCGTGTACAAAATTTAAAAATCAAATTGCTTTGAGCTTAGATGTAAAGGATGGCAAACTTGCTGTTTCAGGTTGGAAAGAAAATTTAAATATTAAAACTTTAGATTTTTTAAAAGAAGTTAATGATTTCGGTTTAAGTAGATTAATTTATACCGACATTAATAGAGATGGAACCAAAGCAAGCCCTAACTTTGATGAAACAATTAAAATTGCCGGTATGTCTAAGTGTCCTGTAATTATTTCTGGAGGAGTTTCTTCAATAAACGATATTAAAAAAGCAAAAGAGTTAAATAATAAAAATATTGAAGGTATAATAGTTGGTAAAGCTATTTACGATGGTGATATCAAACTTAATGAGCTAGCAAAGGAAATAGATGCTTAAGAATAGAATAATACCTTGCTTAGATGTTAAAAACGGTAGAGTTGTTAAGGGTATAAACTTTGTTGAACTAAAAGACGCAGGTGATCCTGTTGAGCAAGCTAAAATTTATAGCGATGGCGGTGCAGATGAAATATGTTTTTTAGATATAACCGCATCAAATGAAAATCGAGATACTATAATTGATATTGTAAGAAAAACAGCCAAAGAATGTTTTGTTCCTTTAACAGTTGGTGGTGGAGTTAGAACTATCCAAAACATTAGAGATTTATTATTAGCTGGTGCAGACAAAGTTTCTATTAACACAGCTGCTGTAAAAGATATTAATTTTGTAAAGGAAGCTTCAAAAAAATTTGGTTCCCAATGTATTGTTGTGGCGATAGATGCAAAGAAAGTTTCAGATAAAAAATGGGAAGTTTTCACTCACGGCGGAAGGAATAAAACAGGCATTGATACCATTGAGTTTGCCAAACAAGTAGAAACAAATGGTGCTGGTGAGATTTTACTTACTTCAATGGATAAGGATGGAACAAAATCTGGTTATGATATTGATCTTTTAAAAGCTGTTACTCAAAGCACAAATATTCCAGTAATTGCATCTGGAGGAGTTGGAAATTTAGATCACCTTTATGATGGAATTGTTAAAGGTGGAGCTAGTGCAGTTTTAGCGGCATCAATCTTTCACTACGGAGAATATAAAATTAAGGATGCCAAAGAATATTTGAATTCCAAAAATGTATCTGTAAGATTATAAAAAATGTTTAAAACTTTAGAAGAATTAATCACCGTTATACGTAAACGAAAAATATCTTCGTCTGATGATTCCTATACCAATAAATTACTGAATGATAAAAAATTAAGCGTCAATAAAGTTAAAGAGGAAGTAGGAGAGCTTATTGAAGCCATCGAGAAAAATAGCAACAAAGTTCATGAAGCAGCAGATGTTTTGTATCATTTAATGGTCCTTTTAGAAGCTAATGGTATTAAAATCGAAGATGTAATGGATGAATTAAAAAAAAGGCAAAAGAAATAAAATGGCATACGATAAAAATAATATTTTTGCTAAAATTCTAAGGGGTGAAATACCTTGCAAGAAGATTTATGAAAATGACTTTGTTCTTTCTTTTCATGATATTAGTCCTCAAAAAAAAATACATGCCCTGGTAATACCCAAAGGAGAATATGTGGACTTGGATGACTTTCTTCAAAACGCTAAAGAAAAAGAAATTACTGAATTTTTCAAAGCGATATCTCATATTGCTAAAATTCTAAAAATCTCAAATGCTGAGGGAGGTTATAGAACGTTAAGCAATATATCAACTAACGGCGGACAAGAAGTACCACATCTACATTTTCATATTTTTGGGGGAGAAAAAATTGGTAAAATGGTTTCATAAAAGTAAAAAAGTTTATTGATTTACTTCTGGTATAGAGAAAAAATTTTTATTAATTTCTATATTTTTCGACTGATTGTTAATTTCTAAAACTGTGACGTTGTTATTAATATCAATTAATCTCCAACCAACTAAATCATAGTTTTTGTTATTAAAATAAAATATTATTTCACCTTTATTTTCATCTAAGTATTGAATTTCAGAAAAATTATTATTTATTTGCATTTCTCCTTTCATAACTACTTCAGAAAATTTTTCTCTATTTAAAATCTCAAGAAAATAAGATTTTGATAGGGGGTAACGATAAATTTTATTATATCTCTTATGATAAATAGCTAAAACTCTTTTGTTTATAATAAGTTCTTTTTGATTTTTATCTTCATATGAACACTTTAAAAAATGTGGTCTTTTTAAATAACAAATTCCTGTTTCTTTTTTATCAAAAGATTTTTGAACAAAATTAAATTTTAATGTTTGTACATTGTCTAGATTTTTTACTATTTCTATTTTATTATTTGCTTGTAAATTAGAATAGTTAAATAAAAAAAATAGAATATTCAGAATTACTATAAATTTTTTTTTAGGCAAAAACTATAAAACCTCTCGTTTACCAACGTGATTTGCTTTACTTACTATTCCATTGTCTTCCATTTGGTCGATTATTCTAGCTGCTCGGTTATAACCTATCTGAAGCTTTCTTTGTAAAAAACTAGTAGATGCTTTTTTTTCAGTTTTAATAATTTTAAGTGCCATTTCATATAATTCGTCTTGTTCTTCGTCGGATAAATTTTCTGCTTTATCAGTGTTACGATTTGCAGTTATTTCTTCTATATAATCAGGGTTTCCTTGAGATCGCAGAAAACTATTAACCTTTTCTATTTCACTTTCAGACACATAAGGTCCATGTATTCTAAATATTTTATTTGCAGATGACATAAACAACATATCTCCTTTGCCTAAAAGCTGCTCAGCTCCTTGTTCCCCCAAAACTGTTTTGCTGTCAATTGTAGAACTTACTTGAAAAGATATCCTTGTTGGAAAGTTAGCTTTAATTGTTCCAGTTATCACATCAACACTAGGTCTTTGGGTAGCCATAATTATATGTATGCCTGCAGCTCTAGCCATAGCAGATAATTTTTGAACGTAGCCTTCTATTTCTTTTCCAGAAACCAACATGAGATTTGACATTTCGTCAACCACCACCACTATGTAAGGCATTTTTAATTTATGTTTTTCATTATAACCATCGATGTTTCTTACACCTTCAGAGCTCATCAATTTGTATCTGCTTTCCATTTCTTTCACGGTCCAACTCAATGCTGAGGTAGCTTTTTTTGCATCAGTAATAACAGAAGTTAATAAATGGGGTATTCCCTCATAAGAAGACAACTCTAACATTTTTGGGTCGATCAAAATAAATTTACAGTTATCGGGACCATGTTTGTAAAGCAAGGACATTATTATACTGTTTATACAAACTGATTTTCCAGAACCAGTTGTTCCAGCAACTAAAAGATGTGGCATTGAAGTGAGATCAACAGTTATTGGAATACCAGATATAGTTTTTCCCAAAGCTATTGGAAGCTTTGTTTCTTTTTTATTAAAACTGTCAGATGAAATAATTTCTGAAAGAAATACATCATCTCTTTTCGAATTTGGTATCTCTATTCCTACAGTATTTTTTCCAGGTATAACAGATACTCTTGTTGATATCGAACTTGTATGTCTCGCTATGTCGTCCGATAAACTTATAATTTTTGAAACTTTAACTCCAGATGCTGGTTCAAATTCATATAGAGTTACCACTGGACCATTACTAATTTTTTTTATTTTTCCCTTAACACCAAAATCTAATAAAATTTTTTCAAGAAAATCTGAATCAATATTTTTTAGTCCAGATTTTTTGTTAGTTTGGTTTTTATTTTTTTCCAACAAAGATAGAGAAGGTAGCTTATATTTATTTGTTTTATTGCTATCAAAATTTTTAAAAGAAAAAGACTGTTGCTTTGTTTGACCCAAACTTATATTTTCCTGGACTAATTCCTGATTTTCATCTTTTAATGTTACCTCTTTGTCATTATTTTTACTAAAATTTTTTTTAAAAGCATAACCAAGTATTTTTTTTAGACTTATTGACGATCCAAGAACGAAAAAACAAATAGCTATAAACAAAAATATAAATCTGAAAAAATTATTTTCAATAACTGGAACGAAACTGACAATAAAGTTGAAGGTTTTTTCTCCTACAAATCCTGAGTTTCCATTATCAATTAGCCAGAAAGAATTATTATAACTTGAATAAATAAAAAGACAGCCAAACAATATATACAAAATCACATAGAAAAATCTGCTTAATATATTAGAAATCTTTTTGCTGATTATAAAATTTATGCCCCACGAAAATATGCTTATTCCTATCAAGAAAGACATCAAACCAAAACTTTGCAGAAAAAAGTCCGCTACTAAATTTGAATAATAATAAAAAAAACTAGGGGTGTCCGAATTGTCTGCTTTATAAATTAAGGTTGAGTTTTCTACTGAGTAATTAACTAACGCAAAGGTATAGAAGAAAAAAAATGTTATCAAAATTAATCCAAAAAACTCAATAAGACGTTTTTTGATAAAATTAGCCATATTGCCAAATAAACTACTATTTAATTGCATTTCCCGAATCACCTAGTTTACTTTGTATCATTTATACAAAATTGATAAAGTTTATAAAAATATGAAAAAACAAAAAATTTGCGTAATCGGAGATGGTTTGGCAGGCTTAACGACCGCTTTAGTCTTAAGCAAACTAGATATCGAAATTAACCTTATATTTAAAAATAAAAAAATTAAAAAATTTATAGATTGTAGAACCACAGCTATTTCTGAAAGCAATTATTCTTTTTTATCAACTCATTTAAACGATAGTGATTTAAAAGTATTTTATTCTTGCAAGAATATAGATTTGTATTATGAAAAATTGGGTCGATACCATCATTTCATGAACTTTACAGATGGAGGAAAATCTTTGATCCATATCGCTGAAAATAAAAAATTAAAAAAAGTATTTTTTAAACAAATACAAAAACAAAAAAATATAAAAATTATAAATGGAGAAGTAACAAAGATTGATGTTCAAAGATCAATTATTTCTATAAAAAATAAAAACTTACATTATGACTTAATCGCACTTTGTCTGGGTAGACAATCTAATATAGTCTCACAATTTGTTGGAAAAAGATTTATAGAAGATGATGTAAAAGAAATCTCTTTTACCTCTTTGGTTAAACATAACTCTAATATTTCTGGGCCAAAACAGTATTTTCTGAAAGAGGGACCCTTGGCTATTTTACCTATAGAAAGAAACACCTTTTCTTTTGTCTGGAGTCTAAATAAGGAGTATAGAAAACAAAAAATTGAGAGCATAAAACAATTAGTTCACTCAAAATTAAAAAGTATTTTAGATCCAAAAACAAAAATAGTTTTGGATAATCCAATAGCATTTCCAGTCTCTTTCAAGTTCAATGTTAATTTTGCTAAGAAAAATTCATTAGTTTTGGGAGATAGCTCATATAATGTGCACCCAATCGCAGGACAGGGATTTAATTTAATTCTGAGAGATATAAAAAAACTCTTTGAATATATTCAAGAACAACAATTTTTGGGCTTACAAATAAAAGATTCTACGATCCTTGAAAAGTTTATTCGTTCAAGAAAGCCTGAAAATTTGTTGTTTGGATTAGGAATAAATTTTACTAATAGATTTTTTAAACATAGTAAAAATACCTCTTTGTTTAAGGAAATGATCTTAAAAGATATTGATAAATTTAAATTTTTGAAAAAATTAAGCTTAAAAATTTCTGACCAAGGTATTTTTCAGTAAATTTTAGCGTTATTCTGCCTCAAACTGTATCAACTTTTTCTTTAATTTTATGCCTCCGCGAGCAGAAAATCCGGCAAGTGATCCGTCAGACCTTACAACTCTATGGCAGGGAATAACTAAGATGTGTTTGTTTTGACCACAAACTCTTCCTACATATCTTGGAGAAATTTTAAATTTTTTAGCAATTTCTCCATAACTTTTTGTTTCGCCTTTATTAATTTTTTTTAATTCATTCCATATTTTTTTTTGCAAAGCATTTCCATAAACTTTTATAGGAATTTTTATATTGTTCGTTTTGCCTTTAAAATATGCATTAATATTGCCTCTAAGCTTTCTTAAATTTGCTGATGTTGTGCCTTTTCTTTTAAGTCTATTAAATTGAACAGAAGTTATTTTATTGTTTAATTCGGTGGCTGAAATCCAGCCAAACTTAGTGTTAAAAGAAATGGTATTTTCCATATATTCTATGCTATGAAAAACTATAGAAAAACAAATGAATATATTTGCATTATCAACAGGAAAAGGCCCTTCTGGCATAGCTATCCTAAGATTGTCTGGAAAAGATAGTCTTCAAATTTCAAAATTAATAACAAAGAAAAATGACCTTAAATCTAAGGAAGTAAATCTTTGTAAATTTTATGATCCCTCAAATGGCAAAATGATAGATGAAGGATTGCTTCTTTGGTCACCTGGTCCAAATAGTTATACGGGAGAGGATCTAGCGGAATTTCATACTCACGGAAGTAACGCTGTTGTTGGTTGTTTTTTGAGGGTACTTGGAGAGCAAGAAAATTGCAGATTAGCGGAACCAGGAGAATTCACTAAGCTCGCATTTCAGAACAACAAAATGGATTTAATAGAGGCTGAAAGTATAGGAGATCTTATACATGCTGAAACAGAGCTTCAAAGACAACAAGCTATAAAATTGATACAAGGCAATGCATCAAATCACTATAATTCTTTAAGAGAAAAATTGGTTAAATCTTTATCTTATATTGAGGCAAAAATAGACTTTGCTGAAGATGACCTTCCAGAGAATGTTTTAAAAGAGGTTCAGGCTTCCATAAAGCAGGTTCATAAAGACATCAAACAAATACTAGAAGATCAAAAAATCGGAGAGAAAATTAGAGACGGATTTAGAATATCTATCATCGGAGATGTGAATGCAGGAAAGTCTTCTTTATTAAATCTCCTTTCCAAAAGAGAAGCAGCCATAGTATCTGAGCAAGAAGGCACTACACGGGATGTTATAGAAACTTACCTTAATATTGATGGATACCCTGTCATTCTGGCAGACACTGCGGGTATAAGAAAAGTAAAAAATAAGGTCGAAAAAGAGGGAATAAAAAGAGCCATTAAGAAAGCTAAAGATGCCGATCTAACTTTGATTATGATAGATGCATCTAAAAAAACAATTAACAAAGATTTAAAAAAATTAATCAATAAAGATTGCATACTAGTTTTTAATAAGTCGGATTTAAGTAAAAACCACCCCAAAAATGAATTTAAGAAAAATGATCAAATTTTGATATCAGTAAAAAATAATAAAAATATTAATAACCTTATTAAGACAATAAAAGAGAAGCTAAGTAAAAAATTTATGAAAGCAAACAATATTTTGGTTACTAGAGAAAGACATCGAGCCAAACTTAATGCAGCATTAAAAGAAATAGAAAAATTTTTAAAGAAAGATCAAAAAAAAGAGATTGAGACAGCTGCGGAAGACCTTAGACTCGCCACAAGACATCTTGGGAGCATAGTGGGCAAGGTTGATGTAGAAGAAATACTAGGATCTATATTTCAGGACTTTTGTATTGGCAAATAACGCATCTTTGAGCTTGTAAAATCATATTTCATCGATACATTTGCTCTATGAGCAATAAAATGACCTTTGATGTAGCTGTAATAGGCGGTGGACACGCTGGATGTGAGGCTGCGGCAGCATCGGCCAGAATGGGCGTAAATACTGGTCTTTTTACACATAAAATAGAGACCATAGGTGAAATGTCGTGCAATCCGGCCATAGGAGGACTGGGCAAAGGTCACTTGGTTCGAGAAATCGATGCCTTGGATGGGGTTATGGGTGATGTAGCCGACAAATCAGGAATTCAGTTTAGATTATTGAACAGAAGCAGAGGTCCAGCAGTCAGAGGACCGCGAACTCAGTCAGACAGAAAGCTTTACAAGAAATATATGCAGGAGCTATTGTTAAACTATGAAAATTTAGAGGTGATAGCTGATCCTGTTGTAAAATTTATCTTCGAGAAAGACAAAATTAAAGGTTTCATTTGCCAAAGTGGAAAAGAGGTAATGTGTGGTCAACTAATTCTTACCACAGGGACCTTCTTGAATGGTTTAATCCACATAGGTGAAAAACAAATACCTGCTGGAAGATATGACGAAAAGCCCTCTACAGGATTGAGTGAGCAATTAGAAAAATTTAACATAAAAATTGGAAGACTTAAAACCGGAACACCTCCAAGGTTGGATGGAAGAACTATCAATTATGATGATTTAGAAATGCAGCCCGCTGATAGGGAACCATACTTTTTTTCATTCCTAACAACGAAAGCTATCAATAAACAAATTAACTGTGGTGTTACCTACACCAATGACTCGGTACACAAAATCATAAGTGACAATATTTCAAGAAGCGCAATATACTCTGGTAACATCAAAGGAGTGGGTCCAAGATACTGTCCATCCATTGAAGACAAAATTGTTAAGTTTAAGGAAAAACAAAAACACCAAATTTTTTTAGAACCCGAAGGCTTAGAAGATCACACGGTATACCCAAATGGTATTTCGACTGCTCTGCCTGAGGATGTTCAGCTTAAAATATTAGCTAAAATTAAGGGTTTAGAAGAGGTCAAAATGGTAAGAGCAGGATATGCCAT
>Ga0208764_10002550_pt1 | contig 11446 bp, 9 predicted proteins | sample ETNtaG_18_FD_185762 | JGI IMG/M metagenome (GOLD analysis project Ga0208764, IMG submission 185762) | Marine microbial and viral communities from oxygen minimum zone, Eastern Pacific Ocean - ETNP201302SV91 (SPAdes) (version 2) | ecosystem: Environmental > Aquatic > Marine > Oceanic ... | reverse complement strand
GTAAAGACAGTAATGAGCAGCATGACAGCCAGCGTATACGCGAAGAAGAGGCGTTACGGGAACAAGCCCGTGACCTTCATCGGAGGAATACCGATGAACATGAACAAGTACAGGCCATAGGTGGTGCTTGGATGATAACGAATAAGCAGCTATCGCAGATCTGGAAGGACTCTCGCGAGGACAGATCATTCTCTATGGATGTTCAGACCGATAGGCTCGCGACCTGGATCGCGGAGTGCATCGGCCGGGACATAATCCAGAACGGAGAGACCGGGCAGATCAGAGTCCCGTTTCTGGTCACGGAGAAGAGCGGTTCCATCGCTAACCTGTACTGCCCGAGAGTGATGAGATTCAGTTTGGATTCCAAGAAATTCGTTTCCCCCTGCGGATCCATGTTCGAACCCGAGGAGATTTTCAATCGCATTGTGAAAATACTCGGGAAGTCGGGGGTCAAAATCGAAATTTCGATGAATGGCAATACGGCGGTGGTCAAGCACTGGCCAACAGAGAAGCGTAGAATGGTGAAGGAATGAATGTTTCAACGAAGAATCCGGCCCTCATCGCATTTCTCATTGACAGATCGGGATCGATGAATGATAAGGACCCTGAAAGCGGGCTCAGACTTTCTGAAATCGCTGCCAATTCGGTCAATCGGGCCATGTACGATCTCGCCCTTGGGGCATGTACCGATCAAAGCGGCATCAGGGACAGGGTGCACATCTCTGTCTATGGGTACGGGGACAGGCGGGCTCCTGATCAGGTAATGTGGGCAATGGAGGGGTTGCCCGAATCCAGGGGGTGGGTTCCTGCGGACAAGTGGGTCACCTCCTACACCAGAATCGAGAGTCAGACCCTGTACGATGGTCAGAAGCGCTACGAAGTAGAGACCCCCCTGTACGTTGAGCCGTTCGCTCAGGGGAGGACGATGATGGCAAACGCGTTCAGGAGGATCGGAAAGATAGCTGCCGTTCACACCCGGATGCATCCCGACTCTCCCCCCCCGATAGTGGTCAACATTACAGATGGCCATCCACATGATTCCTGGGTAAAACTAGAAGACGCTGCTCGCGAGATCGTGGGCAGCTTCGGTAGAAATGGGCCAGTGCTACTAAACATCCATCTGAATCCGGGTTCCGACCCACTGATACTCCCCGCGTGTGAGCCAGACGCTGATGAGGACAAGTACGCCTACAACATGTTCAGGGTGAGTTCCCTGATTCCAGAATGGATGAAGAAGAACGCAAGTGAGCAGGGATTCAAGATAGAAAAAGGAGCCAGGGGGCTCATTGTAAACGCTGGAGAAGACTTGCTTCACAAATTCCTCAGTGTCGGTACTGGGATCACCGGGCTTACCCCAACGGAGTAATTCCCAGTTTATATGCTGTTGAGTGGATGAATGAGAAAGAGAGATGAGAGAATGGCGAAAACGAACATCAGCAGCATGGCACAGAGCATTTTTGCTCTAAAGAGAGACGTATACAAGAACAAGCCTGTAGAATTTGCGGGCGGTCTGACACTAAACGTGTCATTGAGACAATCGGGAAAGGCAAGGTGAAACGATGACTAAGACGAATAAGAATTTAGGGGCCGTCACAAAGGTAGTATCTACTACCAGTATGAACGGCGCACTTAACGTCATAAAGCACGAAGTATTAGGGGGACGACCTACCAGATTGGCTGGTGGGCTTACCCTCAACAATACGACGAGGCGGGCTGGAACGGTTTCCATAGGGAAGACGTCCAGTAGGTCTGGGATTTGATACAATGTATGACAAGAACATTTCAACTAGAGAACCATCCCTGGTTCTTTTCCTGATCGATCAGTCAAGTTCGATGGGGGGGGCCTGGGGCAATTCTGGAATCAGCAGGATGGTTCTTGCCTCCAACGCCCTGAACCAGACCCTGTATGACCTAGCCCTGCATGCTTGCATGAAAGGTGACGAAATTGCTGATAGGATTCACGTGGGAATCGTCAGCTACGGGGCCCCTAATGTCAGTAGTATATTGGGCGGGAGCAAGGGCTGGGAACCGGCGACAACATGGGTGGAGTCATACAACCGCATTAGCAAAGTCCCAGTGGGTCACGATGGAAACCGGGTAATCGAATCGGAGATTCCGATATGGGTCGAACCCAAAGCGATCAACGGAACACCGATGGCCGAAGCCCTGCAACTCGCAGGCAAAATAGTCTCAAACCACTCCAGCGAGTATCCATCCTCGCACCCACCGATTGTGATCAACATTACAGATGGGGAGGCAGGGGGGATCTCCCCGCCTGCTCGAGCGATTAGGTCGTGTTCCACCGAGGATGGGGATGCTTTGCTTTTCACCATCCAGATTTCAAGTGATGGAGGTCACCCGCTTCTCTTTCCAACCGAAGTTCCCCCCTCGGCGAGCAGTTACACGACCGAGCTTTTCAACATCAGCAGCGAAATCCCCAGCAGCATGGCATCAAGAGCCAGGCAAATGGGAATTCACGTCCCCGAAGGGGGCAGGGGGATTGTCCTCAATGCCGATCCGCTGGCACTGACTAGTTTCCTAAGCGTGGGAACCACGCTGACTCTCTCGTCATACTCTGAGACGTCGGTAGCGAAGGATTCCGACTTGATATACTCTTGAGTAGAAGGATGGTAGATAACAATGTATAGCAACACGATAAACAGCAAGAACCCAACACTGATTGTATTCCTGGTAGACAGGTCTTTGTCCATGGTGGACCCATGGGCGAGCTCCTCCACCGGGATATCACTCTGCCAGGGGGCAGCGACAGCGATCAACGAAGTATTGTATGACCTCTCGTTGAGGGCCTGCATGAAGGACGATTCGATAATTGACAGGGTTCACCTCGGAATATACGCCTACGGAGACGAGAGCGTGGAATGGGCCCTACCAAGCCTGCCAGAAGGAAAGGGCTGGTCGGAGGCACCTGGATGGGTTCCAGGTTACTCGAGGATCGAGGAGGTCGAGGTTGGCGAGGACGGTGGCCGTGTTAGGCACAGTGAGATACCAATCTGGATCGAGGCTGAAGCAAACGGCAACACGCCTATGTGTGCTGCATTCTACAAGGCCGCTGAAGTGGTTGAGAGGCACGTCACCGAGTATCCGGACAGTTTCCCGCCGATCGTCATCAACATCACTGACGGGCTCCCCACAGACACCAGTGCCCCGCTGCCCATGAGCCAAGACGAAGAGTACCTCCCCGTATGGGATGACGTCAGGAGTGCGGCGAATCGGATCACAACTAAGGGGACTGGGGACGGTGAGGCCCTACTATTGAACATCCACATTACGCCCAGCAAGGACGATGGGAGCCTTCTTTTCCCCGATATGATTCCTGCTGGAGCTCATGACTACATCCATGGAATGATGTCCATCAGCAGCGTCCTCCCCGCGAACATGGTCCTCGAGGGGAGGGACAACGGACACGATCTGAAGGAGGGTGCTAAGGGCTTGATAGTCAATGGGGATAGGACCATGCTCAGCCAGTTCCTCAGAATTGGCACCACTGTGAAAGTCGAGGACAAGGAGCAGAGGCTACTGACCAGGGGTGATGCCTGATGCAGGAGGGTGCTTTGGCAATCGACTCGAAGGCCAGATCTGTGAATACTTCGAAACCTTGGCTACTGGTGACTCTAGTTGACGGGTCGCACTCGATGAGCGCTGATTGGGTGGGAACCAAGAGATCGATGGCAGAAATAGTTGAGCAGTCAGTGAACAACATGCTGTATGACATGGCGCTCCATTACAGCATAAGCGAGGGAGAAGGGGAGGACGTACTGAAGGATAGAATCCACCTTCGGCTCCTAACATACTCGGGCGAAGACGATGTCTCTGATCCAATCCCCCTCCCTGGTGGTTCGTACTACCTTCATTCTGATGGAGAGGACGGTTGGGTGAAGAATTACTCGGAATTGCACCGATACAACGGGTCGCAAGCGGAAATTCCCCGGTGGTTCAAACATGTGCCTAATGGGAAGACCCCGATGCTCAAGGCTTTCCAGACAGCCAGACGGGTGATTGAGGAACACATCTCACAATTCCCGGACTCATTCCCCCCGGTACTTCTCAACATCTCCGACGGTGAACCCTCGGACTGTGGTGATCCTATTGACTGGAGTCGGCTTACTACTGAGTGCGAAGCTATTCGATCCCTTGGCAGTGATGGAAACCACCCGATAATTTGCAACGTACACCTGGATCCAAGAGGCAGGGGATTGCCTTCATTGTATCCGGAAAAACCCCCTAGTGAAAATGGGATTGAGGATGGTCTGTGGCGTTCATCGAGCAAAATCTCCGATTTGAAAGGATTCCAGGCAAACCATTCGATCCCAGAAGTGGCTAGGGATGGAAATGGAGATAGGCGCTTCTTCGTGTTCAACTCCGATCTCATGCATTTCCACGAGTTCCTGAGTTTTAGCACCAGATTGGGCACCAATCTTAGCGCACCTCCCAGTCGCTACGTAGATTTCACGGAGGAAGAGTGAATGGCACTGGCAGCCCCGAAATCATCTAGTTCAGGGGTGGAGACACTCAGAATTAGCCAGATAGTTGCGGCATTGAAGGGTCGGAACTACGACCAGCAGGAACTAGGGGATTTCGATGGCATTCGGCAAGGAGGAGCATTCAATGAGCCGGTTGGAAATCCCGGGGCAACGTCAGTCACATTCAGGCACGATTCCCCAGATTGGGGTAGTAAAGCGATCAGAGTACCTCACGGCGTCATTCCAAGTGAGAGTTTCTGGCGCAGAATGGAGGAAATCTCGAGCAAAGTAGAGATGCACAACTCAAATGGAATTCTCCCATCTGTGGTTGATTTCAAAGTGCATAGGGAATCGATTTGGCCCGAGTCGAAGAAAATCAACGCCATCACTATGCCATGGATAGAGGGTAGGACGGTGCACTCATGTGCAAGGGATCTTGCGAGTAGAGGGGACGTGTCCTCATTAGCTGCATTGGCGGATTCCCTGGAAGAATTTGGGAAAAACATCCAATCGTCACCCTTCGATCACGGGGACATTTCGGGAGGGAATATTATGATCGACGAAGATGGGGTATTGCAACTAATAGATCCAGATACCCTCAGGCACGATGACGTATCTGAAGGACGTATCGGCGAGATGGGGCACCCAGGCTACACGCACAAGAGTAGGAGCGGAAAAATCTGGGAGGATGATCTGTTTAGGTTCCCACTAGAGGTAATGATCGTAGGAGTCAGGGGCCTTGCTCACGATGTCAGCCTAGCAGATAGATTCGGTGACGAGGATGGGAGCATTCTTTTCGAGGAATCTGACTTATCGAACCCCAGAGCATCAGAGTTGTTCGATGAACTTTGCTCGATCGGCGATGAAAATCTAAGTGTTATTTCTAGAAACCTCAGGGATGCGGCGTTGGCCGAAAGCATCCCCGATGCCAACAAAATCCTCGGCAGATTCCGAAGCGCACAGCCGCTACCAGTGAGGAGCAATGCAGTAATTGTCTCCCCATTGAGCTCATATGAATCTCCAAGAGTAAGGAGAAACCACAATTCTAGGCCCACCATGGCCCCACTCACTATTCCAAGTTTCATGAGAAAGGAGGGGAGTTTACAATGAGTTCGAACAGCACAAAACATAGAGGATACAATGAAGTTAATCGGGGTAAAAGAGTAAATGTTGCGACAACACCTACGTCCAGAACGAAGGGTCCTACACCATTGGAAATACTGATGGGGTGGTTCGCATCCATTACCGGATCGCCAAATAGGCCTGCTGGAAAAAAATCGGAATGTGCGGAGAACCTGCATAAATTGGCAAAAAAATTTCCAGGACACGAGGAAAAAATTGAGCATTTGGCCAGACATGTAGAGTTAGAGGATGCGCTTCCCGATGCCGCAAATCTTGGTAAAAAACTGAAGGAGAGGGTCGAAGAGCAATCAAGGACTATCAAATCCCGTGATAGCAACATCAAGGAATTGGGGGAAAAGGAGGCCATTCTAAGGGGGAAGAACATCGAGCAAGAGAAAACCATCAAGGAAGAAGTGACGAGGCGGCAGAGGATAGGGGTCGCAATATCGGACATGAACGATCCAACCTGCAGGGAGACGCTTCCAATCAGATGGGGGCAGTCTCTAGATACCATCAGAAAGGAATTGCCGGAGATGGCGGAGATTATGGGGAAATCGGGGTTGCTTGGGAGATTGATGCCAAGGGATTACTCCGAAGATGTTTGTGTACTGGAGACGATAGAAGACTTCCATGAAAATGAGGGGGGATTCTACGATAGTCGTGTGACTTACTTCCTCGCAGCCAAGCAAGAGCGAGGGAAAGCCTGCGAATCGGAAGACAGGGTCGGCTTTCTGAAGCATGATCGTGGTTACAGAGCTGTAGCCCTGGATGGTGTAGGAGGCAGCATGCATCCAAGACAGCTCGTAAGAGAGATCGGAGAGAGGTCTTTGGGTGCTGATGACTTCATTGATTCGGTCAGGGAGACGTTGGAGGTTGTTGGGGAGTCGATGACAGAGGACAAGGTCAGAATGGTGGCCGATAGCAAACTAGAATTCTTTCAGAAGAAGAGACTGGCTGGAGGGGCGGCCTGCGTTCTCGCCGCTGTCGACTACAATGAAAAGAAGAGGAAGGCAACAGTGCATCAAATCGGGGATACGGTCGCATTCGTGGAAAGGAAAAATGGCGTGTGGTCCATCTTCCCTCGTGAGCTTTCGGATGGGAAGTCATTTGATTCAAGGCCTGAGCAGTTAAACTGCAAGTTCCCATCTGGTGCTTCCAAAATCGTGACATCCGAAGTCAACAACGCTACTGGGAGGATTGCATTGGCGACGGACGGGGTGGCAGAGCATATCCTATCTAGGGGTGGAATTAAGGAATTCATCGGGCGAATTCGATCAACAGGTGAAGATGGTGCAGTAGCTTTTCTTGGTGAATTGAGGAAGGAGGGGATTGCAGATGATGATCTCAGTTTCCTATTGATTGACAAGAATTGAGAATATTGAAATACCTATGACTCGGCCAATAGGATAGGGAAAAGCGCATCAATGATGCGCGAAAACCCATCCGACAACCCCGATTTCTCGGGGAAAAACAATAGCGAGAGCAATGCAAACTGCGACATATGCAGCGGCAAGATAATCGATGACGCAGTTAGAGGAGAGAGGTATTGCATCCAATGTGGGTGTGTTTCCTCGACTGATGGTTTCGACTATGATCATCCTAGCGACCACTCCTACGGAGGATCTTCCGGAAGCAACCCTGGTCGTTCAGAGTTGTCGATTGGAGGGGCTAAAATGGGAAACCGCGATGCTTTGGGTTCACCCATACCCAGGAGTCGCCTTGCAAAGTACAACAGACTCGACAAGATCCAGAAGAATCTGGACAGGAGGAAGAAATACGGGGAAAGCAACAGAGTTGTCGAGAGGGCCATGGAAATTGCTCGTAGCAAGATGGCGTACCCCAATGAGAATCTCATTGAGAGGTCTAGGAGGCTCCTGATGGATATCCTCAATGATGGGCAAGATGGAACGAGTCTGTTCATTACCGGATCAAGGTGGAACGCAGAAGCTGCTGCCATGGCATGCTTGAGCCTAGATTCTGGCAAGGGGCATTTGTACAGGATGATCGGCGAACATGCGGACCAAATGGGGATTGTGGACAAGAAGGACCTAAGGGGGCTCCGGAGGAGGTCCCTTGGGGTCTGGTCCATGCTAATGATGCGTGGCCGGACCACAGATGGTTACAAGGCGATGGGGGGGACTGTTTGCTTCGTGGTTCCGCATGACTTGGAAGAGAGTATGAGTATCACTTTCTCAGAACAGATTGGAGATTGGCTCGAGCGTAGGAGGGGCTCCTTTACAGTCGCTGGAATCAAATTCCCCAACGTGGATGACATTGATAATGCGATTTCCTCGATCCTAGGGGATCCCGATTCAATAGGGCTCTCTGGAGGGGAGCATCTGGAACCTGTGCTTGATTCCATCCTTCTGGTTCTAGCCGATGGGGTGAATCGAAATTTGGGGATGTCGGGAGTCTCAGAGGCAGGAGGGATTTCAAAGTCAGCAAGGAAGTACACTCGTGGCGTGAGGGGGGCACTCCGACCTTCCCTATAGTGACTTGATCCGTAGTAGCCTAGGCTCGGGGATCCCGTGTCTTGCTTCCCTAATGGCCTCAACCTCCATTCTAGCTCCAGCCATTGTGGTTACGAAGGGGATGTTGAGTTCCACGGCCAGACGCCTCATCATGTTGCCATCTAGAACGGCCCCCCCGGTAGATCTAGGGGTGTTGATCACCAGTTGTATCTTCCCTTGGCGCATCAGATCAAGGGCATCTGGGGAACGTCCCTCTGCAATCCTGTAGCATGTCTCGACCTCCAGTTCCCCCACGCCTCGGAGAACTCTAGAAGTACCCCTAGTAGCGAAAACAGTGAATCCCATTTCCCTGAGGCTCTCTGCTAGTGGGATCATTGCGTACTTGTCTTCATCCTTCACGGTGATGTACACCCCTCCTTCGGTCGGCACGGGTATTTCGGTTGCAAGTCTCGCCTTGAGATAAGCAGCTGAGGCTCTGACGTGAGAACCCATGACCTCCCCAGTAGATTTCATCTCGGGCCCTGGCGCTGGATCCAATCCACGGAGTTTGATGAATGGGAATACTGGTGCCTTGACGCAGACGGCATCGGTCTGCGGCTCTGGTACCTCAAGATCGCATAACCTCTCTCCGAGGGCCACCCTAGCAGCGATCCTGGCAAGTGGGATTCCTGTAGACTTGGCTACGAAGGGGAACGTCCTAGAACCCCTGGGGTTTACTTCCAGAACGTACAGTAGGCCATCGTGAATTGCGAACTGGATGTTATAGCAGCCGCGAATACCGAGCTCCAGTCCGATCACCCTAGTCCATTCATCGACTTGCTCGAGGATTTCACCTGGTACGTTCTGCGGAGGGATGAAGCAAGTTGAGTCTCCGGAGTGAATCCCCGCTTCCTCGAGATGCTCCATTATTGCTCCAACGAGGACATCCTCGCCATCGCAGACGGCATCAACGTCTAGCTCCATTGCGTTTCCGAGGTACTTGTCAATCAGAAGGGGCCTGTCTGATGAGAGGTACGCATCCCTCATGTATGACTCCAACTGCTTGTAGTTGGCCAGTATCTCCATGCCCCTCCCTCCGAGGACATAAGAAGGACGGACGAGGACTGGGTATCCGATCTCGTTAGCTGCATGCCTCACCCCCTCGGGAGTGGTTGCAGTCGCTCCATCGGGCATCCTCAGGCCACATCGTAGCGCGAACTCCTCGAACCTCTCACGGTCACTTGCCTCGTCTACTGATTCCGGAGATGTGCCTTCCATCACGAGTTCTAGGCCCATGGAGGAAAGATGTTCGAGTTCATCGGACAGGGGGAGGGCCAGGTTGATTGCAGTCTGACCTCCGAACTGGAGTAGGATCCCATTTGCATCTTCCCTGAGGAGAATCTCCGATACAGATTCCAGAGTAAGTGGGTCGAAGTACAACCTGTCGCTGGTGTCGAAGTCTGTCGATACCGTCTCTGGGTTGTTGTTGATTAATATCGCCTCATGCCCTAGGTCCTGAATCGCCCCGGCAGCGTGCACGCATCCGTAGTCGAACTCGATTCCCTGTCCGATTCTAATGGGGCCTGAGCCGACAACGGCTATCCTCTGCTTGACGGAGGATGCTAATCCCGGGACGTAATCCACCCCCGACTCCGCCGAACCCCCCTCATAAGTCGAGTAGTAGTACGGGGTGACTGCAGCGAACTCTGCGGCGCACGAGTCGACCATTCGAAATCGTGGATGCACCCCTAGTTCGTGCCTCCTCATCCTGACAGCGGTTTCATCTTGTCCGGTTGGGAGATTCTTGAAGCCGCTCTCGGGGAAGCCGCAAAGCGCATCCGCAATGTGCAAATCGGTGAATCCGTCTCCCTTCCAGGATCTCATCTCGGATTGTGGTATTTCGGCTGGGCGCATCCCAATCTCCCCCGCCGCTCTGATCTCCGTCTCTATTGCCGCGATTCTCTCGAACCTTCTGAGGAACCATCTCGTAATCCCGCCAGTCAGATCCCTCACGTCCTCGATCGAGTACCCTCTACGAAACGCCTCAATGACAGCTCCCAACCTCCTATCAGTAGGTATCCTGAGCCAGTCCTCGTGAAGTGCGGTTGGGAGTCTCTCAGAGGCTCTTTCATCCATTGTCTCTCCATCGGAAGCATCGGACATCGTCAATGGCCTTGGATGGGGTTTGTCGTACTCCAAACTAGCCCATGCCTTGAGGCATGCTTCCTCGAAGGAACGCCCGATGGCCATTACTTCGCCAGTAGACTTCATCGATGTCCCTAGAGTCCTGTCCACAGTTCTGAACTTGTCGAACGGCCATCTAGGGATCTTGACCACACAATAGTCTAGAGTTGGTTCGAATGCGGCTGTCGTCCCCTCGCCAGTAATTGGGTTGGGCAGTTCGTCCAGAGTGTAACCAACCGCGATCAACGCTGCCATCCTTGCGATTGGGTAACCTGTGGCCTTCGATGCCAATGCAGAGGAGCGGGAGACACGAGGATTCACCTCAATAACCCTGTAATCTCCAGTGGACTGCTCGACTGCGAACTGGACATTGCACCCGCCCTTGATGTTGAGTCTCCGGATTAGTTTCAGAGCTGAGTCTCGAAGTCCCTGATGGTCTCGATCGGAGAGAGTCTGCTGTGGCGCCACTACGATCGACTCGCCCGTGTGAACGCCCATCGGATCGATGTTCTCCATGGTGCAAACGATGATTGCATTGTCTGAGCTGTCCCTCATTACCTCATATTCGTGCTCTTGCCAACCTAGAATACTCTCCTCTATGAGTACCTGGCCAATCGCTGAGTGCAATATTCCTTGGCTAGCTATCTCAACCAACTCGCCCATGTTGAATGCGGTACCACCACCAAGACCGCCTAGGGTGAAAGCCGGCCTTATCAGCAATGGGAAGGAGCCCAGTTCCTCTGCGGCTGCGATGACTTGCTCTATTGACTCGCAAGCCTTGGCTTTGCAGACTGGGAGGTCGATCTCCTCGCAGACCCTCTTGAAGAGGTCTCTGTCCTCCGCCTCATCTATCGCAGCAAGGTTGCAACCGATCAACTCGACTCCTAACTCGTCGAGAGTTCCGTCCTTAGCGAGAGCAGATGCTATGTTCAGGGCAGTCTGACCCCCCATTCCCGCCAGGAGTGCGTCTGGCTTCTCAGCCTCCATAATCCGCTTCACCACCTCTGGCAGAAGCGGTTCGATGTATATCCTATCTGCCATTTCGGGATCGTTCTGAATCGTCGCTGGGTTGGAGTTGACTAGAATGACCTCGTAACCGTCTGAACGGAGTGCTCGACAAGCCTGCGAACCAGAGAAATCGAACTCTGCTGCCTGGCCGATACGAATAGGACCGCTGCCAAGGATGAGGATTCTCTTCAAGTCATCACG
>Ga0208764_10002548_pt1 | contig 11449 bp, 9 predicted proteins | sample ETNtaG_18_FD_185762 | JGI IMG/M metagenome (GOLD analysis project Ga0208764, IMG submission 185762) | Marine microbial and viral communities from oxygen minimum zone, Eastern Pacific Ocean - ETNP201302SV91 (SPAdes) (version 2) | ecosystem: Environmental > Aquatic > Marine > Oceanic ... | reverse complement strand
GATTCTTTCAAATCTCTAACTTTAATCATCTATTAAACCCTCGTCACAATCTTGTTGACCAAATGTTAAGAATTTTTTATCATTTCTTTGAAGCTTAAGACGGCAACTGCCATAACCAAAATCCTCTCCACCATACCAATGTGGGCAATCTTTGCACTTAAGCATTATAATTATGCAATGAATGATGTTAATATAAGATAGGGCTGGTAAAATTTTATAATTACGACTCTCTCATTGTAATTACATGAATAGAATCTCATCAGTCACTTTAGCGATTATGCTAACTTTGACTACCATGAGTACCGGCTCTGTTGAAACCTCTAAATTTCAAGAGAAAAATAACTCATTTAATGGATTTGAAGTAGATGGTAATGACACCCTAAACAGAACAAATACTTTTCCTTTTGATATTCTATTTGACGATTATCATGAATATCATGAAGTAGTTTCGGAACTGCAAATGTTTGCAGCAGATTATCCTGATATCGTTGAAATTTATACACTTACTGATATGATTCCTGCAGGAGCAACCTGGCAAGGAAACGAAATTTACGGAGTAAAAATATCGGATAATGTAGCTAATGAACCTGATTACTATGATGATCCCGATGAAGAAACACTATTCATAGTTGGAAATCATCATGCTAGAGAGTGGATGAGTGTTGTTACACCATTATATTTTATTTATTATTTAACTCACTTTTATGGAATGGAGCCAACTGATAACGATGGTGATGGGTTAATCAATGAAGACATGATTGATGGAATTGATAATGATGGAGATGGTGAGCAGGGCGGTAGAGTTGATGAATTTGGGCGTGCATTATTTGACGGAATTGATAACGATGGTGATGGAATTATAGATGAAGGTATAGATGAGGATCCAAGTGAAGCTAGAGTTACTTACCTAGTTAATCACAGAGAAACATGGATTGTACCTATACTAAATCCTGATGGCTACATGTACGATAGAGAAGATCCTGATAGATTATGGAGGAAAAATATGCGTGATAATAACGAAAATGATCGTTACGGTGACACATGTGACGGAGTTGACATTAACCGAAATTATCCTTTTGAATGGTCACACAATACTCAACTTACTGCATTAATTGGTGATGACTTAGAACCTGAATTTACTGTTGATGATGACAACCCCTGCTCAGACGTTTACCATGGCCCTAGAGATCAATATGATGATGACGGAGACTGCGATGATGACCCCTTAACAGCCACACTTTGTGATGCACCTGTAACTGGAGGATTAGGGGACCAAAATACTCAAACTGGTGTAGATGAGGACCCTCCTGATGCTCAACACAAAGATGATGATAATGACGGAATGGTTGATGAAGATAGAGAAGGTGGATTCTCAGAACCTGAAACTCAAGTAATAGAATATCTAACTTGGAGATTAGATATATACGAAGACTACCCACAAGAACAGTATTTAGAAGATTATCAAAATGGAATTATTAGAGCCAATTGGCCTGAAATGTTTGTAACAAATCTTGATGGAAAAGTCATAAGAAATTATAGAACTGAGGCACATGATATGAAACATAATTTTATGAATTCTATATCATACCATGCCTATTCTAACTTGTACATTTGGCCATGGGGTTACAAGGATCAGGATCCTCCACACGAATTGTACATGGAAAATCAAGTTAAACCATTAATGAATGTTACAGGATATGGTAATTGGAAGGATGATGGAGGTTATAAGGTATCTGGAGATATTAACGATTTTCTTTATGGAATGCAGGGTTCATTCTCCTACACTGTTGAATTAAATGCTGGCACTCAAGGTGGTCTACAAGGAGGCTTCCATGCTGACCCTCTTTTGATACGCCCTACTGTTAGAATGCATGTATTAACTAATATTCATTTCTTAGATAAATCTCCCGAGGCAAGAATTGGTCAAATGTTTGGAAGCTATAATGATCTAGATTCAGAAGGAATACATTCACCTGAAGAAACAATGATGCCAAAATTGAGTATATTATCTTCCAAAGGTGAAACTGTAGGATTTCAAACAGACACTGAAATTAGTTTTGATGAATATTATTCGAATGATAAATTTCCTGTAAGAGTGCTTGTAGAGAATGCTCAATTTATGAAAAAAGACTCAATTTTCTTAAAATATCATAAAGATAACATGGAAGAAGGTGAATGGGGTGAAAGTCCTATGGTTTGTATTGAAAATTGCGACCCAAAATCATATGAGGGATACAATGTATCTGCTGGATTCTCACTAATAAAACGTGATTCCGTGTACAAAGGTTATGTTCCCGAAACTGGAGAATCCATGAATGTACAAATTTATGTTGTAGCTCAGGATTCAAGATTAGCAGATCAAAATTTTGGAGGATACATAACTACCGGTTATGGTGCTTCTGAACCTATTGAAATATTTGTGGATGATATTATTGGATTTGGAAATGGTATTGTCGATTTCATTGCAGTAGCAATGATGATGGCAATCATGTATGGCGTTGTTTGGGGTGGATTATACAAGACGGTTGGAATTGCTACTGAAGCCGAAAGAAGGAAAAATGAAGAAGATGAACTTCTAAATAAATCACCCAAGAAGAAGGCTAAACCTCCAACTAAACCACCTCCTAAATCAATTGCAGCCACACCAAAGGAAGACTAGAATAATGGCTGATGAAAAAGCACCGGAACAATTCTCTTCGAGATTAGGATTGATTTTAACGACGATTGGTGCTGCAGTAGGTACTGGCAATATTTGGAGATTCCCTAGGGAAGCTGCTGCAAATGGTGGCGGATCTTTTATGATTGGATGGCTATTATTTTTGTTTGCGTGGTCTATTCCATTATTAATGGCTGAGTTTGCTATTGGAAAGAAAACTAGACTAGGTACTATAGGTGCAATGCGCGATATGGCTGGACGTAACTTTACTTGGCTTGGAGTATGGATGATGTGGGTTGGAACGGCCGTAGGATTCTATTATGCAGTAGTAATGGGATGGACTATACGGTACTTCTGGATTGCATTATCGGGACAAATGAGTGATGCGTCAGATACTACTGAAACTCAAGCTTTATGGGATAATTTTATTGGCTCACCATTTGAAGTTATATTCTTCCAATTAATTGCAGTTGCTTTCTCTGCTTTTATTGTTTATAATGGAATTGGTGGTATCGAAAAAGCAAATATGGTACTCATCCCATGTCTTGTAGCTTTCTTGGTTGTAGCTATGATTTATCCTTTTATCCTTAATTTTGAAGGTGCTGCTATGGGTCTACGATTTTTATTCATCCCACAATGGGAATATTTGTTTAAGGGTGAAACTTGGATTCGGGCATTAACTCAATCGGCGTGGTCAACTTCAGCGGGATTTGGAATGGCAATTACATATGCTGTTGCTATGAGAAAGAAAGAAGATATTGGATTAAATGCATTCTTAACGGGACTCGGGAATAATTCGGTTTCATTAATAGCAGGTGTAGCAGTTCTAGGAACTGTTTTTGCATTATCTGATAGTACTGCAGACGGCTTAGAAGCTGTTGAATCCGGATCTTCAGGATTAACATTTATTCATTTAACTGCATTATTTGCATCAATGGGAACTGCAGGATGGATTATCGGAAGTATATTTTTCCTTGCAATGTCTTTTGCTGCACTAACCTCTATGGTTTCAACTTTACAAGGTTGTGTTGTAAATTTTGTAGATATGGGTTGGGAAAGAAAAGAAGCCGTAAGATACATTGCTGTTGCAGTTGCATTAGCAGGTATACCATCTGCATTTAGTTTAGAATTTTTAGATAATCAAGATTTTGTTTGGGGTACTGGACTAATTGTTTCAGGATTAATGGTTGCAATTGTCGTAATGAGATTTGGTGTAAGTAAATTCAGAAAAGAGCTGATAAATACAAAATATGCAGATGTTCAGATTGGAGAATGGTGGGAATATATAATCAAATACGTTTTCCCTATTGAATTTATTGCTGTATTTGGATTTTTCATATATGAAAAATTACAAGATCAAAGTCATTCGCCAATTGAGGGGATGGGACTTGGGCTATTCACAATAATTACAATGATTGTTCAATGGGCAATTATACTAATAATATTCATATTTGTACTAAATAATAAGATAGCTGATAAAACTAAGAAAGGACCCGTCTCAGATGGGAATTTTGATGAAGACGTTGAATGGGCAGAATCTGTCTAAATAATCTACTTTAAAATTTGAGCTTTGGCTGCCTTAAATTCTTTATCGCTAAGCATTCCTCGATCTTTCAGTTCACCTAATTTTCTTAGCTTCTGAAGTAATACTTCACGGTCATCCTTAACTGCAGTAGTATCGCTGAGATTACTGCCCCAATCACTACGCCTATCGGTTCTTTTCTGAAGACGTGAACCACATTTGCCACATATTCTAAAATTGGATGGTGCTCGAACACCACACTTACTACACACTACGTATAATTCACCTGAAAATACCTCTCTGTGTGAATATTTCTGTGCATTTTCTTCTTCACCTGGAGGAACTTCTGTCTTAAAAATCATCATCTCTTCATAATCATTAGGAAACCAATCTCTACGAACTGCTGTAAAAGTATCACCTTCAACTGAGTGGTAATATACATCCATACGTCCTATTTCTTTATCTCTGGTATTAACTAATACTTCCATTTTAATCGTAACTTGCTCATCCTCTCCTAAGGTATCAACTATAGTTTGGCCTCTAGTTTGAAGTCTATCAAAAGTAATAGTAATATTGCGCGCAGAACCATTACCTGAATTCGTTAAAGTAACCTCAAAATCATTCCATACATTGTGCTCAAAAGGACTAGATTGGAAAACTTCAAATTCAAGAAATGGTAAAGATATTGCTTTAGTATTACTTATTGTTTCATCTGCTAATTTTTTAGCCTCAATAACCTCATCCAACAGCTTTTCTGTGTTACTTACCGATTTTACAGAACGTTTGCGCTTAATCCTCTTAACTTTCTTCTTAGAACCAAAATTAGTGAAGGATATCTTATCTGGCATCTAATGAGGGATAATAATGGGCAATTTATACCTTGTCTATTGCTACTATTTTTCTTCTTCTACTTCTTCGTAGTCTACATCTACAACATTATCATCATCAACTTCTTGTTCACCATCTGAAGATTGATTCTTAGCCTGCTCTTCAGCAGCTTGTTGATATGCCATTTGACCAATAGCCTGCGATGCCTGCTGGAAATCCTCTAAAGCTTGTTTGAGTGAATCTAAGTCATCTTCTTTCATTGCTGCTTCAAGTTTTTCCTTAGACTCTTCAACTTTAGATTTTGTCTCTTCATCAACTTTATCACCTAAATCAGTAATAGCTTTATCAGTAGCATAAACAAAGGATTCAGCTTGGTTTCGTGTTTCAATTAACTCTCTAGCTACCTTGTCTTCATCTGCATGCTTCTCGGCTTCTTTGATCTTATCTTCTATTTCATCATCACTCAGATTAGATTTAGATGTGATCTCTATACGTTGTTCATTATCAGTTCCTTTGTCTTTTGCAGTTACATTAATGACACCATTACGATCTATGTCAAAAGAGACTTCTATCTGAGGAATTCCTCTAGCTGCAGGTGGAATACCTAGTAATTGGAAACGACCTAACGTATCATTATCGGCAGCCATTGTTCTCTCGCCCTGTAAAACATGTATTTCTACAGCTGGTTGATTATCTGCTGCTGTCGAGAAAATCTTAGATTTATTAGTTGGAATTGTAGTATTACGATCTATTAATGGTGTTAAAACAGAACCTTCGGTTTCAATACCTAATGTTAAAGGAGTTACATCTAAAAGAACCACATCTTTCACATCACCTGCTAAAACTCCAGCTTGGATTGCTGCACCCATTGCAACACATTGCATTGGATCTACACCTCTCTCTGCCTTACGCCCTACGAATTTTTCAAAAGCTTTCTGAACAGTAGGCATACGTGTTGGACCACCAACAAGAATGACTTTGTCAACCTCTCCTGGCTTCATTTTTGCATCCTTAAATGCCCGTTTAATCGGTTTTTCACATTTTGCAATAACGGGACCAACAATTGATTCTAATTTTGCTCTTGATAAGTCGTGTTCTAAATGCTTAGGACCACTTGAATCGGACCAAATATATGGTAAATTTATTGTGGATTTTAATGTGTTACTCAATTCTATTTTAGCTTTTTCAGCTGCATCACGTAGACGTTGCTTGGCTGCAGGATCATCACGTAAGTCAATTCCATTTTCTTCCTTGAAAATATCAGCTAAATAATCAATAATAGCTTCATCCATATCAGTTCCACCGAGAGTATTATCTCCTGAAGTAGAAATAACATCGAAAACACCATTATCCATTTCCATTATTGTAACATCAAATGTTCCGCCACCCAAATCTAAGACTGCTGCAGTATATTCACCTTCTTTATCAAGCCCGTAAGCCAAAGCTGCTGCAGTAGGTTCATTAATAATTCTTTCAACTTCAAGTCCTGCAATTTTACCTGCGTCTATTGTAGCCTGTCTTTGATTATCATTAAAATATGCAGGTACTGTGATTACAGCTTTGTTGATATCTACACCAAGATGATCTTCAGAATCTGCCTTTATTTTTTGTAAAATCATAGCTGATATCTCCTCTGGAGAATATTTCTTCTTCTTGATTGTAACTCTATGTTTAGTACCCATTTTTCTCTTGATATGCATTATCGTATTCTCTGGATTCAAAACGGCCTGTCTTTTTGCTGGATCACCTACAATACGTTCTCCATCTTTTGTAAATGCTACAACTGACGGGAACATCTTTCCACCAAATGTAGATCCTTCTGCTGAAGGTATAATTACAGGTCTTCCACCTTCTAAATATGCTGCTTCTGAATTGGTTGTACCCAAATCTATTCCAATTATAGTTTCTTTTGCCATCTTATTCACCTTTTATTTCTTCTTTTTCTGTTTTTTCTTCAAAATTTTTTGATACTACTACCTTTGCTGGACGTAGTAATTCACCTTCAAGTTTGTAACCTGATTGTATAACATCAACTATTGTATTTGGTTCAACACCTTCTTTCTCAACTGTTGTTAATGCTTCATGGAACCTAAAATCAAATTGTTCTCCGGAAGGATCAAATCGTTCAACTTTTAACGAACTCATAAAACCTGACACAAAATTATGAATTCCAGAAATACCATCTAAAGAACTTGCTAAATCTGGATATTCTGCCTTGTTAGCTTGCTCAATTATCTCTATTACTTCCAAAAACTTAGATACAACTTCACCTTTAGACCTGAGAGTTTGTTGAGCTCTATCTCTATCTATTCGTTTCCGAAAATTATCAAAATCAGCTGCAAGCCTCATAAATCTTTCCTTATGATCTTCAATCTCAGTCTTTAACTCTTCCACAAGCTGTTCAGGTGTTAAAACTGGAGATTCTTCCACTTCAGCTTCTGGTAATTCTTTGATGTCTTTTTCGTTGGAATTCATCGGTTATGAACCTGAGGTTGTTAACCTCTTAATTTAAAGAAAAAAAGTGCCTATATAAAATTTCTTAATTATTTTAAACCAAACTTTTCACGTGCTTCGGTTACTCTCTTTCGATATTCTCTAGGAAGCTGATATCTTGCTAATTGTTCTAACTCAGTCCAATTTTTCTGAAACTCTTTTTTAGAACTAGTAGATATCATTTCTTCAAATCTAGACATGTTATTTCTAGTATCCCAAAAGTAGTAAAGTGAAAAACAAAATATGATGAGGCCAATAATTAAAACCCAAATATCCCAATCGCCTAGAAAATCTAAAATTGCAGTAGGTGCAATAGAAGAATCTGAATACCACTGTCCAATCATTCCAATAAAAAACATAAAACCACTAATTATCGAAATTACGGCACTAGTTGCAAGCATATGTTCTTGCAGCCATCCATTCAATTCTCTTCTCCATTCACTGGTCATTAAGTGTCTGATTCATGGATAAGTATAAAGATTACGCAAAAAATATTAATATGTACTCTCCACCTGCAAATATTACATGGATGCAGCTAAGAGAATGGATTTATTGGGAAGTGAAACAGCATTTGCTGTATCTGCTGAAGCTGCAAAATTGGCAGAAACAGGAATGAAAATATACCCTTTCCATTTAGGAGATATTAATCTTCAAACACCGGCATCAGTAATTTCTGCAGCTAAAGAAGCCATACGTTCTGGAAAGACGGGATATTGTCCGGCACCAGGTATTCCTGAACTAAGAGAAGCTTTAGCAAAGGACGTTGGAAATTCAAGAGGTATTAATTATAAAATTGATAATGTATCAATCCAACCTGGTGGAAAACCAAGTATTGGAAAATATATTGCTGCAATGATGGAAAAAGGTGATATTGTTCTTTATCCTAATCCTGGTTATCCAATCTATGAATCTCAGATTGAATTCTATGGAGGAATAGCACATCCGTATGGATATTTGGATAATTCTTCGGGATTAGAACTAGATTTTAGTGCAATTGAAAAGGGAATTAAAAAAGGTGCAAAACATATTTTTTATAATAATTACAATAATCCTACTGGTGCTTCATCATCTATTGAAGAGATGAAGAGATTAGCTGATTTAGTAATACAAAATGACATGTTTTTAATATCAGATGACGCCTATTTTGATACATTATTCGAAGGAACTCCTAGATCAATTGCTAGTCTTCCCGGAATGAAGCAACGTACACTAACAATGTATACTTTTTCCAAGAAATTTGCAATGACGGGATGGAGACTTGGAGGTGCTATTGGCCCTTCCAAAATAATAGAAGAAATTACAAGACTTAATGTAAATATGGAATCATGCACGACTCACTTCATTCAATATGGTGGAATAGCTGGTCTTGAAGCTCCTAAAAAAGAAACTCAGGATATTTTAGACAAGCTGAGAGTTAGAAGAGATATACTTGTAAAAACTATGAATGGAATCGAAGGTGTAGAAGCTCACTCGCCTGAAGCTGGTTTTTATGTTTTTCCAAAAATAACAAAACTTATGGAAAGAACTGGTTTTGGAGATGTTGAAGAATTTCGAAAAGCAGTACTAAATGATACAGGGGTTAGTTTTTGTGGAAGACATCATTTTGGAAGGCCTTTGGAAAACGAAAATGATTCCTATATTCGTCTTGCCTTCTCAGGAATTAGTAAAGACGATTTAGCAGAGGGTATGGATCTATTCCAAAAATGGATAGAATCTAAAACAAAATAATGACAAAAGCAATGTTTGGAGCTGGCTGTTTTTGGGGCGTTGAATATAATTTTTCTAAAATAAAGGGTGTTAACAGTGTTGTTTCAGGTTATAGTGGTGGAAAAACAGAAAATCCAACTTATGAACAAGTATGTAGTAATTCTACTGAACATGCTGAAGTAGTACTGATAGACTATAATTCTGATATTGTTTCTTATGATTCCTTGCTAAATGTATTTTGGGAAAAACATGACCCTACGACACTAAATCGTCAGGGACCTGATGTAGGTACTCAATATCGTTCAGCAATTTATTATTTTACTGAGATGCAAAAAGCAATCGCTACGAAATCCCTTGATTATCTACAAAGTAAAATTGGAGATAAGAAAATAGTGACTGAGATTACAGAAGCTGGAGATTTTTGGATAGCCGAAGAATATCACCAAAAATATTTTGAAAAACACCGAATTAATCACTAACCAAAACCATCAACCCCAGAACAAGAAAATATAGGAAATAATCAATGCTGGGATGGCACTGTACAAAGTAGCTACTACTGCCATACGAGGAGTTAAGGCAATAGCTGGAAACAGAGCATCGCCATCGTTAGAAATCGCATTTCCAATTAAAGCGGCAAATGGAATTATTCCATTAAGATATAGTGTTGTGACCAATATTTGAGGGCCACAACCAGGAACAAAGCCAATTAGAATGGCTAGCAATGGAATAAAAATCCAAGCAGCTTCTGCTAAACCGGCTAAATCAAGTCCCAAAAAGGCATATGCATATTCGTATGCTAAATAAGCTGCAATAACCCAAGCTGTAACAAAGGATGTCTCTTCAGTAGCCCTTGTAAACGGATGATCATTGTGCATTGTAACTGCATTAACTGGTGAAATAGACCATACACCTACTGAAAGTGCTGCACCACCCAATCCTAATACAAAAACAAAACTTCCTAAATCATATAGGTCTATTTGCATTAATTGCATTGAACCTAATATAAGTCCAGGAACTGCAAGAATCATATAGGATTTATCTCTATTACGTAATCTTCCAATAATGGTGTGTCCCAGAAATTTGACCTCAGTACTGTAAAGTTCACCTCGATGGAATCTGTCTACTAACCAACCACAGATGATTGCAGCAAACATAGAAATAAGTATTATTTTAAAATAAGTTGTTGGTTCTTTTGCTAAAAGAAGAAAGGCTGCATCACCCATTGTTCCAATTAATGCTGCAACCATTGCACCTAAGGTAATATTCCCTCTAGCAAAGGCAGTTATGACCACTACGGCACCTCCACAACCTGGGAGAGCTCCCAAACAACTGGCCGTAGGTACTTGCCAAACTCCACCTTTCTCCATAACCTTACCTACATCCACTTTGAAAAAATGCTCTAATCCAAAGAAAAATAATAATGTAGCTGCAACAAAAACAGAAACTTGAGTATAGGCATCAAAAATGGCAAAACGAGTTACCTCTCCCAATTCGCCAGGAAATACAGAAGCAATTAATAACAAAAAAGATACTATTAATCGACGATAGCGTTCTCTAAAAAGATTTCCAATACCATCTACATTGAAATCCAAAGATGTCTTCTTAGAAGTTACCGGACTCACTAATCATTCTCCAATTTAACATAAACTTCATTAGCTACTGATGTAGAAATCTGAACTGATGAACCATCTAAACTAACATTAATTCCACCACCAAAATCATCTCTAGAAATTATTTTCAACTTAATGCCAGGAAATATTCCATTTTTCTCTAGCCATGTAAGAAGATCGGGATCTCTATCTGGCACCTGTGTAACAACTAAATATTGATTCAAAGAACAGCTACTTAGTAATAAATCTTCATCAATTGGCAACTCCCCATTAGGGCCAGGAATGGGATGTCCGTGAGGATCACGTTCAGGATTGCCAAGATAATTCGCAATTGCAGTTTCCAATTCAGTAGATAGGCCATGCTCAAGATTTTCAGCCTCATCATGAATCTGTTCGCGACCCAAATCAAGTGTTTGAGAAAGAAATGTTTCCAAAAGTCGATGCCTACGCACAACTGAAAGAGCTCTTCGTCTACCTTCTAAAGTTAATGAAGCTCCTTTGTAGGGAATATGCTTGACTAAACCACGCTCAGTAAGTCTTTGAACCATCTTTGTAGCCGAGGCAGGTGCTACATTCAGAAGTTGAGCTAAATCCTGAGTAGCTACATCATCGGGGCCAAGTTCCCAAATAGAT
>Ga0208764_10002545_pt1 | contig 11451 bp, 4 predicted proteins | sample ETNtaG_18_FD_185762 | JGI IMG/M metagenome (GOLD analysis project Ga0208764, IMG submission 185762) | Marine microbial and viral communities from oxygen minimum zone, Eastern Pacific Ocean - ETNP201302SV91 (SPAdes) (version 2) | ecosystem: Environmental > Aquatic > Marine > Oceanic ... | reverse complement strand
CCAACCCATTTTTTTTTCTTTTTTCCCTATTTCTAGTCCCACTGTATCAGTCGGAATTATAAATGCACCTATTCCTCTATCCTGTCCATCTTCTCTAATTTTTGACGTAAAAGATAATACTCCTGCCTCGCCCGCATTAGTAATAAAAATTTTCCCTCCATTAACTATATATTCATCTCCATCTTTTTCTGCTGTTGTTTTTAGCGAACCAGCATCGCTACCAGCTTCCGGCTCCGTTAATCCAAATGCTGCAAGTGTTTCTCCTGATGCAATTTTATGAAGATATTTCTTTTTTTGATTTTCATTCCCCAACAAAATTAAAGGAAGAGTACCTAATGATGAGTGGGCTGCCATAGTAATAGCCACAGAAGCATCCGCTCTTGCCAATTCTATAACTGCAGTTGCAAAAGCCACCATATCTAAGCCAGAACCTCCATATTCTTCAGGTACAATAATTCCCATTAAACCCAATTCACTCATTTCCCTTATCAACTCTATTGGGAATTTGCATTTTTGATCAAAATTTCGAGCTACAGGTGCAATTTGCGATTTAGCAAAATCACGAACCATATTTTGAATCATTATGTGTTCTTCTTTAAAAAATAAACTATCCATTATGAAATTATATAGATGGAATTGCAAATTTACAAAAAGCCATCTTTAGAAAATGCAGAAAAGGTTTAAAATTTGAGCCGACCTATAAGCCGAGTTCTGTCCTTAAAACAAATTAATGATTTAAGGGATAGTCATTTATCTAGAGTTTATGTTACCATAAACTTCAAGCAATCTACCCGCTCTTCAAACGATGCGAACAACATCTCAGAGTCTTTATGATCTTGCACTGGATGGGGTTTACATATATTATGAATCTCTCCACAATCAAGTGGTCTCTTACACCACTATTTCACCCTTACCCGAAGGCGGTATTCTTTCTGTTGCACTATCCATAGTTCACCTTAGTAAACTTCTCCTCGTTAAGGAGCATCCTGTTCTGCAGTGCCCGGACTTTCCTCTCAAGGGTTGATTCTACAAGCCTCGAGTAACCATCCGATCGGCTCAAAATTAATTTACGGATATTTTTTGATTATATAAAAATCGTCCACACATATCGCAACGATGTATACCTGATTCTGCACGGACTTCTGTGACTGTTTGAGGAGGGATATGCGCTCCACATCCACCACAACCAGAACCCTCTAACTGAACAACAGCTATACCATTCCTGGCTTTAATCACTCTCTTATAAATAGATAATATATTCTCGTCTATTATATCTATTTTTTCTTTTCTTTTACCTTCTAATGATCGTTTTTGCTCTGCAGATTCTGCAATAGCTGATTCTAATTTACCCTTACGTGATATCAAATCTTTTGATAGATCTCCAAGATCAGATTCCATATTATTTACAGTTTCAATAAGCATTTCTTTTTCATCTAATAGATTAATCGACTCTGTTTCAAAATTTGATCTTTGATCTTTCAAATGATCAATCTCGACCATTAGTGCATCATATTGTTTATTGTTTGTAACAAGGAAAAGTTGATCCTTGAGTTTTGCAATTTTTTCATTGTTCTGAGAAATATTATTTTCTTTTTTTCTAAATTCAACTTCTAATTCCTTTAATCTACTTTTACTCTTTACTAATGTATTCTTTATCGATTGTTCTTTTTTATCAAGTTCTTTGACTTTAGATGGCAAATCACCAAGTAAATCATTGAGATCTTTAAGTTTTGTATCGATATCTTGTAGTTTAATTAATTGTTTCATATATATAAATTCCTCAAACTAAAAAAAAATGCACCATACGGTGCATTGGATATATTTTTAGATCTAAATCTGCATTAGACCATATATTGATGCCAAAAGCCATGAGCCTTTTGGACCTTATTTGAATTAATCTATTCATTTCCAGAGGTCTAATTTATTTACTAATTCTTTTAATTCGAATAAATAAATAATAATATAAAATGATATTAGTGAATCAGCATATTTTTTTTTTAATGTTCACATATTAATTTAATCCAACTTTAAAGCTTTTATGGCAATTCCATTTTCCCAGCGTCACATAGGACCAAAAAAAAATCAGGTTCAGAAAATGCTTTCTGAATTAGGATATTCATCAATTGATGACCTTATACATCAAGTCGTACCAAAAAACATATTAATAAATTCCCCTATACAAATTCCTGATGCATTGACAGAAACCGAAACTTTAAAACGTGTCGGTAAATTTGCAGAAATGAATAATATTTATACTTCGTTTATTGGAATGGGTTACTACGATACAATTGTTCCTGGAGTAATTCAGCGAAATATACTAGAAAATCCTGGATGGTATACACAATATACACCCTATCAAGCTGAAATTAGCCAAGGCCGACTTGAAGCTCTTCTAAATTTTCAAACAATGATTTCAGATCTCACTGATCTACCATTGTCCAATGGATCATTGCTCGATGAAGGAACTGCCGCTGCAGAAGCAATGCTAATGTTTTATAATTCTAATAATAATCCATCCAGATTAACATTCCTTGTTTCAGACCAGTGTCATCCACAAACAATTGATGTATTAAAAACAAGAGCGGATGCCATTCCCATCAATTTGAAAATTTGTAAGGTTGATGAGTATGATTTTGATGATTCTGTATTTGGTGCTATAGTACAGTATCCTGACACTCAAGGTTCCATAAAAGATTTTACATTTTTATGCGCCACGGCACATAAAAATAACGCATATATTTGCATGGCGACTGATCTGCTTGCACTAGTGCTTTTAAAAACCCCAGGAGAAATGGGAGCTGATGTTGCCGTAGGCAATGCACAAAGGTTTGGTGTCCCCATGGGTTTCGGCGGGCCTCACGCAGCATTTTTTGCTACTACCAATGAATTCAAACGGAAAATCCCCGGACGAATTATAGGTGTTTCCAAAGACGTTAATGGCAACCCTGCTCTTCGAATGGCACTGCAAACTAGAGAGCAACATATAAGACGAGAAAAAGCTACATCAAATATTTGTACAGCACAGGTTTTATTAGCAATAATGTCTGGCATGTATGCTGTGTACCATGGAGGAGATGGTTTAAAAAAGATAGCAGAGAAAATATATAATTTGACAAGGCTATTAGCTTTATCTTTGGAAAAGTCTGGTTATAAATTAATTCATAAAAACTTTTTTGATACAATTCGATTTAGAGCAGATGGTTGGCAGAATAAAGCAAATTCTACACGATTCAATTTTAGAGATTATGGAGATGGCACTGTTGGAATTGCTCTAAATGAATGTAGTGAAAAATATCATGTCAACGCAATTCTGGAGATTTTTGATGCAAAAAAACAAGAAAATAAAAAATATTCCATCCCAATTGAATTAAAAAGATCATCAAAATTTTTGCAACATCCTGTGTTTAATAAATATCACTCAGAAACTAGTATGCTAAGATATATACATAGCTTAGAAGTCAAAGATCTTAGTTTAAATACTAGTATGATTCCTCTGGGATCTTGTACTATGAAATTAAATGCCACAACAGAAATGGCTCCTGTTACCTGGCCAGAATTCAATAATATTCATCCATTTGTTCCAGAATCACAAGTAAAAGGTTATCATCTTCTGATTAAAGAATTGAGTGACTGGTTAATTGAAATAACAGGGTTTGATTCAATTTCAATGCAACCAAATTCTGGCGCGCAGGGGGAATATGCAGGACTAATGATTGTCCGGGCTTTTCATCAGGGTAGAGGTGAAAAACATCGTAATATATGTTTGATCCCCGCATCTGCACATGGAACAAACCCCGCTTCAGCTATAATGGCTGGGATGCAGGTTGTAGTAATTAATTGTGATAAACATGGAAATATTGATGAAAAAGACTTTAAGAAAAAAGTTCGTTCACATGAAAAATACCTTTCCTGCGTTATGATTACCTATCCTTCAACACATGGTGTTTTTGAGCATAATATTAAAGAGCTATGTGCATTCTCCCATAAACATGGTGCACAGGTTTACATGGATGGTGCAAATCTTAATGCCTTAGTTGGGCTTTGTAAGCCTGGCAAATTTGGTGCCGATGTCATGCATATCAATCTGCATAAAACATTTTGCATTCCCCATGGAGGTGGAGGACCGGGGATGGGACCGATAGTTTGTAAAAAACATTTATCTGATTTTCTACCAGGGCATATCCAGATATCTAAAAATGCTAATAACGCAATCTCGGCTGTTTCATCAGCGCCATTTGGTAGTAGCAGTATATTACCGATTTCTTGGTCCTATATTGCTCTTATGGGGCGTCAAGGGCTTAAAAAAGCAACACAAATTGCAATCTTAAATGCAAATTATATGGCAAACAAGCTCCAAAATTATTATCCCATTTTGTATCGTGGGATTACTGGCCTTGTGGCTCATGAATTCATTATAGATATTAGACCAATTAAAGAAAAGTCAGGAATAAATGAAGAAGACATCGCAAAAAGACTTATGGATTATGGTTTTCATGCACCAACCATGTCCTGGCCTGTTCCAGGGACTATGATGATTGAGCCCACTGAAAGTGAATCAAAAATTGAATTAGATCGTTTCTGCAATGCGATGATTTCTATTAAAAAAGAAATCGATGATGTTATAAATGGAAAAATCAATCCAAATGATAACCCTTTAAAAAACGCTCCACATACTGCACAGTATGCTATTTCTGATAATTGGTCCCATCCTTATTCTAGATATTCTAGTTGTTTCCCAGGTGAATGGCAGCACGAATATAAATATTGGCCAACAGTTGGAAGAGTTAATAATGCATACGGAGACCGTAACCTAGTATGTACTTGCCCCCCCATAGATGAGTATAAAAAAATCGATAGTTAATCTAATATTTGTTAGTATAACCTACACAACAAGATATTTTGTAAATTTATCATAATCATGAAATCAGCAATATTATTTCTCGTTTTTTTCTTCTTTATTTTTTCATCTTGTGGAAAAGAAAATAATGAAGAGGATAATTCTACAATAAATATTTTCATTTCATCACCTACAATGAATTCAAGTGTTCAAGATACTATAGATATCCACTGTGATATAGATAATAAAAATGATGTTTTGAAAATAGAACTATGGATTGATGGAGATTCAACCGGAATCATAGATTATGATGCTCCCTTTATTTTACAATGGGATACCCATAACTATTCTAATGGTAGCCATACTTTATTTGTGCGATTATACGATCATTCAGGTAACATAGTAGACACTGACTATGTAATTTTAAATGTAAATAATTTTTTGGTTTTTCAATCAACCTTTGGGTCTGAAGATATAAATGAAGTTGGCTATTCTGTTGTGCAAAATTCAGATAGCAATCTTGTTATTCTCGGAAGTATAGATAATGATATAATGTTAATTGAGACCGATCGATATGGTACTGTGCAATGGAATCAATCTTATGGAGGTAGTCAATTAGATCAGGCATATCATCTACAACAAACATCTGATGGCGGTTATATCATTTCAGGATCTACAGAGTCTTTTGGTTTTGGAGAAAGTGATATACGATTAACAAAAACAGATCCAAATGGATTAATTGAATGGAATACTTATTTAGGTAGTAGCCACAATGAATATGGTGGACAGGTTCTTAGCACAACAGATGGGGGCTATATTTTAATTGGAAATCGAGATTTTCATGGAGATGGGAATTCTGATATTTGGCTAATTAAAACAAACTCTCAAGGAGATACTCTTTGGACTCAAACATATGGCGGAGTCGGCTATGAATATGGAGCTGATATTATCTTAGCAGAAGATGGTGGTTACTTTCTATTGGGTAGTACAACATCATATGGCAATGGTGATTCAGATATCTGGTTAATTAAAACAGATTTAAATGGCAATCACGAGTGGGACCACAGTTATGGAGATGGGAGTAATGATTACGGTGAATCTATATTGCAAACCTATGATGGAGGTTTAATGATACAATTTATTATTCAATCTTTTGGATCGGGAAACACAGCGGTTGGCTTACTAAGAATTAACACTATAGGTGAAAAAATCTGGTCTAAAGCATTTGGAGGCACCTATGCAAAAGGGGGAAATACTTTACAACAACTTGATCTAAATAATTATATCTTCGCCTGCAGTGTATTTAATCATGGAGACAACGCATATGACGCCTGGATGATTAAAATCGATGATAATGGCGAAATAATCTGGGATAGAACATTTGGCAGTGGCGGAGATGATAAGGGACTTTCCGTTTTACAAACTCTTGACAATGGTTTTGTAATCATAGGTAGCACAAATAACTTTGGATATGGAGATTCGAACTCTTCCGACCTTTGGTTAATAAAAACTAACCCCCAGGGATACACAAAAGATTTATCTAATTGAATATCTTTTCTTTATTTTTTAATGTTATTTTACTAACAGCATTTTTTTTGTCTGACTGAAATGCTTACATGTCATACGGGCAAAATAAACACCCGATGACATTTGTTTGCCTTGATTGTTAATACCATTCCAACTTACTGAGTGAAATCCATATTCCTGTTCTTTATTTAAAAGAGTTTTGACTTCTTGTCCCAAAACATTATAAACTGATATTATAACCTTAGAACGTTCCGGTAATGTATAATTCATCCTTGTTATAGGATTAAATGGATTGGGATAGTTTTGGCTTAAAGAAAATGTTAAAGGAATACTTGCTAAAATTTCTTCTGCCATCCTAAATACATACTCCCCATCACCTGCAACCAGTTTCATATCATAAGCGACCTCTGAGTCCTTTGAAATAGTTATTCCCTTATCAAGAAAATCATATACAATTTTTCTTTCAGGGATATCAATAATAGCGACAGACAGTTCCTCAGGGATAGCCCCCTTTAAACTACTATGAATAAATATTGTTTTTTCTTCTTGATGAGCATCTAATTTCAAATTCCAAACACCATTCTCATCATCTATATTTCTAATATCTTTCATATACTCAAATGGCTTTGACCCATTTAAATCCATAACTAAAGACAGTCTGCTATCAACATCCGGGAAGATGGGAATATCAAAAATATCATATGAATTTTCTGCATATTTACGACGACCTATTTCTGCTGAATAATTAATATAGTTAGAACTCTCTAATCTCAGGTTTAAATACCACTCCTCCTCATATGCAATTCTATCAGAAGAAGAACCTTCATCATCAAAAGGTTTTAATGTTATTTCCGCTTGATGTCCAGTATATACAGCATAACCATTCCAGGGAACCAATTCAGATTGTGAGTCTGTCCATCCTGCATCACTAAATGTAATGGGATCACTCACTACACTATCTTTATTAAAAGTAACAGGAAAAGAGAAAGGGCTGCCTATAAGATTCCAACCACGATCCAAATCAATAGTAAAATCCTGAAGACTGATAGCAACACTGCTGTCTTCTTCAAATATTACTGGCTCATTGTATATATGCCTAAACCAATAAGAATGGCCTAACTTAATTTCTTCAGCAATAGAATATTTCTTTTTTACCGGATCCCAAGTATAAAACACATGTCCATCCTCAAGCTCTGATTGAGCCAAACCAATATCCTTAGGCTGCCCAGGCCAAGAAATTAATTTCCATTGATTACTTTTGACTCCCGTCGGATAATTACTATAATGATTAGACATTGTTAATTCACCACTGTTAAACTGTATCTGAGTGCTTTGATAATCTGTGCTTGAAGAAAAACCAACATTATCCATCCCAACTATTCTAGCCCTAAAATTTTCTACGCCAATTAATGAATCTGCAATCGTAGCTATATACTCACCATTATCTCCAGTAAACATTGGTATTATTATTTCATTTGAACTGGCACCTTTTTGTAAATATAAATCAACACTACTAATTCCATTTAAATCATATAGTGTTGCCATTACAGATACCGACTGACCAGTTTTTTGTATGAATTCCGGTAAATTAAAATTTGATATGACTGGTGGTTCAGAGAATGCATTTTGTGCCGTTTTCAAAAACCCTGTCCCAATTGCAAAAGAATCTGAACTCATATCATTTGAGAGGATTGCGCCAATACTATTGGATACTATTATAGAGTCACTTTCTCCTACACCTTGACCTATTGGAATATGAGAGAATTGTATTTTATACTCTTGGCTAAAAATAAGATTAAAAATAATTACCAACGTAATCTTGCGATAGTTTTTCCTAAAATATGATTTAACACTCTTCATTTTCTAACCCTGAAATGCCCAACTTCCTACAGCTTCTTCTATATACCATCCATTTGCACCATCACCAACAATCGTTACTCTATCTCCAACTTTTGAACCATCATCTAATTGCAGATCTTTATCATCTGTCCCTGCTCCATTTGATGATGCTGTCACTATATTCCCATCAGCTACATCCACAATACTTCCCATAATTTTATCACTAGCATTTGGTGAAATGTCAAATTCTTGACCCGCTGTTCCTATCCAAATAAAGGTATATCTTAATCCAAGTTGAGTTGCTGGTAAATTAATGATAGCCGAATCGGTAGATTGTAAGATTACAGAACCAGACTCTGCAACTGTTAAAGTGGCTCCATTAGATTTGGTTGATACTATTTTCGAATTATATGAAAGAGTTCCCGTAACATTTAGATTATCTGCCACAGTTGTTTCAGATGTCGTGTGCCCAATCGTTACCGCTATTCCTGAAGTCTCTGTAGCTACCTTTAATGCACCCGTCGAATTGGTAATATATGAGTTAGATCCATCATGATATAGCTGCATATCTGACCCACCTCCAAATGTATATTTATCACTATCTGGAACAATAAGATCACCATTACTATCTACCGTAACTGCCTTTGAAGCCTCAGATGTTCCTAAAGTAGTTATATCTGTATAATTGAGTTCTGCGGTTGTTGCCGTTACTCCATCCATTTTATTTAACTCTGTAGCATCTGCAGATATATTTGTTCCTCCGATATCTAATGTCGTCGCAGAAATTTCACCTGCAACCGTCACTATACCAGATGCTAAAGTCATGAGGTCAGCATCTCCTGAAACTGCAATCTGTCCACCATTCACCACTAAATCTCCAGCAATTGTTGTTGTAGATGCTGTTGGATCAGCATTTCCGGTTACTGTAACATAGGTATCGTTATACGTACCAGTCGAAGAATGATCAGAGGTAATTGTGAAAACTCCATTTATAGATTTTAATTCATATCCGTCACCCTGATCAGCTCCATTATCTGAAACCAACTCAATCGATGCAATACCATCAGAGGTCTCGGAATTTTTTAAAGTCAATGCACCATCAGTCGTTCCTGTTGTAAAAAGAAAATCTCCATTCGTTGCATTCGATATAGTTTCACTATTTCCAAAGGTAATTTGATTCCCGGTTACTGTCAGACCTCCTGTTACTGCTGCATCACCTGCAACCGTTAAATTATCTGCAACTGTTGTCTCAGATGTAGAATGTCCAATTGTCACTGCTATTCCCGATGCTTGGGTTGCAAGTTTTAAACCACCCGTAGAATTTGTAATGTATGCATTCGATCCATCATGATATACACTCATATCAGAATCGGACCCAAATTGAAATTTATCACTATCTGGAACAATTAGATCACCACTTGAATTTACAGTCACAGCTTTGGACGCTTGTGATGTCCCAAGAGTAGTAATATCATTATAGTTAAGTTCTGCTGCAGTTGCAGAAATATTTGTCCCTCCGATATCTAACGTGGTGGCAGATAACTCACCCGCAACCGTAATGGTAGATGATGCCGGACTGGAATTCCCATCAATTGTTAAATAAGTATCGTTATACGTACCACTTGAAGAATGATCGGAAGTGAACGTTAATGCTCCATTTAAAGATTTAATTTCATATCCATCACCAAGATCTGCTCCATTATCTGAAACCAATTCTATCGATGCAATCCCATTGGAAGCGTCCGAGTTTTTTACTATCAATGCTCCCGTAGTAGTTCCTGTTGTAAAAAGAAAATCTCCATTTGTTGCATTCGATATCGTTTCGCCATTACCAAAGGTAATATCATTATCTGTAACTGTCAGATCTCCTGTTACTGCTGCATTACCTGCTACCGTTAAATTATCCGCAATAGTGATCTCAGAAGTAGAATGTCCAATCGTTACTGCAATCCCTGAAGTCTCCGTTGCAACCTTTAGCGCACCTGTAGCATTCGTAATGTAGGAGTTGGAACCATCATGATATAACTGCATATCAGATCCTGCTCCAAACTTATACTTGTCACTATCAGGAACAATAAGATCTCCATTGCTATCCACTGTCACTGCCTTTGATGCCTCAGATGTTCCTAAGGTATTTATATCTGTATAATTGAGTTCTGTTGCAGTTGCAGAAATATTTGTTCCTCCAATATCTAATGTAGTAGCCGATAATTCACCTGCAATGGTAACGGTAGATGATGTTGGATTAGAATTCCCCGCTATTGTAACATACGTATCATTGTAAGTACCGCTCGTAGAATGATCAGAAGTGATTGTGAAAGTTCCATTTACTGACTTTAGCTCATAACCATCTCCATCATCTCCAGCATTATCTGATACTAGCTCAATTGAGGCAACCCCATTCGTAGTATTAGAATTTTTTAATATCAACGCACCATCATCAGTGCCTGTTGTAAAAAGAAAATCTCCATCATTTGCATTAGATATAGATTCTGAATTTCCAAAGGAGATATCATTCCCTGTTACTTTTAAATCTCCACTCATTTCTGTGTTTGGCGCATCAATGTCTAATTTTGTATCAGCATTAATATCTAGTTGCCCATCAGTAGAAGAGTTTATATTCAAATCAGAGTCTCTAAACGCAATTGCATTGGTTCCAGTTAAGGTCCCAATCGTACTTGCTGTAATACCAGTAAGGTTCGAACCATCACCAACAAATGCAGTTGCAGTTACAGTTCCAGTACTTGGATTATAGTACAAGTTTCCATCTGATTCTAGCCCTATACTAGAATTCCCATCAAGGTCAGCATTAGCTACAAATGCGATTGCATTATTTTCGTTTGTGCTCTCATTATCTGTAATAACTACGTTTGTACCCGTTGTTGCCACACCAGTAAGATTTCCTGTAAAACCAGAGGAAGTAACCGTTCCAGAAAACACTGCATTTTGAGCTACAGTTATCCCACCACCATCTGCGATCGTTATGGCTACATCTCCATCTGTATAATCTATCGTGGCTGTTTCCACAGAACCCGCAGTCTGAATACCAGAACTAAATTGAGCTTCCTGTCCAAATGTAACAGCTCCGCCATCTGCGATCGTCATGGCTACATCTCCATCTGTGTAATCTATCGTGGCTGTTTCCACAGAACCCGCAGTCTGAAGACCAGAACTAAATTGAGCTTCTTGTCCAAATGTAACGGCTCCGCCATCTGCGATCGTCATGGCTACATCTCCATCTGTGTAAT
>Ga0208764_10002542_pt1 | contig 11460 bp, 10 predicted proteins | sample ETNtaG_18_FD_185762 | JGI IMG/M metagenome (GOLD analysis project Ga0208764, IMG submission 185762) | Marine microbial and viral communities from oxygen minimum zone, Eastern Pacific Ocean - ETNP201302SV91 (SPAdes) (version 2) | ecosystem: Environmental > Aquatic > Marine > Oceanic ... | reverse complement strand
TCCGCTTCACTTGAGGGCCAATGCACAGTCGTCGACATTGAACCATTCAAGATTCAGCCAGGTGGCGGTTCACACGGTCACAATGACCATCACCACCATCAGGAAATGCCACCGATTGCATTCCAGGATCGGACCGCCAGTAAACCGATGGAACTGCTTACCGATGCAGTGGGTCGACCTGGTTATGGGCGCATTGACCCAACACTGTTCATGTTCATCACGTATCCGATTTTCTTTGGAATGATGCTCGGAGATATGGCGTATGGAATGGTTACCATGGGCTTGGGTTGGATGCTATTGCGAAAAGCAGGCACCAATGAAATGCTTGAATTGGGTGGTAAATTCTTGGTCTATATTGGGTTGGGTACCTTCGTATTCGGCTATATCTACGCTGAAATTGCAGGATTCGAAATCTTCAGTCATGGACATCATACGTGGGCGAGTTCATTGGATATTTTCTATCCTGCAGTCGACTACCATGGTCACGCTTGGCACACCTCCTTACCATTTGGCTTGGAACTGGCCTTCCCGTTCCATCGGGTTACCGATGTAGCACATCATGGAAACCTTGAGCATTTGATTCTCTTGACGATTTACCTCGGTGTCGCACACGTTTTCATCGGCCTCGTTCTTGGATTCCGTGACATTTACCTTCATGGCAATGGGCATGGTGACGAAGGCTTCGTGTGTGCGTTGTTTGAGAAAGGCAGTTGGATGATTCTCCTCTTCGGTGGCTTCCTCGCAGCCTATGCATTCCTTTCCAAACCAGCCTACGAAGAACGCTGGGTTAGTCCAGATCCGGCCTACCTCGATTTGCTGAATCAGATGATGACCGTCGGAGGGATCATGATTGTCATCGCTGTTGTGATGATTATGTGGATGCTGTATAGGTACCATGGTGTGCCTTTCCCAATCAACATCGGTTTAGGGCCGATTGAGGCTGTTGGGATGATGCCTACGGTCATTTCCTATGTTCGATTGTTCGCCGTTGGTGTGGTCGGTGTCAAGATTGCAGAAACAGGCAATACGATGCTGTTTGAACCGTTGGCTCACATATTGGAGGATCTATCTCATGCATCAGCAATGGATTACATATCCATGGTTGTGCTTATCATCGGCTGGTTGGCCGTACAAATTTTCGCTTGGGGACTGGGCGTATTCAGCCCCAACATCCACGCTGCGAGATTGCATTTCGTCGAGTGGATGAGACAGTTTTACGATGCGAGTGGCGAGGCGTTCAAGCCATTCGGATTCAAAGCGCGCCGCGTGGAGGTGGAATAGCGCAAATCACATTCCCAGCAATGCTTGGAAAAAAAGGAGGAAAAAAATATGAACAATAGAAAGACAATGAAAGGAATGACAGCCCTATTTGGCCTGTTCTCGTTTGCAATGATTGCATCCGTAGTATCAGCCCAAGAAGGTGACTCGGCATCGGTATCCTATCACTGGGATGCAGCCAAGCTTGGCGCAGGACTTGCGCTCGGACTAGCAGGTGTCGGAACAGGAATCAGCCAGGGACAGATTGGTGCAGCAGCGGTCGGCATGATTGCTGAAGATAGCAGCAAATTCGTCACAGGTCTGATCTTCACTGCTCTACCTGAGACAATTGTCCTATTCGGTTTCTTGGCCCTGTTCCTGCTCTGAGCAGAAACATCCGAGTGACTACATACGACAAGGAACGTGTAATGATGTCCCTAGATGCGTTAGCTGAAGAAATTGCCGCTCAGGCAAAGGCGGAAGCCAAGGCCATCACCGATGGTGCCAAGAAAACGGCGAAATCGGTGAAGAAAGAGGCCGAGGCTGAAGTCGCAGATATCCGTGATTCGCTGATGTCTCGTGCTGAGCGCGAATCTGCCCAACTCTCCACGGAACTCGTTGCCTCTTCTCGACAAAACAACCAGAAGCGTGAACTCATTGCGAAGGCAGCTGAGTTGGATGCGACATGGGATGCGGTGAAAGCCGAGGTTGGTTCTGCAAAACTTGCGGGACGAGCCAAGCTCATCAAAGCCCTAGTTGCAGATGCAAAGGAAGCAGGTTCAGGCATGAAAATGCGCCCTGTATCCATTGATCGCAAAGCGTTGGAGATGGAAGCGAAAGGTTTCGACTTTGGAGACGATGTCGAAGGCCTCGGTGGATTCACCCTTGAATCTGTGGATGGCTCAATCGTCCTGGATTACCGTTTTGATAACCGATTAGAGGGCGCCTGGAAGGCAAGCCTCGGCTCGGTCAATCAAACATTATTTGGAAATTAAATTGGAAATAGGAAGTGAATGTATGGTTAGAGTCGGTGGTCGTAGCAATATGGCCAATGCTTCCGCGCGCGCGAAGGCGCGCAAGGCGAGTCTCATCGATTCTACCCGCATGCGTCAGTTGCTTCAACAGAGCCCTGACGCAATTGGTACCAGTATCGCCGAGTTTGGTTATCGTTCAGAGATCGATCTCTACGCCGGCCGATATACAGGTGCTGATTTGATTGAAGCAGCCTTGAATCACAATCTCGATTCTGATTTTGATTCTGTATTGCGATTCTGTCAAGGCGATCTCAAATCAATGGTGGCTGTTTATGTCGAACGTTTTTCGTATCAAAATGCAAAAACGGTCCTCCGTGCAATACACAGTGGAGCCAGCGTCGAAATGGTGGCATCCGAAGTGCTTCCTGAAGAGAATTTGAACAACAATTACTGGCTTGACATCATTCGCAACTGCACCACTCTTGGTGATGCGGTAAATGCAATGTCTGGAACCTCGTGGGGTCTTGCTCTATCCAAGTTGGATGCAGATTCCAATCTCCAACAAATGGAAGATGCTTTGGATTCTTCTTACTACAACGATGCGATTACATCAATTCGTGGTTCTGGATGCCATCCTCTGCTGGTTCGGTACATTCGAAATGAAATTGACCATCGAAACATCATCAACCAATTCCGCGGTCTGCGGCAAGGGATTGCCGGCGAAGATCGCGATGCCATCATGATACATGGTGGCAAAATCGACAAAGCAGCCCTCAAGGCTGCTTCACAAGCTGAATCGAATGAGGCACTCTTGGACGCCCTCCGCCGAGCCCCCTCGTTCGATGATACTGGATTTGAGGACGCCCTACAGGCATCATCGATTTCTCTCGACCCTGTTGTGACTTTGTTGCAAGAACAGCGTCGAAACATGATGCGTCGTTTCGCCTACCTCAATCCGATTTCGGCATTCCCCGTAATACACTACATCGAGAGCAAAGTGCTCGAGGTGCAAAACATCCGCTTGCTTGTGCGTGGCAAAGCGGCAGGCCTCTCTGATGAGGTCATCGAAGCGCACATGAATCTGTGAGGTGAAAAAATGGAGATTGCTGTAGTCGGTACCTCTGAATTCACACTTGGATTCCAACTTGCAGGCGTTCAGCGTCTACACCACCCTGAAAGTGATGACGATCTCGCATCTACAATGCGTGATCTCCTCAACCAGAAGGATGTCGGCATTGTCGTAATCGATAGTGCAGATCTAACTCGCTTGTCTGACAGGCTGCGTTCGCAGATTGCAGACAGCATTACGCCCACAGTATTGGGCATTGGGACCGAGGAGGATAACACCCTCCGCGAGTCTATCAAGTCGGCGCTCGGCGTCGACCTATGGAAGTGATTCCAAAAAAAGGAAGTGACAAAAAATGAGTGACGAAAATGGAGTGATTTACCGTATTTCTGGACCTGTGGTGACGGCCACAGGCATCCGTTCGCGGATGTATGAAGTTGTACGAGTAGGACATGAAGGATTGATGGGCGAAGTGATCGAACTACACGGTGACAAGTCTGTGATTCAAGTGTATGAAGATACGTCCGGCATCCGCCCGGGCGAGCCGGTGGTACGCACCGGTCAGACGCTATCGGTACAGTTGGGACCGGGTCTGCTGACGCAGATTTACGATGGTATCCAGCGCCCACTACCGGTATTGGAGAAGACCATGGGTACCTTCATCGAACGTGGTGTCGATGCCGATGGGCTCGACCTTGAGAAGGTCTGGGACTTTGAAGCGACTGTTTCAGTCGGCGACGAAGTCGCTCCTGGTGCAGTGCTTGGAACGGTCCAAGAGACCGAAACCATCGTTCACAAAGTCATGCTACCTCCAAACCACAGTGGTAAGGTCGCTAGTATTGAAAGCGGATCGTTCAATGTCACTCAGACGGTCTGTACTCTAGAAGATGGCACCGAGATTCAAATGATGCAAAAGTGGCCGGTTCGAACACCTCGCCCTTACCATCAGAAGTATGCGCCAGACACCCCACTCATTACCGGCATGCGAATCCTCGATTTCTTGTTCCCACTCGCCAAGGGTGGTGCAGCTGGTATCCCCGGTCCGTTCGGATCTGGAAAGACAGTCACACAACAATCTCTTGCCAAGTATTCTGACGCTCAGATTGTGGTCTACATCGGTTGCGGTGAGCGCGGTAACGAAATGACGGAAGTGTTGGACGAGTTCCCTCACTTGATTGACCCAAACACGGGCAAACCATTGATGAATCGAACCGTGATGATTGCAAACACATCGAACATGCCTGTGGCCGCTCGTGAAGCATCAGTGTATACGGGAATCACCATTGCAGAATATTTCCGTGACATGGGTTATGACGTGGCATTGATGGCCGATTCGACCAGTCGATGGGCCGAAGCAATGCGTGAAATCAGCAGCCGTTTAGAAGAGATGCCAGGTGAAGAAGGATATCCAGCATATTTGTCCAGTCGATTGGCTGAATTCTACGAGCGTGCTGGCCGTGTTGAGACCCTTGAGGGTGAAGACGGCTCAGTGACCGTAATTGGTGCTGTGTCTCCACCCGGTGGTGACATCAGCGAGCCTGTATCACAAGGTACACTCCGAATCGTCAAGGTGTTTTGGGGATTGGATGCAGGTTTGGCTAGACAGCGCCACTTCCCTGCAATCAATTGGCTGAGTTCTTACTCGCTGTATCCACAGAGTCTTGATCAGTGGTTCCGTGACAATATTGCCACCGATTTCCCTGAAATTCGAACAGAGATTAGCAGTCTACTCCAAGTTGAGGCCGAATTGCAAGAAATTGTGCAGTTGGTCGGTTCGGATGCATTGCCTGTTGACCAACAGTTGACGCTTGAGGTCGCACGTATGATTCGTGAGTTCTTCCTACAGCAAAACGGATTCCACGATGTGGATGCATATACGGGTCTAGAGCAACAATACAAGATGGCCAAGGCCATCCTGACATTCCAGGATTCAGCCAAGAAGGCACTTGCAGCCGGTGGACTGTTGGAGGACGTTGTCAACGTCCCCGCCCGAACCAACCTAATGCGTGACCGATTTGAGCCTGGATATCTGGATCGAGTCGACGGTTTGGTCGATGAGATGAACAAACAAATTGCCGCTGCGGCGGAGGAAAACTGAGGAGGGATTTGAATGAGTGGAAAGGAATATCGAACAATTACAGACGTCAAGGGACCTCTTGTTTTCCTTGAGAAGACAGAACCAGTAGCATATGGTGAAATCGTGCAATTACGCCTTACCGATGGTAGCATGAAGAACGGACAAGTTTTGGACACAAGTGATGACATGGTTGTCGTTCAAGTTTTCGAAGGCACAGCTGGTGTCGATTTGGGCACCGGTGTCAAGTTCATGGGTGATGTGTTCAAGCTCCCCGTGAGTAAGGACCTCATCGGACGAATTCTCGATGGTGCAGGTCGCCCTCGTGACGGTGGCCCAGCCATCGTTGCTGAAGGTGAAGCCGACATCATCGGTGCTGCGATTAACCCATACAGCCGACAATCACCTCACGATTTCATCCAAACTGGGATCAGTGCAATCGATTGCTGCACAACCCTTGTCCGTGGACAGAAGTTGCCCATTTTCAGCGCTTCAGGTCTACCGCACAATGACATTGCTCTACAAATTGCACGCCAAGCCAAGTTGAAGGACAGCGATGAAGAGTTCATTGTGGTGTTCTGCGCTATGGGTATCACGGCTGAAGAATACAATTTCTTCCGAAGTGACTTGGAGCGAACTGGTGCGCTTGAAAACGCTGTTCTGTTCGTCAACCTAGCTGACGATCCAGCCGTCGAGCGACTGATTACACCCAGATTGGCTCTAACCGCAGCAGAATATCTCGCCTTCGAGCAAGATTATCACGTTCTGGTTGTCTACACAGATGTCACAAACTACTGCGATGCTCTGCGTCAAATTGGTGCTGCTCGTGAAGAAGTGCCTGGACGTCGAGGATATCCAGGATACATGTACACTGATTTGGCCATGCTCTACGAGCGTGCCGGTTTGGTGAAGGGCAAGAAGGGAAGTATCACACAATTCCCGATTCTAACCATGCCTGGTGACGATATCACACATCCAATCCCTGACCTTTCTGGATACATTACAGAAGGACAAATTGTGATTTCCCGTGAATTGCACGGCTCTGGTATCTATCCGCCGATTAACGTACTTCCAAGCCTATCTCGATTGATGGGTGGTTGTATCGGTGAAAAGACAACCCGTGAGGACCACAAATCTGTCTCAGATCAGATGTATGCCGCATACGCTCAAGGCCGTGAACTCCGCGGTCTTGTGGCCATTGTCGGTGAGGATGCATTGAACGAACGTGACAAGCAACTGCTTGATTTCTCAGGACTGTTTGAGGACAAGTTCCTGCGCCAAAGTCGAGACGAAGATCGGTCTATCGATGAGACTCTAGACTTGTGCTGGGACCTCATGCAGAATATTTCGACCAAGTATTTGGTTCGTCTAGACCAGAAGTGGATTGACAAATACCATCCCACAGAAAAGAAGTGAATTTCGAAATTTGGAAATCTTAGGAGGTGAGAAATCATGGCACTGGACATCAAACCCACCCGCTCTGAACTCATCAACCTGAAGCGCCGAATTAAGCAAACTCAGAATGGATACAATCTCTTGAAGTTGAAAAGAGATGGTTTGTTCCATGAATTCCGAACCCTTCTTTCTGAGATGATTGAGGCTCGAGAGGGATTGGTATCTACCTACAGGGGTGCTGTCCAAGCAATCAGTTTGGCCGGGGCGATTGAAGGCGGATTGGCGGTAAAGAGTGCCGCAATCGCCATTTCCAATCGACCAGAGGTCGAAGTCAGCCCACGCAACATCATGGGTGTTGTTGTCCCCAGTGTTCAAGGATCCAATTTGACCAGCACAATCAATGAGCGTGGAATGGGTTTAATCGGTGGTTCAGCGTATATCGATGAGGCAGCAGACGCATATTCAGATTTGATTGGAAACATTGTGAAGGCTGCAGAGATGGAGGCAACACTGAAGCGACTTCTTGTTGAAATTGAGGCAACAAAGCGCCGTGTGAACGCACTTGAATTCAAGGTTATCCCCGAGATGAAGGAAGCTCAATCTTTCATTCAACTTCGCCTTGAGGAAATGGAACGTGAAGAGACCTTCCGTCTGAAGCGATTCAAGAACAAATGACCCGGACCTACGGTCCGAATCGACACCTTTCTCAAGCGTGGGTCATATATCGGTTGAGCATTCGCAAGTCCCACCAGAGGTGGGACCATGGGTGAGCCGGACGCGATTGAACCCCTCCGTATCGATGCGGAATTATGGTCACATCGCGACCTCCTCGAACGTATCATCGGACGTTGGTTCCACATTGTCGAAGAAACTCCAGATGTTGAAATCGGTTGGCAGGTTCAACTCGGAAAAGGCCAAGAAAATCCCGATGCCGCATTACGGGCTCTGAACAAGCACTTGCGTGGACTTTCTTGGATTGCCGTTCTCCAAGAAGGGAAGCCGTATGATCTATTCATCTTGCCCGAACCACCACAAGGAGATGGCATCTCAAGTGGTCAATTGATGGCAGTGTGGACCGTGTTCACATTTTTCTTGACCCTTGCCGGAGCCGCTTGGTTACAATTGCAAGAACCAAATCTAAAGTTGACGGATTCAGCCTTGCTCACCGAAGCATTCTGTTGGTTTGCTCTTCCAATGACTTTTGTGATGTTTATCGGTAGTGATTTACGCCGCCGAATCGGTTTACGAACGGGAGTAGATCTAGGCTACCATATCCCTCTTGCAGTACCTTTTTTCATGTCTCCAGCCAACCCCATTTGGCCGTTCGGTGTGATTGGATTCACCAGCCAAAGACGAATGGATTTGATGACTTTTTGGGACCGGAAATCACTGGCGATGATTGCCTTAATCGCTCCATTGACAATGATGTTTTCAGGCTTCGTGTTGACCGTTTCTGGATATTGGTTGACCTCAAACACTGGGCCATATTTTGAAACTGCACCCCCCTTCGTGGAACCATCCATTTTGGTTGATTTTGTCTTAAGTTTCCTCTTGACTTCTGAAGAAGTTGCTCTTCGATCCGTTTGGTTGCACCCTCTGGGTCTCGCAGGAATCGCTCTGGTGACAATGGGTTGGGTTCTGTTGCTTCCATTGCCTGGGTTCCCTGGCGACCGTCTTCTTTCAGCCCTATTGGAACCGGGGGAAATGGATGAGGGTTCGACTCAAACTTGGCTTTTCGTCTGCGTTTTAGGGGCTGGAATCTATGTGGTACTAAGTGACGGATTTTATCCTTGGTTGGTGCTGGTTATATTGGGCATTTGGCGTCGTTTTAGCCCTACTCAGAGCGGCTCTATTCCTTTCGTATTGAACGAATCCGCTGGGTTTGATGGCAGTTCAAAAAATCGCATTGGAATCGCCATGGTCGCCCTACTCTTACTCGGATTCCCTGGCATGATGCCAGTTGGTGAGTTGCAAGATTGGGATTCTGGCCTCGATACTTCGGAATGGCCAACAGAGGTATCCTTCGCACCGGGTGAATCCGGGTCATTGGAATTCCCCCTCAAAGTAATCGGTGTAAATCCAATCGACGTTGAATTCCAAGTCACGTTTACGGGCCTAGAGGCCATGGAGAATTGGGATGCTTGCGATGAACAAATTCTCGATTTAGTCACCAATTGTGAATTCAAAGAAATCAATCCTTTGTCTGAGGACTCCTATGTGATTGGATATGACGTATGGGAGGCAGATTTGCAAGCAACGACCCCATTTACCATGAATCTGTATTGGTTTGAGAATCTTGAACCGCGCACTCATTCGGTCATATTCTCACCTTCCAATCGACCTGCACCAGCAGCACAACAATGGACATGGGATGGAGATTGGGAAAGTCCTCAGTATTGCATTGAACTTCTTCTCGCAGAAGAGTTGTCTGGAAACTTATCCGTTATTTCTTCTCAATTTTCATTTTCCGGTGAATCAATTTTGCCACTACAATCCGGTGAGAATCAGACCGTTTGTATCGATGGTGTGTATGGTTCCGCACACACCCTTTGGCCATCATTGGTTGGTACCGCCATGGAGGCTCCAGTCCTGAGGGCTACGATGGACGATGGTTCAATCTTCAATTGGCGAATGGAAATTGCAGGCCAACATCTGCAGATGTTTGCAGGTTCATATCCTGCCACAGATTTGTTCCATTATCCTTCAATGGGTACAGTTGTGGATACTTTCCTTATGCTTATTGATGAGGATGAACCCATTCACTGCCCCATTTCTTCACCCTCCATATCTGCAAATGTGAATTGGCAAACCACGGATGAGAACGGGACATGGATCTGGAATCTATCTGAAATCCCCCAAGGAATCTATTCTCCAAACGATTCACACTCTGACAACGGTACAATCATCTTGCCCGGAGAGGGAAAATTGTTGATTTGTCGATTCGGTGGAATGTTTGATTATTTGCATCTTCAACCCTATGCATTGGCTGAACTGAATCCCTCTCCAGCATCAATTTCAACATACGAAGGCATGGTTTTCCTTCCAAATTCGTCACCGATTAAGAATCATGGTTCTGAACCCGTAGACATTGAAGTCCAGCAAGCAACCTTCGGAGGTCAATCCAATATGACTCTGAGTTCATTTACACTACAGCCAGGGGAGCAGTGGTCTCTTGAAGCTGAATCGCTGTTGGAACATGTGAACAGCGGATTTGAACCGTATTTTTGGCTTGAACCTACTTCAGAACACTGGATTCTACACTTTGTCAGCCATTGCGAAGAATCCGAAGGATGTGGTGTATGATGCGAGTGGCAGTCTTGGGCGTCGGTGCGATTGGTGGCTTGGTCGCCTCTCGCCTCGCGCGCGCGGGATGTGAAGTCCTTCTATGCGCACGTGGAGAATCAGCACAAGCCCTGGAAGCTGTCGGCCTTCTGCTCGATACACCCGATGGTCGGACGGTTGCATTGGCGCCCGATCGGTGGACCGTTTTCGATACCAATGAACAAGAAATCCCGGTCGAACTTCAGGGTTGGGCTGAATATGCCATTCTATGTGGGAAGAGTTACGATACCCCCAACCTGTGCAAGATTGCAGACACCGTTCTTTCTCTGAATGGTATTGCCATGAGCCTTTCCAATGGCATAGGGCACATGGAGAAGTTGGCCAATTTTGTCGGCAAACATCGAGTTCTCGGCGCATCGACCACACACGGCGCCATTCGAATTGGTCCAGGCGAGGTCCGTTGGACAAGTCGCGGTGCGATCAAGATGGGCGGTTTTGTAGGGAGTGACCTCGAACCCGTTGAGCCGCGCATCGATAGCCTGATGTCTGCATTGGATGGAGCGGGTTTGAACCCAATTTGGTCGGAAGATATCCACAAAACCATTTGGACAAAATTATTGCTAAACGTTGCAATCAACCCTGTTTGTGCGATTTCTGGTGTTCTAAATGGGGAGATGTTACTTCACCCCCAACTGTTTGAAACGGGCTTGGCTGCGATGGAGGAAGCGGCTCGAATTGCAACCGCTGAAGGTATCGATCTCACAGACCTTGATCTCGCTCAATCACTAGAGGACCTTTGTCGAGCTACCGCCGACAATCGCGTCAGCATGCTTCAGGACATCATGGCTGGGCGTCCAACGGAGATTGATTCAATCTGTGGAGAGGTCGTCAAGCGCGGTGAAGCCTTGGGCATCCCTACTCCCAGAAACCAGACACTGCACGCTCTCATCAAAGGAATCGAGCAAAGTACGCGTGTTTAATCGCAATCCAGGTTGAAATGCAATCCGACGTTTTCTTTTCGATTGATTGCAGCACTCGTGACCAATCTAGAGACGTGAATCATATTTCGCAATTCTACAACCTCTTGTGTTGGCAGGCTCCCTCTCCAAATCCGATCGACTTCTTCCCATAGGAATTCCAAACGCCGTCGAGCTCTTTGCAACCTCGCATCGCGTTTTACCAGTCCAACATCATCGGTCATGGTGGATTGTAGCGCGATTCTGTCACTCAATAGAGGTGCATGCTCAATCATAGTTGACAATCCATCTGCGCGCCATTGAGGTAGATTGTTTCCATATTCAGATGGAGATATATTTGCAACCACATGTTCTGCACATCTGTGCGAGAATACAACCGCTTCCAATAGGCTATTCGAGGCCAATCGGTTGGCCCCATGTAGTCCGGTACACGCG
>Ga0208764_10002541_pt1 | contig 11463 bp, 11 predicted proteins | sample ETNtaG_18_FD_185762 | JGI IMG/M metagenome (GOLD analysis project Ga0208764, IMG submission 185762) | Marine microbial and viral communities from oxygen minimum zone, Eastern Pacific Ocean - ETNP201302SV91 (SPAdes) (version 2) | ecosystem: Environmental > Aquatic > Marine > Oceanic ... | reverse complement strand
AATTACACAGCTGGTCAACCAGTTCCACTTCACAAGAACGGTGTATTCATCAAGGGCTGGGCAGAAGACGCTGCTCTATAAGCAACGTTTTTCAAACCTTTTTTCTTTATTTTATTAATAAGATATTCTGTGATTTATTGAATGTCAAGTGACTTGCAGTCAAACAGAATTGTAATCCCAATTTTCATTGCAACTGTTATAGTTGTATTTCTGCTTTACATTCCAATTGTTTTTCCAGCATTATTTTCATCTCTTGTAGGGAGTTATTCAGACACAATCAATAATCCATTTGAATTTGGTCACCAGGCATTAATTTTGATAATCAGTAATATCATTATCTTAGGTTTTGGTTTTGCCTTATACAGAAAAAAATTACCAACTCAGCTACAAAGTATAATAGAAAGAATTCGTTCATTTGAGATTTCTAAAAAAACAACCATAGTAGTTTTCGTTATTATTCTGGGAATATACGTTGGACTTTCAATCCCTGAACTCTTCTTAGATGAAGCATTACAATGGGATGATTATGTGGTATTAGAGGCAGCCTTAGAATTATGGCCAGATGGCGAATCAGACAATCCATACATTGAGGAACAAAATGATAGGTATGTCAGAATGTTCCTTTTGGAAACTTCGTTAAACACATTTCAAAATATCAAATTTTTACCATTCATAGCAAGTGTCATGGTTGTATTTTTTACTTATCTTTTAACCACTCAAATCTGCCAAAAACGTTTTGCCGGAATCATCTCAATAATTGTTCTATTACAGAGTAGTATTTTCTTGAAATATGATACAATTGCAGTGTATGAAAATTTCTGGGTGTTATTTTACCTGATCTCATTATATGTACTCAAGAAAGGGTGGTTTCTTTCACCAATTTTCTACATTCTTGCAGTATTTTCCAAAGCATATGTAGCCCCATTCTTTATAATGACATTATTTTCTACATATCGTTCGAAAATTAGCAGAAAAACAAAACTTGCTATTTTGTTATCATACATATCTATTATTTCAACTGCAGTTTTTGTTATTTTTGCTGAAGAAACACTTTACCCGAAAGTCTTTGAAATAGATCCACCCAGTCTTGTACTTGGATTTGCAGCAACTGCATTCCAATTTAGAAGTGATTTATTCATTCTCGTTATGTTGCTGCCAGTTTCGATTTGGTTATTTATTCTGGCAAAAAATAGATTAAAAGAAGCCGATTCAATCCTATTTCTAATTTTTGGAACAATTTTAGCAGGTCCAGTTGTAGTTATGATGACATATTTTTATGAAGTGTTACCATACAGGCTTATTCCTTTGATTGTCTTTGTTGCTATTGGTATTGGATTATTTTTTTCAAAAAGATCTAAAGTTTCCTAGAAATTGTCCATTCAGCATAAAGATCATCATTTGTCTCTATACCAGCATGTGGAGGGAAGATCTCAAAAACACTAATCTTGTAACCACTTCTGGCTACTTCAAAGAAGAAATTTCCAACACTATCATTATCCGTAATGTATCTATCTACATATTTTGCCACTTCAAATTTTTCACCATTAGTTTCAATAGTTTCTTTTTCAAAAAATGTATCAAAAACTTCATCAGTAAAACTTACAGGTAGATATCTTCCACTTTTAGATTCAATAACTGATACTAACTCACCTTCAGGATTTCTAACCGTCACTCGTAAATGAATATCATATTTTGGCTCATCATTATCTTCTCCAATCGAACCATGTATTGAAACTGTGGGTGTTATACTGAGAAGTCTTGCTATATCATTCTCTATTTTTGCATTATTCTTGTCAATAGATAATATTTTGTCGTACAGATCTAATGCACTTTGAGTTTCTCCCATATTTCCAAATGCTGCAGCTTTACTTGCTAATCCATTGATGTTGTTTGGTTCAATTTTTAACAATCTATCAAAATATGTTATAGATTCACCAGATCTATTAAGTGCAATTAATACTGAACCTTTGTTTAGTAATAGGGATACATTATTTGGATCAAACTCTAAAAGTTTGTCAAGATATGGTAATGCCTCTCCAAACCTGTTTTCTTGCAAAAGTAATACTAAATTTGAAGATATCTCATTCATGTCTTCTTCTTGATCTAAAGGCATGGTAGAATTTTGTCCTAGTGTGACTTGAGTTGTACCAAATAGAAGAATAACAGATAAGGAAATTGCCACTAATAGATACTTCATAGAATTAGTCGAAACATATCATAGATAAATTATTCAGTGAATTGATTTCTTTTTTACTTCCTTTGGAATCAATTTTTTAAAGTGTTGTAAGAATGGGTCGTTCTTTGATATGTATATTGTATCAAATTTGTTCTTTTCAAAGAACTTTTTCCATGTTTCCTTAAACAAAGGAAAGTCTTCAGGATTAAAGTCATTTCGCGTCATTACATAATGTGATGCTGGGAAAACATCTGCAATTTCAATTGGAATTATTCCTAAAAATTGATTGTAGTTACAAAATTGAATCAAATCAGGCTGTTTGAATTTCTTTTTCAAATTGTGGTATTCATTTGAAATGTATGCAGGTTTTTGATTTGTATCTCTTGTAATAACAACAATTTTTTTCTTTGATTTGAAGTTTCGAACGTATGAATGAAAAGACAGTATCTCTGGTCTAAACTGATCTACTGGAGAAAATAGAAAAATTGCTTTTTCCTTGAATTTTGGTGTTGTTTCAATGAATGTTTTAGAATTTTCTGTCAAGATTTGAATGGTTTCAAAGAGTTTTGGATGTGCACGTGCCTTTTTTATGACATATTCCCATAATCTACCTTCACGTATAGCCTGTTTTACTTTATTTACTTCATACTTTATTGAATAAAGATTGAATAAAGCAATCATATTTGTTCGCTCATCTTTTTTTAGTTGACGCAATTCTTTTGGAGTGTATTTTTGTGAAATCTCACAATCAAATGGAAAATATTCCAACTCATCTAATCGCCTAGTTCCATCTTCTGTGATAACTCTGTCATGTTTTGCATATAGTATGTATGATGCAGAATCAAATGTATCACATCCTAATGCCACTGCCAATGGAATTGTAAGTGGGTGGCCGGCACCAAATAGATGTAATGGTATTGAACTTGGGATTTGTTTTTTTGCAGTAATAATCATCTGTGCAAGTAATTTGTATTCATATGCCTCCATAAATTCAACTGGACTTCCAAGTGCTAGCATTGGAAACTTCATTTCTACAAGTGATCTAGTTGATCTTGTAACCAGATCAAAATGCTCTCCACCTTGAATTGGACCTAGCCAAATTTGCCCATTATTTTTTCTTTGTTTCAATGTTTTCTTGCAAACAGTTAGTGTGTGATCAACATATTCTGTAGCTTGTTTTTTTGTAAGCCCAAAACCTGTTGGTTTATCTAAAGGGATTGCGAAGTCTGTCATTATATCCATCTCAAAGTTTGCCATCTCACGTGGTTTGACATCTACTTCACCATATTCTAATACTTGATATCCACCAGAATCCGTCATTACACAACCATCATAATCAATTATTTTATGAATTCCTTTTTTTCTTGCAGTATCACCGTGACGTTTCATTGTAATGTATGCATTGGTAATGACAAGATCGAATCCCATATCACGAATTTTTTTTGCAGGAATTGATTGTCGAACGGGATGTATAACTGGAACAAATGCAGGAGTCTCTATTTTTCCATGATTAGAATGAATAACTCCTATTCTACCTGCTAGATCACTATATTTTATTTCAAACAATTGCTACTATACTTTTTGAGCATTATATTAAATTAGTAATCGAAAAATTTCTGTAAATCATTCCTTTCATTGATTTCTGAAAGCCAGTCTACACTATCATCATTATTTCGCTCCTGTATTATTTTTTGAATTTTTTCAACAATTTCTTGAGGTGTTTTTTCTGTTGTATCAATCTGGAATGATTTTTCAGCCCCAAATTCTGATATTGCATCATGGGCGGTAATACCTAGAATTTCACTTCCAAGATTTTCTTTAATTTTCTCTCTGGAATATTTTCTTTTCTCATAGACTTGTTCAAGCCTGTAAGGATTTTTTCTTAGAATTATCACCACATCAACCTTTGATTTTTCAACAACATATGGCGCTAAATGCCCGACAATCAAAGATTGTTTTAAGATCATCTTATTCATGGACTTCTTGAGATTTTGAACATCTACTTGTATACCAATTTCATCTTTTTCTATACAGTTTGATTCAATTGCAATTTTGTTGATATCAATCAAGTCATAATCCTCCTTTTTCATAAGTTGAACAGCAACTGTATGTTTACCAACTCCAGGATTTCCAGTTATTATCAAATTCATAAACAACATGATTTTTCGTATGATTAAATTATTTCTGTAATACTAATATGATCAAATCACAGTTAACACATTATGCAGATTGGACTATTAGGTAAGGCAAATGTTGGAAAATCTACTTTTTTCTCAGCTGCAACTGAAACTATCGTTCCAAGTGGAAATTTCCCTTTTACAACTATTGAGCCTAATGTTGGCATAACTCATGTTAAAGTTGACTGTGCATGTAAGAATCTTGAGAATAGATGTGGAAATAATTTGTGTATAAATGGAACACGCTTTATTGCAATAAAATTAATTGATGTTGCTGGATTAGTTCCAGGTGCAAATGAAGGTAAGGGTCTTGGTAATCAATTTTTGACCGATGCGATGCAAGCAGATGCATTGATTCATGTAGTAGATATTTCAGGTTCAACTGACATCCAAGGTCAACCAGTAACTGTAGGTACACATGATCCGCTTGAAGATATAAAATTTGTTGAGGAAGAATTTGATTTATGGTTTAAACAAATTCTTGATAGAGAGTGGCATAAACTAACAAAAGAAATTGAACAAAAGCGCACAAGAATTTCTGAAGGATTAGCACGGAGATTTACTGGGTTGGGAATTAAGGAATCCAATATTGATAAAATCTTAATATCCATGTCACTAAAATCAAAAAAACCCATAGAATGGTCAGACTCCGAGATAATGGAGTTTCTAAAATCCTTGAGAAGGTTGTCTAAACCAACTATCATTGCAGCTAACAAAGCAGATTTGTGCGAAAACCTTGCAGTCATACAAAAAATATCAGAAAATTTTACAACAATTCCATCTAGTGCTGAAACTGAACTTTTACTAAAAAAGGCTACAAAAGCGGGAATTATCAAATATGTTCCTGGTGATGGTAACTTCATAGGGAATGCTGACAAAGAATTGTCTGAGCAGCAAAATAGTGCATTACATCTTGCAAAAAATGTTTTAACAAAAATTGGTGTTACAGGAATACAAAAAATTCTAAACACAATAATTTTTGATGTAATGAATTTGATAGTTGTTTATCCTGTAGAAGATGAATCAAAACTTTGTAATAAGGATGGTCAAGTTTTGCCTGATGCAAGACTATTACATTCTTCTGCCACTGCAAAAGAACTTGCTTTTACTATTCATCAAGATATAGGAAATGGATTTCTTCATGCAATTGATGCAAAAACAAAACAGAGGATTTCCGCAGATCACCAGCTAAAAAATGGTGATATAATCAAGATAGTGTCAACATTGAGTAGGGGTTAGAATGAATTGTTTAGGAATTGAAAGTACCGCACATACATTTTCTTGTGCAATCATTCAAAAAAATAGAAAATCCGGAAAAATTCTTTCAGATGTTAGGAAAATTTACCAACCTCCAGACGGTCAAGGAATCCATCCAAGAGAGGCATCACGTCATCATATTGAGAATAGTTCCAAAGTTCTATCACAATGTTTTGATGAAGCAAAAATTCGAGTAGATGATCTAGATATGATTGCCTATGCTGGTGGTCCTGGTCTTGGTCCATGCTTGAGAGTGGGTGCTGTAGTAGCCAGATCACTTGCATCATATTATAAAATTCCAATCTATCCTGTGAATCATGCTATAGGTCATATTGAATTGGGAAAATTACTTACTGGTGCGAAAAATCCACTTGTCCTTTTAGTATCTGGAGGTCATACAATGTTACTTGCATTCTCTTCTGGAAGATGGAGAGTATTTGGCGAAACGTTGGATATCACACTTGGTCAGCTATTAGATCAGTTTGGTCGTTCATTAGGATATGCTTCCCCATGTGGAAAAAAAATTGAAGAACTAGCGACAAAATCAACCAATTACATAGATTTACCATATGCTGTTAAAGGAAACGATGTATCATTCTCAGGATTGCTTTCTGCAACAAAAAAAATTAGTTCGAAAGACAGTGGAAGTGCTTGTTTCTCATTACAAGAAACTGCATTTGCAATGATTGCCGAAGCAACTGAACGTGCTCTGGCATTTACAAAGAAAAAGGAATTAATGATAGTGGGTGGGGTTGCAGCAAACAAAAGATTATCATCAATGTTACAAAATGTGTGCAAAAATCAAAAATCAAAATTCTTTGTTGTTCCTCTAAATTATGCTGGTGATTGTGGATCACAAATTGCATGGACTGGACTGTTAGAATCTACTGTTGGAAAAGGTTCAAAGATTGAAGATACATTTGTTAAACAATCCTGGCGTTTAGATACTGTAGATGTCAGTTACTGATCTTTTGCATCTTCAACTGCATCTTGAATGTCTTCAAGCCAGCCACCTGTGCCAAATACACCAAATTTGTAAGATTTTTCACCATCATCTGTTTTAATTTTTATACATATTTTTTTGATGAACCTGCCTTCCTTCCAGACATCTAAAAGCTCGTTTAGCGGAACATCAAGCACGGTTTCACCCATTTTTGTTGAAAAGTCTGCGATTCGACTCTTTCTTTTATCAAAAGCAACTCTTTGATTTGTAAGAGTAAGTATGCCTGTACCTAATTCATCCTCACTACAGTCTTCCTGCTTCAGTCTCTTTTCGCCAGGTTCCATACTAATCATTCCAATTGATTGTAATTAATCGTTTTTCTCTCGAAAGACTATAAATCACATAAATCAAAAAAAAATATGAAGCAAAAATACAGAGAATATCTAAAACTAAACAAAAACATACTCATAGCATTTGCAATATCAATAATCATTTCTGCAGTTGCAGCAGATTATTTTGCTAGTCAGGAAGATTATCTTAACAGCACTTTTACTTTAATTGTTGATTATGGAGTATTTTTTTCTGTGTTTGGAGTACTATTCTATCTTGATAATAGGAAAAAATACATTTTACAAAACGGCGAAACTGATAAATCATTATTAAAATCAGATCTGGTTAAAATAATTTCTTCATTAGGAATAGGTGAGGTTGTTTATACTATTGCAAGATGGAGTTTACAATATTATCTGCTTTTACTGAATTATGAACCATATATGGCGTCAATAATATCACAATTGATCTCAACTGTAATCTATATGGCCACTCTAAATCTTACAATCAAACTAACAAAATTATTTAAAGATTAATCTAGTCCAAATCAATTTTTGATTTTTTTAACATTTTTTTGAATTTATCAGGCACCTCTATCGCAGAATCTTGAAGAGATGCATAATACTTGTCTAATTTTTTGTATAATCTTTTTGGTTTTCTTGGTTTTTCATTACTAAGAGCATATAGCGCTAAAATAGGAAATGCAATTGTTGCATCAGCATAAACTGTGATTAAACCTCCGTGCGAGTCTTGCACCTTACCCCAACTTTTTCCCTCTTGAAGAGTTGCACCTGACAGTCCACCTGTATCAGGTCTTGCATCTGTTATCTGAATAATGTAATCTTGTCCACCATGTTCCTTTCTAAGAATTTGATCCAATAGAGGACCTGTTTGCTGTGCAGTGTTTTTTGGTACACCACCACCTAATTCCAGAACAGCAGATTTTTTTGAATTGTACACTATTGCAGCCTGTTCAATTATCTCCCGCACAAAATCGAGATTGTATGGTTGACCTTTGAGTCTATGAATTGCAAGATTTAGTGCCAATGATGAATCTTTCAGTGTTGAGATGTATACTGGAACATCAAGATCATACGCAGTAGTGATAAAACTTCTTTCAGGATATTTTGACTTTTTTTTGCTTATGCTTCCCAAAACATTACAGAATTCAGCAGTTGTAAACGGTTTGTCCATAATTTTTTTTTGAAAAATTTTTTGAATTACTTGATCCTCCATCTCCAGCGTCTCGTAAAACTTGACGTACACATCACGAATGCGTACAATCTCCTTATCGTATAGAATATTATCATCTACTGCAAAATGACCCTGTTTTACAGGAAATCCCCATGCAAAGTGATCCTCATGGTATACATTTGCACCAGTGGTAACAATCCAGTCTACAAAGCCTTTTTCCAACAAAGTTTTGATAATACCACCAAATCCTACTGGTGTCAGTGCTCCTGCCACAGTAAGACAGATTGTTGCATTCTCATGAATCATTTTCGAGTATAATTTTGCAGCTTCACCTAGTTGCCTTCCATTAAAACCAGAATTTGCATAGATTTCTATTAATTCTTTGATATTAGTTTTTGAATTTAATTTGATATGTGGGATATCCTTTCCTTTGAAGTTATGATGATCCATATTTGAAAAATATCAAACCCTGATTTTTAATGTTTTATTGAATTGTTATTTTTCTAATTTTTCTAAAATGGCTTTATACATAAACGGAAAAACTGTAGTAATTTCTGCATGTATTGTGGTTTCTTTAGCATATTTTGTTACTTTTCCCCATGAAATTGCTTCTCTAACCAATGCACCACTTAAACTGCCATCAAATTCCTGTGCAGTAGTTACATAGACTGCATAATCTAATCCTTCACGATATTGATTCCACCATAGTGTATGATGTTTTGGCACACCACCACCGAGCATTAACGCACCAGATTTCTCTGCTTTGAATACTAATCCTGAAAGAAAGTTTGCATCTTCAATTAGATTTAATTTAAAGTCGGCATGTTTTTGTGCAAACATCCACACCTGACTTCCTACAGCACCATCCATTATTCCAGGTACAACTACAGCGATATCATTTTTGTATGCCCAATAAAGAAATGAATCATCACCCATCGACTTTCCCAACTCTCGATTGATATCAGCTGTTGACATTTCTCTTTTACCATCATTGTAAGCACGTTCTAAAATTTCTTGTACTTTTTCTTCAATCAGTGGACCATAACTTTCCATCGGCACTAATACATTTCCTAATCTATGAATATTTTGATCCGCGAGCTCCTTGTCATCCATTGTGAATGAGCCTTCCTTGTAATTTGAAAAATGTCTAGCAATATCATGATCAAGTGCACCACAGGTTGTAATTACAACATCACACCACTTTTTTTTAATCATATCTCGTATAATGCCTCTGAAACCCGTTGAAACAATTGCTCCAATAAACGACAAAAATTTTAAACATTTTTCATCTTGGATCATGTTAGAAAGAATTTCAACTCCTTCTGCAACATTTCGTGATTCGAAACCACCTGATTGTTTTAATTCGTTGAAAATTTCATCAGTACTAGAGTCATTGGAAATTTCGATGTCCTTTACGTCTTTACCGGGTTTAATCATTCTACATAAAATTTGAACTTGGCATAGATATTCTTATGCATGAAAACTTGTGGTTACCTTAAATTTATGAAAAAATTCATAATGTTATTCAAAGATGATAACTAACATTTACGTCGATGGCTCAGGTGGAGCAAAATCTGGATATGGATTTTTTGTAAAAGAGACCGGAGAATCTCTTTTTACTGAAAAACCAGGATTAACAAATAACCAAGCAGAATATCTTGCAATAATTTCTGCATTACAGAAATATGCAGATTCTGATGATGAGGTTATTATTTACAGTGATTCAAAAAATACAGTAAATCAACTAAACCATGAATTTGCTATAAATAATGAGCAATTACGCAATTTGGCGAGAGAGGCATGGTCAATCATGGCAAAATTCTCAAATCTCAAAATTATTTGGGTACCAAGAGCTGAGAATCTGGCTGGAAAAATGTTGGGCAGTTAGTTATGAATAAATTTAATTATAGAAAATTACTTGAGCAAGTTTATCATAATGACTGAATCTGTTTTTCTTTCTCCGAAATCTATTGCAGTAATTGGTGCCTCTGACAAGGAAGGGAGTGTTGGCCGTGCAATTACTTCGAATATAATGAAAGGATACAAAGGAACTGTATTTCCTATTAGTCCCTCAAGGGATACGGTATTTGATCAAAAAGCATACAAGAGTGTTTTAGATGTTCCAGAGGAAATTGATTTAGCTGTAATAATTACAAAAAACACCATAGTTCCCATTGTACTAGAAGAGTGTGGGGAGAAGAAGATTCATGGTGCAGTGGTAATCACTGCGGGATTTAAGGAGGTAGATGAGGAAGGCAAAAAACTAGAACAGCAACTAAAAGACATTTCAAAAAAGTATAATCTACGAATTATTGGACCAAATTGTCTTGGAGTAATGAATCTAGATCCGCAAACAATGATGAATTCTACATTCCTAAAGATTACTCCAAAATCTGGAGAAATTGCACTAGTCTCGCAAAGCGGTGCAATATGTGCAGCATTAGTAGAAGATGCAAGTGCACAGGGAATAGGATTTTCTGCAGTAGTTAGTATGGGAAATAAGGCCGATATGACAGAAATTGATATTCTAAAAATGCTAGCAGAACATGAGCAAACAAAAGTTATTGTGATGTATCTTGAGGATATGGGTAACGGACAAGAGTTTCTTAAAGTTTGTAAACAGATTACAAAAAAGAACACAGTAAAAAAACCAGTATTGGTTTTGAAATCTGGTAGGAGTCCTGAAGGTGCAAAGGCTGCAATGTCTCATACTGGTGCATTGATGGGTTCAGATGAAATCTATGATGCATTACTAAAGCAAGCCGGTGCAATCCGAGTTGACACCATGGAAGAATTGTTTGATTATGCCACTGCATTTTCTAAACAACCACTTCCTGAAGAAGGTGATCTTGTAATTGTATCAAACGCTGGCGGACCAGCCATAATTTCAACTGACTCGTGTTCTAAGCTAGGAATTAAAATGGCAAAAATTGAAGAGATCAGATCAAAAATCGATGCAGTGATTCCTCCATGGGGAAGCTCAAGAAATCCTGTTGACATTGTAGGTGATGCTGACTTTAATAGATTCGAGAATGTGTTAAACGAGGTTTTGCAGCACAAAAACGTTGGTTCTGTTATTTCTATGTGTACACCTTCTGCCACATTAGATTATGATAAACTTGCAGAGGTAATTGTCAAAATGTCAAAAAAATATAAAAAAACAATGCTTGCAAGTCTAATGGGTCTAGATGAGGGAATTACAAATAGAGAAATTCTTGCTGCTGGAGATGTACCATATTATACGTATGCAGAAGGTTCTATACGTGCACTAAATGCAATGCTTAGTTTTGTTGATTGGGTCAAAGCACCAGATGGAACTGTTACAGAGTTTAAAGTTGATAAGAATAAAGTCAGGAGTGTATTTGACAAGGTAAAATCTGAAGGAA
>Ga0208764_10002540_pt1 | contig 11467 bp, 8 predicted proteins | sample ETNtaG_18_FD_185762 | JGI IMG/M metagenome (GOLD analysis project Ga0208764, IMG submission 185762) | Marine microbial and viral communities from oxygen minimum zone, Eastern Pacific Ocean - ETNP201302SV91 (SPAdes) (version 2) | ecosystem: Environmental > Aquatic > Marine > Oceanic ... | reverse complement strand
AAATTATTCCTAAATTAATTAATAAATTACTTGAAGATAATAAGATAAACCCTTCTGAAATAAAGAAATTTATTCTTCCATGTGTTTTTCCAAGAGTTCCTCAGACGATTTCTAAGATTTGCGGGATTGATCCTGAGAATGTTGTAGATAATTTAGCCTTGAGTACAGGTGATACAGGTTCTGCGCATTCATTGCTTTTACTAACACATGTTCTGGAAAATTCTACACCTGGTGAAAAAATATTAGTATGTTCTTTTGGCGGCGGAGGTGATGCAATTCTTCTTGAAACTACTGATTTAGTTAAGAAATTTAAGAATGAAGAATCAATTTCATCAATGCTTGATAATGGAATCGAAGAAACTAATTATATGAAATATCTAACATTTAATGATTTAGTTAAATGGGAAAAGGGTATGAGAGGTGAAATCGATAGAAAGACAGCTTTAACAACATTATATCGTCATAATGATGCAATAATGGGTCTAATAGGTGGAAAATGCTCTAAAACAGGAACGATACAATTCCCTGCATCAAGAATTTCCGTTAGCCCTAATAGTCCAGATATTGATACACAAGAACCTTACAAATTAGCTGAAAAGAGGGCAAATATTCTATCTTGGTCTGCTGATTATTTATCATTCTCAATTAATCCTCCAAATTACTATGGAATTGTTTCTTTCGAAGAGGGAGGAAGGATAATGATGGATTTCACAGATGTAGGTGAAGGTGAAATAGAATCTGGTAAAGATGTCAAAATGGTCTTTAGAATAAAGGCTTTTGATGAGATAAGAGGCTTTACAAGGTATTTTTGGAAAGCTGTACCTATTTAAAATAAAATATGGTAATTTAACAAAATCATGATGGAGAAAAATTATGGCTTCAGGTATTAAAGATAAAGTTGCAATTCTTGGAATGGGTTGCTCTAAATTTGGCGAAAGATGGGATACAAGCCCAGATGATCTTATGGTCGAGGCTTATATTGAAGCCCTAGATGATGCTGGTATTGAAGCTAATCAATTAGATGCTGCTTGGTTTTCACACCATATTGATGATATAGGTGCTGGAAAGGGCGGAACTCCAATGTCTGTAGCCCTAAGACTTCCAAATATATCAGTAACACGAGTTGAAAATTACTGCGCATCTGGATCAGAAGCTTTTAGAGGTGCCGTATATGCAGTTGCAGCCGGTGCAGCAGATATTGCCATAGCTTTAGGTATGGAAAAACTTAAAGATACTGGTTATGGAGGCCTTCCTGCGACAAATTATGGTACATTTGGGCCTCAAATAGGTCCATCGGGATCAGCACCTGGTAATTTTGCCCAATTAGCATCTGCTTATAGTGCGAAACATAATGTTTCTGCGGAGGATCTAAAGAGGGCAATTGCACATGTTTCTGTAAAAAGTCATGCAAATGGAGCAAAAAATCCTAAAGCCCATTTACAGAAAGAGGTAACTGAGGAACAAGTTTTGAATGCACCAATGATCGCTGAACCGCTAGGTTTATTTGATTGTTGTGGTGTTTCTGATGGAGCTGCTGCTGCAATTGTGACTACTCCTGAAATTGCTGCAAGTTTAGGAAAAAAAGACTTAATTAGTGTAAAAGCGCTTCAGTTATCAGTGTCAAATGGATTAGAATCTCATCATAACACTTGGGATGGTTCTTATTTTCATACAGTAAGAATAGCTGCTAAGAAGGCATATGCTGAAGCCGGGATTACTAAACCTAGAGAAGAAGTTTCAATGATGGAAGTGCATGATTGCTTTTCAGTTACTGAATTAGTTACTATGGAAGATCTGTTTATATCAGAAGAAGGTCAGGCTGTTAAAGATGTAATGGATGGTTTTTATGATTCTGACGGTCAAGTACCTTGCCAAATTGACGGTGGTTTAAAATGTTTTGGTCATCCTATTGGAGCTTCAGGATTAAGAATGCTATACGAAATGTATCTTCAATTACAGGGAAGGGCTGATAAAAGACAATTAAAGAATCCTTCTATAGGATTAACTCATAATTTAGGTGGACAACCTGCAAACAATGTCTGTTCAGTTGCAATTATTGGGTCTTTATAACTCAATCTGAGGGATACTTATCCTCTAAAGCTTTTAAGTAACCAGAATAATTTGGTTGATCGACGCTAAGTTTAGCCATTGTTGATCTAATTAAATGATCTTTTAATTTAGGATCATTTCTTTCAATTTCTTTGTTTTTAATTCTTTTGCATAATTCTTTATTCAGAAATTCTAAATCCCCATCAATATTAAGAATTTTCTTTAGCCGAATTTTTTCTAACTCATCATAATTATCAATTAAATGAATTTGTCTCGAAGCAATTTTAAGGCTATTTTTTGCCACAAATGCATAAAATCTTTGATATCCATTAAGAATAGGGATTATTTTTTCATCAATATAGACAATAATTTCTTTTAAACTTAATTCACTTATATTTTTAGATTCTCTTAATATCAGTATAAAATTTGATATCTTGTTATCAGAATTATTACTTTCAACTATAGTTTTTATATCTTCAAAATAATTTGAAATTGCCTCAAATAACTCTTCTATTCTTGGTTCACTTCGCATTTTAAATTACTAGCCTTCTTATTAAGTCTATTTCAGTTTCAGATGATCTTCTCCCAATTGATGCTCTATCGATAGATTTATCATAACCAGATCTATAAATTTCAATCATATTTAGGCACATTATTCCCCACTTTAAAGTGCCTAATATTTCCCAAAATTTTGCTCTATCTAAATCGATTTTATTTCCTGATATCATTTCATATGCCTCATACATATCTTCTCTATAGCCAAAACCTCCTACAGGTAGGTTAATTTTATTAAAACGCCAACTATTCACACATATCCACGAAAGATCTTCATAAGGATCACCTAAATGAAAAATTTCCCAATCTAAAACTGCTGATACATACTTATCCTTAGAGACTATAAGATTTCCATTTCGAAAGTCGCCATGTATTAATTTATTAGAAATCTTTTTAGGTGTATTATCTTTTAACCAATCGATAGCATACTCAAATACTGGAATTCTTTGATTGTGATTTCGGTAAACCTCTTCATACTTAAGAACTTCTTCATTGGCGTCAGAAGTTCTTATATTCGTAAATTTATCTATTGGAATACTATGAATATGAGCAATTATTTCTCCACACACGTTAGCCAATTTTGGTCTAATTGTTTTAAAATCATCATTATTTACGATTCTTGCCCCTAAAGTTTCTCCTTCAATAAATTCCATAAAAAAACCTTTACCAAGATTTTTATCATCAATAACTTTATAAATTGTTGGAACTGGAACACTATAACTTTTTGCAACATCCATAACTTTAGCTTCATTAGTTATTCCAACAAAATTATTATTATCTCCATCTTTTTCATTGCCATCTGGAGTTCTTCTAAATACTATATCTTTGATTTCATTAAGATATTTAATTGTTATTTTCCATGATTCATTGCTTGAACCACCGGATAAACGAGTTACATCATAAATAGATGTAATTTCGGGAAAAAAATCCTTAATTATAGGGAATAGGTTATTTTTAAGATTTTCCATGATATAAAAATTTTAAAACACTATTATCAATAATTATTTTTATGCTACAAGTTAAATATGTCAGAAGAAAGTTCACAGAAAATTCCTTTAGTAAGAAGATTAAGAAATTACTTCTTAACCGGTTTAGTTGTTGCTGCCCCAATAGCAATAACAATATGGGTATCGACCTGGTTTGTTCAGAGTGTTGATTCATGGTTTGCACCATTTATACCTACCTTTTTAAAAGATAGCTTACCTGGAATAGGTTTAATTGCATCTCTTATAATTCTTACTGCTTTAGGCGCACTTGCAGCGAATTTCTTTGGAAGAACAATTTTAGAATTTGGCGAAAGTCTTTTAGATAGAGTTCCTGTAATTAGGAATATTTATGGTGCTGTGAAGCAGATTTTTGAAACTGTTGCTACTCAATCAAATAAAAATTTTAAAGGAGTTGTTCTATTTGAATATCCTAGAAAAGATATTTGGGCATTAGGATTTGTCACAACAGAGGCGAAAGGTGAAATTGCAGATAAGAAAGGGGATAATCTTTTATGTATATTTGCGCCAACAACACCAAACCCCACTTCTGGATATTTATTGTTTGTTCCAAAGGAAGATACAATAGAAATGGATATGACAGTTGAGGAAGCCGCTAAGTTAATTATTTCTGCCGGTCTTGTAATACCAAATAAGGATTAGCCTGCATCTAAATACTTTAGTGATTCATCTTTACTAAATAACTTAAGCATTTGTTTATAATTATTGTTTTCTAATAAAAGATTATTATCGACAATTTTTTTTGCATTTTTATTTGCAATTTCTAGTAAATCTTTATTTTCATTTAAATTAGCAATTTTAAAGATATGAAAACCTGATTGTCTCGTCCCTAAAACTTCACCAGAACCTCTAAGTAAAAGATCTTTTTCAGCTATTATAAAGCCATCATTAGTTTCTCTCAGTGTATTAATTCTTTTCTTAGCATTTTCTCCTAATGGAGTTTGATAAAGCAACAAACAACTTGATTGATTTATTCCTCTTCCAACTCTACCTCTTAATTGATGTAATTGGGACAGACCAAATCTTTCTGAATGCTCAATTATCATAACTGTAGCTTCAGGTATATCAATTCCGACCTCAATAACAGTTGTAGAAACCAATATCTTCTTTTTCCCAGATTTAAATTCTTCCATAATAATTTCTCTTTCTTCAGGTTTCATTCTTCCGTGAACAAGCAAAACATTATCTGGATAATATTTTTGTAAACTTTCATATCTTTTTTCAGCCGCCGCTAGATCAATTTTTTCAGATTCTTCAATTAAAGGGCAAACCCAATAAACTTGGTTATTGTTATCAATTGTTTTTTTCAATGACTTTATTGTTTCTTTTATTTTAGTTATAGGCTTTGCGGCAGTAACAATATTTTGTCTTCCCTTAGGTTTTTCTGTAATTTTAGAAACTGACATAGACCCATAAGTTGTTAACTCAAGAGTTCGAGGAATAGGTGTTGCAGTCATTAGTAGGACATCAGGAGGTAGTTTTTCATTTTTTGAAGTTAATAGTAATCTTTGATGAACTCCAAATTTATGTTGTTCATCTATTGCCACAAAACCTAAATTATCAAAATTAACATCTTCTTGAAATAAAGCATGAGTTCCTATGATTATATTTGTTTTGCCATTACTAATATTTTTATAAATAAGCTCTTTATCAGCTTTACTTGTTTTTCCAGTTAATAAATCAATTTTAAAATTTTGTTCAGATATTAATTCATTAAAAGATTCATAATGTTGATTTGCTAATAGTGCTGTAGGAACCATTAAAGCAGCTTGTTTTCCATCGTTTACACAATTAAGAATACTTATTAGGGCAACTAAAGTTTTACCCGATCCAACATCACCCTGTAAAAGTCTTAACATTCTATTAGAACTTTCCATATCGTCAGTAATTTGATTTATGCAAGTAAGTTGTGAATTGGTTAACTTAAATGGCAAATTATCAATAAATCTATTAATTAAATTAAAATTAGATTTTATTGATAACCCTTTCTGATAATACATATCATTTGAAATTAGATATAATGATATCTGATGAGCTAATAATTCATCATATATTAATCTTTCTTTAGAAGGATTTTTAGAGGTTAAATCAATATCATTTTTTGGATTATGAACATCAATGAGGGCATCATTTAAGGAAGGCCAATTTCTTTCTTTTAAAAATAGTTGATCGTGCCATTCATCTATTTTAGGAAGGTAATTAATAATTTTTTGGATATTATTTCTAACAACTTTATTTGTTAAGCCTTGAGTAAGCGCATATGTTGCCTCAATTTCTGGCAACTGAGAGTTTTTATTAGAATCAATTACATAATCAGGATGTATTATTTGTTTAGAATTTTTATATTCTTCTATAGTTCCGCTTATAATTATTTCCCGATCTACAGGAAGTAGTTCCTCTAAGTAATCTTTTCTAGAATTAAACCAAATTAGAGTTATCTCTCCAGTGTCATCATAACAAATTACCTTATAGGGAAGATTTCTTCTTATAGAGGGAGAATGTTTCTTAACTATACATTTAATTGTTGCAACTCTGCCAATTTCAGCTTTGGCAATATTTGGATTATATGATCTATCAATCAAACCATTTGGAAGATGCCAAAGTAAATCTATTACATAGTTACCGACTAAATATTTTAATCGAGATTTAAGTTTTGGGCCAATTCCTTTAAGGGTATCTAATGGCTGAAATAATTGATATAGAGACTGTGATTCCATATTTTAAAATACTAATATAATAGAAAAATGAAAATTTATTTAAAGAAATTATTATTTAAAGCTTCACATAGGGGCACTAAAGAGATGGATATAATTCTAGGTAACTATGCCGCTAATAGGTTAGAAAAGATGTCAGTTAATGAATTAAATCTTTTTGAAGAACTTTTAGAGCTTCCAGACCCTGATATATATAAATGGATAACCAATAAGTCTAATTATGAAATACCAAAGAAATTTAAGGACTTAATAACTGATATTTCTAGAATGTAAAATATATGATTATCGATAATTATTTAAAAAAAATCTTTGATGACGAGGAAAATAAAAAAACTAATGAAATATTTAGTAATGTACCTTATGGATCAGAGCCTTTAATTCTTTCGGCCTTAAAAGATAATTATAGTAGAAATATAATTTATATAGCTGAAAATAAAAAAAAATATAATCAGATTAAAGATTTCGTGGATTATCTAGGTATAAAGAATTGCCACTTTTTTCCTGAATATGACACAAATATTTATGATCGTATTTCTCCAAATAAAGGAATTTTATCAGAAAGAATTAGAACCTTAATTAATCTAAACAATTCTAATTCCAACAGTGTTTTAATAACAACTGCAAATGCTTCGCTTCAATATGTTATCGATAAGAATGAGAATTCTTTTAAAAAGCTAACGCTAAAGAAAGGAGAAGACTTTAAATCTGAGGAACTAATTAAATTCTTTATTAATAGTGGGTATATTAAATCAACAAATGTTAGAGAGGTTGGGGATTTTGCTGTTAGAGGCGGAATAATAGACTTCTTTTCATACGGTAATAATAATCCAATAAGATTGGATTTCATAGGTAATACAATTGAAACAATTAAAGAATTCGATATATCAACTCAAACATCCATTAAGGAAACTAGCATTGTCTATATATACCCTTGTCAAGAAATTGTTTTAAATGAAAACAATATACAAATTTTTAGAAAAAAATTTAATCAAAAATTTGGATCAAAAAATAAAGAGTCAAAATTATATGAAAGTGTTTCTAATAATATCTCAATTCCAGGAATTGAAAGTTGGCTAACACTGTTTTGTGAAAAGAAATCTGATTTATTTAGTTATCTAGATAACCCAATTATTTTAATAGAAAACAATTCATTTAATAATATGTTTAATTTTTATGAAAATGTTTACTCGCAATATCAATCACGATTGGATTTCGATACTAACGATAATCAGAAGGATAAGTATTTTTCATTAAATCCAGAAGAGTTATTTTTAGATTTGGATGAATACAATAATATTATAAATAAGTATGATTTAATCAAAATATCTCAACTAAATGAACCTGAATCAATAAATTTTAATGGAAATTCTATAACTAAATTCTTTTCTTCCAATAATTTAAATAAAATTGAATATGAAAAACTTAGAAACAAAATAAAAACTCATATTGATGATTCTAAACTCATTACTATTGCTTGCTCTAGTGAGGGTTCAAAATTAAGATTAAAAAAAATCCTACATAATCAAGGCATAGAATCTTCATCATTTGATAATTGGAATGAATACAAGGATAGTTCAAATGGCGGATTAAACTTAAATGTATTGAACTTAACTAAAGGTTTTGAAATTGATAATTATGTCTTTATATCAGAGCAAGATATATTTGGAGAACGCTTTTACCGATCAAGAAACTTAACAAGTAAAAATTTTATAAAGGATATTAACAATATAAATCCTGGAGATTTAATAATCCATATAGATCATGGATTAGGTAAATTTGATAAATTATCAACAATAAAAATAGAGAACTCTGAGCACGAGTGTCTTTTATTAAAATATAAAAATAATGATAGATTGTATTTACCTGTTGAAAATCTAGAAATGATATCTAAGTACAATTCACAAGATGAAAATATTGAATTAGATAGGTTAGGTGGAAAATCTTGGAAAACTAAAACTAAAAAAATTAAAGAAGATATATTAATATTAGCTCAGGATTTAATTGATATTGCCGCAAAAAGAAAAATATCAAACGCAAAAAAATATAATATACAAGACGATTATTATGATAATTTCTGTGCAAAATTTTCTCACGAAGAGACGGAAGATCAGCTAAATTCAATTAATAATGTTTTAAACGATTTACAAATGGGAATTCCGATGGATCGTTTAATATGTGGCGATGTAGGTTTCGGCAAAACCGAAGTTGCATTGAGAGCATCTTTTTTAGTCTCATTAGAAGGTAAACAAGTTGTTATATTGGCCCCAACAACATTACTTGCTCGTCAGCATTATGAAACTTTTAAAAAAAGATTTTTAGGTTTACCTGTTATTATTGCTGAATTATCTAGGCTTACAAGAAATAAAAAAAATATTATAGAAAGCATTAATAATGGATCTGCTGATATTGTAATTGGAACTCATGCATTATTATCAGATAAAGTAGAATTTCAGAATTTAGGGCTGTTAATAATAGATGAAGAGCAGCATTTTGGCGTTAAACACAAAGAAAAGTTAAAAGAATTAAAGTCTGATATCCATGTTCTTACTTTGACCGCAACACCTATACCTCGAACTATGCAGTTAGCTATGACGGGAGTTAAGGATTTATCAATTATTGCAACACCACCAATCGATCGTAGATCTATAGAAACATATATATTTAAAGAAGATAAAATTTCTATTAAAGAGGCATTACTCAGAGAAAGAAGCAGAGGGGGGCAGAGCTTTTATGTTGTTCCCAGAATTTCTGATATTAAAAAAATTGAAGACTTTATTAAAGATAAATTACCTGATTTAAGTTATGTAATCGCCCATGGTCAAATGTCATCATCAATATTAGAAGATAGAATGCATGACTTTTATAATGGAGAATATGATATTTTAATATCAACAAGTATAATTGAATCTGGTTTAGATCTTCCTAATGCAAATACAATAATTATTCATAAAGCAAACTTATTTGGTTTATCCCAACTTTACCAAATTAGAGGTAGGGTGGGCAGATCTGATAAGAAGGCTTATGCATTAATTACTTATGAAAACGAATACCATTTAGGTAAAGATGCAGTAAAAAGATTAGAGGCAATACAGTCATTAGATTCTTTAGGAGCTGGTTTTAATCTAGCTAGTCATGATCTTGATATTAGAGGCTCAGGAAATATATTAGGGGAACAACAATCAGGGCATATTAAACAGATAGGAATTGAGCTTTATCAAGAAATGTTAGAACAAACTATAGCTAATATTAAAAATAAAGAATTAAAAGTTATTGATAACAAGTGGTCCCCTAAATTATCTATTGATCTACCAATTTTAATTCCTGAAGATTATATAGAAGATATAAATCTAAGAATGGAAATTTATAGAAGATTATCAATAATTACTGATATTTCCGAATTAGAATTACTTGAGGTTGAGATTATTGATAGATTTGGTCATTACCCAAAACAAATAAAAATACTGTTAAGGATTATATCTATTAAAATTAAATGCAAAGATCTAAATATTGAATCAATTAAAAATTATAAACATGGTTTTATTATTCAACTTCGCGATAACATATTCAGCAATCCAGAAGGTTTGCTATCCTATATATCAACAAATCAAGATGTTGAATTTAAACCAGACGAAAAAATAGTATTTAAAAATACTAAAGATGAAGAATTATTAGATTTCATTGATACAAAAATTGATGATTTGGAGACTATTAAAAAAGCAATTTAGTTTTTTATGTCTCTAAAGTTAGGTTTTCTTTTCTCTCTAAATGCTCTCACGCCTTCTTTAAATTCATTCTTATTGCAAAAAACTTCTTGAGTATCTCTTTCATATTCTAACTGTTCATCTAGAGATGAAATTAAAGCGTTATCATGAGCTTTAACAACCGCCTTTAAACCGCTTATAGCGCTATCAGAAACCCTTTTAGCAATTTGTATTGCCTCATCTAAAAGTTCTTTATCTTCAACAACCTTCCAAATTAGACCCCATTCAAATGCTGTTTTCGCGTCTAAATCATCGCCTAAAAGGGCTAAACCATTAGCTTTTGCTCTACCAATTAAGTTAGGTACCAACCACGATGCCCCAACATCAGGAATAATTCCTAATTGAGGTCCAAATACTAGTTTAAATTTAGCTTTATCCGATGCAATAACAATATCACCGCACAGAGCTAAACCAACACCACCTCCAGCTGCAATACCATTTACGGCATTAATTACTGGTTTAGTAGAGTTAACTATCTTTTTTACCAGTGGATTAAATCCTATATCCATTGCGTTAGCAGTTGCTTTACCTGCCGACCAACCATTTTCATGCGGCCAACCTCCATCCACAAGATCTGCGCCAGCGCAAAAACCCCTACCATTTCCAGTTAATATAATAGATCTTATTTTCTTATTGCCTTCACATTCACTAATTGTATTGCTTAATGCATCTACAATAGTTTTATTAAGGCTGTTAAGAGCTTGAGGTCTATTAAGTTTAATTAAACAAATTTCATCATTAATTATTTCTTTTTCTAAAACTTCTTCCAAAATTTACTCCTATGTAATTCTATTAAATAACTTTACGAATGTATCGGATGATTGTGATCCGGTAACAATTAGGTCCTCATTTATAATATATGTAGGGACACCTGCAATACCAAGATCACGATAAGACCATTCCTCTAATTCAATTTCTTTTCTATCAATCTCACTATCTAAATTATTTTTAATTTCTTGAGTATTTAACTTTAATTTTTCTGCTAAATTTAACAAAATATTCTTATCACCAATATTTAAACCTTCAGTAAAATATGAATAGAATAATAGATCCAAAGCTTCTGTTTGTTTATTTTCTCTTTCCGCCCATCTAATTAATCTATGGCTATCAAGTGTATTTGGGGTAATTTCAATTTTTTCATAATTAAAGTTAATACCGACCTTATTACCAGCTTCTGTAATTTTTAAACCAACTTCCTTAGCGGTATCTTCGCCAAACTTCCTTTCTATATACTTTTTTCTGTTAACTCCCTGAGGAGGCATTGTAGGGTCTAACTGAAAGGGTTTATATGTAATTGAAAAATTAATCTCGGATAATAAACTAATAGCATTATCTAATTCTTTTTTTCCTATATAACACCAAGGGCATATTGTATCTGAAATAA
>Ga0208764_10002539_pt1 | contig 11470 bp, 6 predicted proteins | sample ETNtaG_18_FD_185762 | JGI IMG/M metagenome (GOLD analysis project Ga0208764, IMG submission 185762) | Marine microbial and viral communities from oxygen minimum zone, Eastern Pacific Ocean - ETNP201302SV91 (SPAdes) (version 2) | ecosystem: Environmental > Aquatic > Marine > Oceanic ... | reverse complement strand
TTGCAATTAGCTCGAGGAGCTAATTGGTATTATGGAGAGCAGCGAGGTCCTTCGCTGCGTGTAGTTTCTAAGTCAGATATCGATATCTCGTTGAGTGATTTTACTTTAAGCAAAAAGGCATATCTTTCTGGAGCATCAGTTCGTAATGATAAATTGTATTTGCTTCAAACTAAGGCGTATCAAGATGTTAATGATGAACCTTCATCGGAAAATGGTAATGAAAAAAAGGAGCCCTCCCCGAATCTTTTTCTGACGGTATTGGATTTATCTAAATTGCCGAAAATTTCAATTATTAGTGAGGTCTCTTTAATTGATGAAAAAATGGGATGGAACAATCAATTTAAGGCCAATTGGCCTCGTGATGGTAAACTTCTTTGGTCAAACAAGGGTGGATACCGTAACTGGGGCTGGGAGGATTCCCGAATCGATGACATTGGAATGAGCGATATCTGGTGGCCAGGTTATGGAGGGGGAGCTGGGCAGTTAATTTGTTTTGATGTAAGTGATCCTGCTAAGCCGGTTTTGGCTTCTAATATTAATCTCTCTACCGAGGAGAATGATGAACACGATGAAAATAATAAACGGCCATGGCACTATCTCAATCGCTGGAATTTTAGTGAAGCCGTCCTCAGTGAATCTGGGCTTGTATACCTAAGCAGTCAGCATAGCGAATACCTTGAGCAAAAGGGTTCTAATGGTGGCAGTGATGGTGAAGAGGAGATTCCTGATGATGAAGAAGAAAAACCTGAACCAGAGCCTCAACCTCAACCAAAGCCACGTGGTTATTGGGTAACTCGCTATGAACTACACGTTGTGGATTATACTGATCCATTAGATCCGGTTGTGCGTGAAGCGGTGGCGATTCCGGGCTCGTTGATTGGTACTTCTCACGACGGAGCATTGGTTTATACATACGGGACACATTGGACGGAGGATCGAAAATGGGATGGCGATTGGTTTGATGCCATCTCATACGATGGACTGGAGGTTCATTTGGTTGATTCAATTGAACAGCCCAACTCTTGGCCCAGGTCACATGCTTTGACTAAGGATGGCACATTATTCTTAGCATTTACAGAGAGGGTTAAAGTTTCAAATGAGGAAGGTGGTGTGGCTGAATACGAAACCCATCCATACTTGCAGTCTTTTGCTTTGGATGAGGCGGGTAGATACGCCATGCTTGATGAGATTAAGCCAAAGAATGAGATTCAGCAGCTGGCAGATGTTGAGGGAATGATTTTAGGTGTTGATAATCAACGTGATATTTACCTGTTTGATATTTCTGAATCTTCTTCAATTCGCTTTTCAGGAAAGGGCAGCGTGGGGGGGTGCTTATGGTTTAATCTTGATGCTGTTATAAGTGAATCTGAAGCTGATATTTGGCTGCCGCTCGGTCAATATGGTGCTTCCCAAATAGACTTAGAAGATTGACCAATTTATTTTGCTATAAAGTGGTTAAAGTTTTCTCCAAATAGACCATCTATGTCTCTCTGAATTTCCCTTTTACTTGGCTCCCAACCGGTCCTAGCGAGATTAAGGTATTTTTCTGTTAACACTTTGGTGATGATGTCGCGCGAGTGGTCCCATTTGTAGATAATCTGGTCAAGTACTCGTGCATCCGAATGTTGTACTGTGAAACTCATTCCTATCAAATCAAGTCTCATTCGAGTCATGTCTTCGATTACACTAGGAATATTGGTAAACCACCAGCAGCCAAAGACATGAAGATTACGGAATTTTCGCGCTACAACGCACAATTCATGTTGGCTTTCTCTGGAAAGCAAAGTACACAAAAATTTATTATTAGGGTTGTTTGAACAGAGGTTCTCAAGACTAATAAGATTTGGTTTTCCAAGGCCATCACCTGCTAATTTCATGGCGGTATTTACTCCTCGTTTAACGCCAATCATTAGTGCGAATGCAAGCCCGCTCTCACGGCAAAATGGAAGAATTGCTTCGTCGATCAATTTTGAGCATTGATTATCTGTAGGGTATTCAAAGGTTGGGGGCAAAGATACCATAACGTAAAGCGCGTCCATTTGATTAGTCCAATCTCGAAGGAATCGCTTTACTTCTTCAATTGTTTTTCCAGAAAGATCTGATTGTACTTCATAGCCTGATTCTATTAGTTGAGGAATAATAGTATCCCATTCTAAAAGAAGTGGGTCTATTCGAAGTGCTGATGTAAAGCGTTCATCTCGTTCAAACCCAGATTTCCACCTTGAAGTCTCCAATTCATCGAAAGGCGAATTGGTCATGCAAATTTTACTGACCTTAGCTAATTCCATGCAACGTGTGATATATTCGCTGGGATCTTGTTCTTTAAACCATTTTCGAATGTCTTGCAGGTCGCGTTTGTTGGCATCGAGGCCTAATCTGTTGAGTGCAGTCAATACGCCACGGCATGCTTCTGAGAGAGGCGAGTTATCAATGAATAGCGCGTCCCATATCATCTCAGCCTGATTCTCTTTGGGTAAATTCCAGAAATAATTATAATCAACTTTGAAGTGGCGGAATGCCTCGGCAACAAGGTAATGATAGACCAATTGGTCATCGATTCCCCAAAGTAATAGTTCGCCGAATGCCGGGTCGTAAAGGTGTGTATGAATGTCATAGACGTCTGTCTCAAGAACAGAACGGGCTACCGTAGCGGTGATCGCTTCCCGCTTGGCTTCGGAAATATCAAGGCTCATTTTTTATACGTCGCAGATGCGAACCCCTTGTTCGAGAGAGGCGAGTTTGTCGGCTCGTTTAGGAATAAACTCTTGGCCGACATGTCCCTTATACCCAGTCTCCAGTATAGCTCGCATAATTGAGGGATAGTAAAGCTCTTGAGTCTCGTCGATTTCATTTCTTCCTGGATTTCCACCGGTATGGTAGTGGAAAAGATATTTGTGATTATCTCGAATTGTTCTAATAACGTCCCCTTCCATGATCTGCATATGATATATGTCGTAAAGTAAACCAAATCGTTCCGAATCGATCGTTTTGCATAATTCTACTCCCCAGTTTGTATGGTCGCACATGTAGTCCTTGTGGTTTACCTTGCTGTTTAGCAATTCCATAATGATATTGACCTTGTGTTTTTCAGCTATAGGCAAAATTTTCTTGAGGCCGATAGAACAATTTTTCAGACCGGTTTCATCATCCATTTCAAACCGGTTTCCAGAGAAGCAAATTAGATTCTTGAGGCCAGCATTAGCAACTTCCTTGATTCGTTTCTCATAAATCTCAACCAATGTATCGTGATGTTCAAGCCGGTTGAATGCTCGTGAAATTCCACCTACACGTGTTTTATTATCCTTAAGAGTGCCGGTTGGAAAACTTACAATCGCACAGCTCAAGTTATGCTTTCGCATGGTTGGAAAATCAGGTGGATCAAGTAGTTCGACAGATTCCATTCCGAGACTAGCTGCTTTGGCGGCAAGTTTTTCCAATCCAATGCCTCCATAGCACCACTTGCAGACTGAGTGGCGAATATTTCCCTTCAGTTTGTCTGTGTTTTTAGCCGCTACCGCAAGCGGGTTAGCGTTTAGTGAGATTCCAATAGCAGCGGTGCTGCCCGCGAAAGATTGAAGTGCCGTGCGGCGAGAGAATTTTTTGTTCATATAAGAAAAAGGGGGGATCAATAAAAGTCAAATTGCCAGTTGCGTCAACTGTCAGCTTAATCAAAAAATTATTTATTTTGATAGCTACCTAATTATGGACTTGGCTGAGAAGCTTTTCCGGATGGTTTCCATAGACGACTGTTTCCCTTTTGATAGCCAAATTTGAGGAATTTTTGTTTGGTCCATGGTTCAACTCTAGCATCTCCCATCAAGATATTACCAATGCCTGCAACTTCTTTTCGGTCTCCTTGTCCATTAACACCCCATCCGTTGCCCTTTCCTTTATGTCGAGTGGCCAGAACATCCCAAGTGTTAGGCCATATGTGTCCATCGTTTAGCGGAGCGTCTAGCGCTTCCTCCATAAAGGTGAATGACTTACTTGGATCTACCCAAGCAGAAAGCCTTACGCAATTGTTATCATGCCTCTGAGTGTTTCTAGCATCATGGTTTTCTGCTCCAGGCCCAGTGATTGCATAGCTGAAATCTCGACGGTTGGACCATTGACCAGGTCTCTTAAATTGAATTTTATCTGTGGGACAAACGTAGATATCTGTAGATTTAAGATAACCATACATCTGTCCTTGCTTGATATCTCCATTGTTACCCTTATCCAGCCAGTTCTGTTTATGAGGAAGATACTCATCATGGTCTTCTGTGAAGTAAATCACCGATAAACCAAATTGCTTTAAGTTGTTCATGCAAGCCGTTTGACGTGCTTTCTCTTTAGCTTTTCCTAATGCTGGTAATAACATGCCAGCAAGTATTGCTATAATCGCAATTACAACCAGTAACTCAATTAACGTAAAACCAGAATTAAATCTTGAGTGTTTCATTCTATGGACAAGGTGATTGGCAAATCTATTCCTACAAAATTCTGGTGTCAACCCTGACAATATTGCTCAATACAGAACAAAAGCTGTCCGTTCTTTCCACCATTGGAAATCTTTTTTGCCATCTGCATCTAGTTGGCGTGTTCCCCATCTATACTTTACAGGTATTTTAGTGGTTGGGCTTAGCCATTTCTTTAATTCAGAATGTCCGTCAGCAAACGAAAATGAACAGCCTCCTCCATGATTCGAGCCTGGCGTGTCACCCCATTGTGCGCTGTTTGGTCCATTAATGAAATAGCCGTCATTGATGCTGTCTGGGTGTTCATCAAGGGTAACCCATGTATTACTTGGGTTTGGCACATCGGTTGTTTTCATGAATTGTTTGTATTGTTGTAACAACGCATTTCGGCCGAATCTTGTCGGGTCACTTAGGTTTGCGGAATTAAACCTGCCAAAGAATGCATTCATCACGTTGCTTCGAAGTCGTTGGCTAAAGCCTGCACGAGCTTGGTTAATGCTAAGGTATTTATCGGCTGGGCACCGATAAATATTGAATGCAGAAGCTGTGTAGCGCGCGAGAACACCATTCTTCACCCAGTTTCGATTTGTAACACTCTGGTCTGCGATGCTATTTCCGGAACCCCATGTCATTACGTTGTTAACCCAATTGTCGAATTTTTTGGTTGAGATGGAGTTAAGAGTTTCACTTACCCCGAAATTATTACAAACGCGCTCGTCGAAATCACCAGAATAGAGCTGCCATGCCTGCATTAGCTGACGGCAATTGTTAAGGCAGGAAATCCCTTGGCCCTTTGACTTAGCCTTGGCCAATGCTGGTAATAATAGGCCGGCAAGGATTGCGATAATGGCAATGACAACTAGTAGTTCAATTAGTGTAAAACCAGATTTAGACCTTAAATATTTCATGGTTAGAGGATTGATTAACAAAAGATGTTATTCTCAAAAACCAGTGTCAACTTAGCTCCTGATGATTGTCAAATCTTTGAGCTGAACTTTAAGAATTTGTCTATTGACGGGCAACTCCGGCTTGGCAGCATGAGGCGCCTCTGTTTTACTCACAGGACGTAGATGCATCGCCGTTGGATTTCTTTCTTTCTGTTGTCGTGGGCTGCTAGCTCAGGCGCTTTATTCTCAGCTGAACCGGCGAATAACGGTGATTCAGTATGGGAGATTGAATCTCTTCAGCCTGGGAATTTTGATTATAATATAAATCAAGGAAAGGTAATCTTGAATGACCGTTTTCGTATTACTTTCAAAGAGCAGGGTGAGAGTGTCTTTGTGATTGCCGACAAGGGTCAATTAGATCAATCCACTGGTGAGATTTTTGCTGAAGGTAATGTAACTTTGCAGAGTGAGGATAGGGTGTTTACCTCTGATAAGCTTTATTACAACTTTCAAACTCGATCGATGCAGACTGATAATTTTCGAGCTGGTCAGGCTCCTTTTTTTGTAGAGGGAATCAATATAAAAGGGGATGCAAATAAGAATGAGTATTCAGCGCAGGAGGTGTTGCTTACTTCCGATGATCGGTCCGATCCTTTGCTTAAGTTGCGGACTCGGAGTTTAAGTATTAGCCCTGGTAAATATTTGGAGGCGAAAGGGGCAACTTTTTATGCAGGTAATGTACCGATTTTTTATTTTCCCTATTACAGGCGCCGACTTGACCAGCCTCCAAACCACTGGAGTCTTACCCCAGGTTATCGCAGTCGGTATGGAATGTTTTTTGAGGGGGCATACAATTGGAACTTGAGCGATCGGTTAAATGGGGCAGCCCATTTGGATTATCGGTCACTGCGCGGCTTAGCTGGAGGGCTGGATGTTGATTACGATCTCGGTCTTTTGGGGCAAGGCGATGCATCGGTTTACATTTTGAATGATCGCGATCCTCAGTCAGGGGCTGGGAGCCGGTCTGGTAGTATTGAATTTACCGATCGTACTGATCGCCACAGATTAAGTCTTTACCACTCTGTGAATATTGAGACTAACTTTACTGCTAAGCTGTTGTTGCAAGATCAGAGTGATCGATTCATGAATCGAGATTTTTTTGAGAGTGACTTCCGCCGTGATCCGCAGCCTGAATCTCATATTGAGTTTGCGAAACATTGGCAAAATTTCAGTATTAGCCTTTTAGCTCAGCCGCAGGTGGATGACTTTTACCAGACAATTGAACGGCTGCCTGAGTTGCGAGTAACAGGGTTGCGCCAGCGCCTTGGCGAGACACCAATATTCTACGAAAGTGAAACCTCTGTTGGTTATTTTGAATTTAGCCCTGCTTCGGATCATTCTGAGTTGAGTGGTTATGAAGCTTTTCGAGGAGATACTCATCAGCAGTTATTACTGCCTGGTAATTATTTTAATTGGCTTAATGTTGTCCCGCATGCAGGATTCAGATTCACTCATTATGGATCTCGATCGAGTAATGATTCTGATTTTGGTCAGATGAATGATCTGGATCGATCTGTTTTCAATACTGGCGTTGAGTTTTCTTTCAAGGCGTCTAATACATGGCCCGATGCCAAATTATCACTGTTGGATGTCGATGGATTGAGGCATATTATACAACCGATGGCTAATTATGTTTTTGTGCCTGATCCAAACGAACGGCCATGGGAGCTTCCGCAGTTTGATCGTGAACTTCACTCGCTTCGTTTGAGGCCAATAGATTTTCCTGATTATAATTCGATTGACACAATTGACTCTAGAAATGTTATTCGCATCGGAGTAAGGAATAGGCTTCAAACTAAGCGTTTTGGTTTGGTGGATGATGTTTTAAATTGGGAGATTTTTACTGATTTACGGCTGGAGACTGGCATGAATGAGGCTCGTTTCAATGATGTATACTCTGATCTGGAAGTTAAGCCTCGTTCGTGGTTACTTTTGGGATCAGAGTTGCGTTATGATCCCAACAAGAGATTACTCAACGAGTCTAATCACACGATCTCCTTGTTGCCGAATGATAAATGGAGTCTAACTTTAGGGCATCGCTATTTGCGTGACTGGACACAGGACGAATTGAAAGCTCGTTATCCATACGATCCGTTTTTTGATAATTCTCTCGGTGAAGATTGGCGTTGGGGGAATAATCTACTCTATTCTCGTTTGTACTACCGCCTCAATGAGGATTGGGGTTTTCGGATGATCCATCAGTTCGAGGCAAGCGATGGTACAATGGAGGAACAGAGTTATAGTCTTTATAGAGATTTTTCGAGTGTAACCTCTGCGCTTCGATTTCGTCTGCGTGATCATCGTGCTGGGGAAAATGACTTTAGCGTGAGTTTGCTTTTTTCCCTTAAAGCAATCCCTAGAATTAGTTTGGGCGATGATAGTAACCGACTTGAAACTCAGCTCTATCGTTAAGGAAGGAGTTGCATATGGCTTTAATTTTTCCTGTCTTCGATTTTCGATTTTATTTTCTGGTTTACTTTTGTCTTTTGGGTTTCTTTTTTAATTCTGCGACGGTCTTTTCCGAGGTGGACGTGGAGTATGACCGTGATGTGCGATCGATCCTTTCAGATAAGTGTTTTGAGTGTCATGGCCCCGATGCGACCAATCGCAAGGCTGATTTGCGATTGGATACTGCAGATTTTATTTCTGAAATAGTTGCTCCCGGTCAACCGACTTTAAGCGATTTGTTTTTGCGCATCACGAATTCGGATGCCTCTGAGCGGATGCCTCCGCTGGATTCAGGCAACGCTTTGTCTTCGGCTGAAGTGGCCACACTGAAACGTTGGATTGAACAAGGTGCTCGGTGGAAGAAGCATTGGTCTTTTATTTCTCCCAAGCGTCCTCCATCGCCGTATCTTAAGGATAGAGGATGGTCAAGTGGTGCTATCGATCAATTTGTTTTAGCTAAGCTGCAATCAGCTGGATTGCAGCCTTCCTCTCAGGCAGACAAGGAGACTCTTCTGAGGCGTGTGAGTTTTGACTTAACCGGATTGTCTCCATCTCTAGTAGAGATTGACGCGTTTATTTCAGATTCTTCACCTCGTGCTTTCGAGAAGGTAGTCGATCGGTTATTGGCATCGCCACGATATGGAGAGAGGATGGCGCTCAATTGGCTTGATGCCGCACGCTATGCTGATTCGCATGGGTATAGTCTCGACCGTAGGCGTGTGATGTGGCCATGGCGCGATTGGGTTATTGAAGCTTTTAATAAGAATTTGTCGTATGATCAGTTTGTAATTGAACAATTAGCTGGGGATCTTTTGCCTGAAGCGACGCTTGCGCAGAAAGTAGCAACCGGATTTAATCGTAATCACTCTATACAAAGTGAAGGCGGTGTGATTGATGAAGAGTATCGTGTGGAAACTGTGGTTGATCGTGTGGAAACTACTTCGGCAGTCTTTCTAGGTTTAACTTTTGGTTGTGCCCGTTGTCACGACCACAAGTATGATCCGATTTCTCAGGAAGAATTTTATGCGTTTTACGCTTTATTCAATAATGTGCCGGAGCGCGCACATGTGGGGAATTCAGATAAGCAGGCTGATCAACCCTTTCTAAAGGCTCCATCAGTATTGCAGTATGAACAATTGGCCAAGCTTCGCATTAATGAAAAACAGCTGGTAACTAAGATTGATGACAATTTGCTTCCACATGAAATGACCGAGAAGGTTTGGATTGATGACAATTTTCCAGAGGGAGTAGATGCTCTTGGAAATGGTGGTGGCGGGGAGGTTTTTGAGTTTGTAAACAAGCCGGATCATCCTGTTTACAGTGGTAATCGCTCACACAGAAGGAGTAGTCATGGCAGAGGGCAGCATCTTGTTCAAAATGCCAAGGTTGGTCTCAGTATTAATGACAATACAACGCTATTCTCATACGTTTATTTGGACCCTAATAATCCACCTAAACAAATCATGCTTCAGTGGAATGACAGTAAGAGCTGGGAACATCGTGCGTATTGGGGTGAAGGGAAAATTGAATGGGGTCAGGAAAATACTTCCAGTCGCAAAAAGATTGGTCCGTTACCCAAGATGGGCGAATGGGTTAGACTTGAAGTTGAAGCCAAAAAAGTTGGCCTAGATGCTGGAACAAAGATAACTGGCTGGGCATTTACACAGTTTGATGGCACGGTTTACTGGGATAGATCTGGGCTGATTTACCCACAAAAATCGAAAAAGGAAAAACAACTTGATGCAATTCGTGATAAATTGACCAAGCTTGAGGAACAAGTGCCTACGACAATGGTAATGGGTGAAAAATCCCCGCCTCGAAAAACATTCGTGTTAAATCGTGGTCAGTATGATCAGCCTGGTGAGGTTGAGGTCAATGTTGGGTTGCCTTCTGCGCTTGGTCGATGGCCTATCAATGTTCCTAGAAATCGTCTTGGATTTGCTAAGTGGCTAGTAAGTAGAGGGAATCCCTTGACTGCTAGAGTTACTGTCAATCGTCTATGGCAAATGCATTTCGGTGCCGGTATTGTAACATCGTCGGAAGATTTTGGTGCGCAAGGTGAATGGCCAACGCACCCAGATCTACTTGATTGGTTGGCCGATGAACTCATAGTTACGGATTGGAATCTTAAGGCAATGCATAAGCAAATTGTGATGTCGTCCACATACCAGCAAACATCTCGAGTGACACCAAGATTACTTGAAGTAGATCCTATGAACCGGTTGCTTGCTCGAGGGCCTCGTTTTCGTTTGTCAGCAGAGATGATACGAGATCATGCATTGTCTGCTAGTGGTCTTATGGTAGACCGCATTGGGGGTGAGAGTGTGAAGCCGTATCAGCCTCCTGGGCTTTGGGGTGAAGTGGTGTTTACCAATGTTCCCCGTTTCCAGCAAGATCATGGTGAAAAGCTTTATCGTCGCAGTATGTATACATATTGGAAGCGCTCCGTGCCCCCACCAAATATGCAGGTTTTTGATGCTCCTTCACGTGAGGTGTGTGTACTTAAGCGGCCTAGTACAAACACTCCGCTGGCAGCTTTAGTTTTAATGAACGATCCGACTTTCATTGAGACCTCACGAAAGTTGGCTGAGCGGGTGTTGCGCGAATCTGAAACTAATTCAATTCGGGTTGATAGCCTGTACCTCCTTATTTGTGGGCGTAAACCTAAACCAATGGAGCATCGTTTATTGCTTGGTGCTCTGAATGATATGTTAATTGACTTTCGTGCTGATCGTAGTTCGGCCGCCGACTTAATGACTGTTGGAGAATCGGATTATGACAGGTCGTTCGACTTGGTGGATCTAGCTGCTTTTACTTCACTGGCTAACGCTGTGTTTTGTACTGATGAAGCAATCACGCGAAACTAATATGACCACTGAAGAGAATGCAGCTATTTTCGAGACGAGGCGACAATTTCTCGGGCGAGCAAGTGCTGGTATTGGCTCAGCCGCCTTCGCATCAATACTGAACCCTCGTTTGTTATCTGCATCTGGTGGTTTTCCGAACTTTGCGCCTAAAGCAAAGAGGGTGATCTATCTTTTTCAAAATGGTGCCCCATCGCAGTTTGAGTTATTTGATAATAAGCCAGAGGTTGTTCGACGTCACGGTGATCCACTTGATCATTCCTTCTTTCAGGGTCAACGTCTGACTGGCATGACATCTGGTCAGAAGGACAAGCGAATATGCAAATCTATTTTCCAGTTTAAGCAACATGGTCAAAGCGGGATTGAGTTGGGAGAAACTCTTCCGTATCTTGGTAAAGTTGCGGACGAAATAGCGATTGTGCGGTCGATGCAGACGGAGGCAATCAATCATGATCCAGCAGTAACTTTTTTTCAGACAGGCTTTCAGCAGGCCGGCCGGCCAAGCGCGGGTGCATGGGCCAGCTATGGATTAGGCAGTGAAAATTCTGATTTGCCAGCTTTTGTTGTGATGCTTTCACAAGGTAGTGCTAAGCGTAATTCACAGGCGCTTTATTCTAGACTATGGGGTAGTGGATTTCTTCCATCAGAACATCAAGGTGTTCAGTTTAGATCTATAGGTGATCCAGTACTCTATTTAGCCAATCCTAAAGGCATATCTTCTGCACGTCGTCGTCGTATGCTTGACCTTGGCAAA
>Ga0208764_10002537_pt1 | contig 11472 bp, 11 predicted proteins | sample ETNtaG_18_FD_185762 | JGI IMG/M metagenome (GOLD analysis project Ga0208764, IMG submission 185762) | Marine microbial and viral communities from oxygen minimum zone, Eastern Pacific Ocean - ETNP201302SV91 (SPAdes) (version 2) | ecosystem: Environmental > Aquatic > Marine > Oceanic ... | reverse complement strand
TAACAAGTCTACAAAATTAAATCTCACAAAACTTATAAAAACAAAAATTTTTGATGTTAGAAAAAAATTACCATTTAAAGATAGTTCAATTGATGGATGTTTTTCACACATGCTATATTGTATGGCATTAAGCAATTTAGAAATTGAAAATTTAAACAATGAAATTTGTAGAATATTAAAACCCAAAGGAATTAATATTTACACAGTTCGTCATGTAAATGATGGAGATTATAAAAATGGAATTCACAGAGGAGAAGATCTTTATGAAAACGATGGTTTTATAGTTCATTTTTTTTCAAAGGATAAAATAAATCAATTGTCAAAAGGTTTTAAAGTTTTAGATATTGAAAAATTTGAAGAAGGAAAATTCCCAAGAAAACTTTTTATAGTAAAAAATAAAAAAATTTAGTCTAAAGCAACTACAGCTGCTGCAATCGATGCTAGTCTTGCTTGAGCCTCATCAGACCTACTAGTTATTACAACTGGAACTTTTCCACCAATAACAACTCCAGCTGCACAAGCTCCCATAAAATAAATCATCATTTTGACGAGACCATTTCCAGTTTCAACACCGGGCACCAACAGTATATCTGCTTGACCTGCAACAGAATTTTTAATTCCTTTTATTGCAGCAGATTTTTTTGAGATACTATTATCAAATGCAAGTGGACCAAAAACATCCGCATTTATACCTTCTTCTTTTGCAAGTTTTGTAATTTCTTTTGCATCCATAGAACTAGGCACGCTTTCCAGAACTTCTTCAGTGGCTGACAATACTGATACTTTAGGTTTTTTAATTCCAATTCGATTTGCAAAATCAACTACATTTTTAAGTATATGCATTTTTGTCTTTATATTTGGCAATACATTTAAAGCACCATCTGTAATTATTATAGGCGAGCTTTTTTTGTCGACAGACATGTGCCAAATATGACTTAATCTCTTTTTTCCTAGTAAATTGTGCTCTCTCTTTAAAACTTCTTTCATTAAAACGTCAGTATGAATATGACCTTTAACAATAATTTTAATTTTTCCATCTGCAGCAAGTTTTGCAGCTATAGGAGCGGTATTGTTTTCAACTGGTTCATTTATAATTTCATATTTGGAAATATCCCATTTTAATTGTTCTGCACATTTATGAATTTCGTTTTTATCTCCAATAAATATTGGTGTTATCAAATTTTCTTTGACAGCTTCCATAGTTGAATGCATAGGCAAAGGTTTGCCTGCATTAACTATACCAGCTGTTACATCTTTTTTTTTCTTAGCAAAATTAAGCAAGTTATCCGGGCAAATAATTTCTTTATTTGATAGCATTTAATTTATTAATATCTTCTAATATATTTTTTGAGAGAACAATACCTTTTTTTAAGTTTCTTTTATGTCTAGAGTTTATACCTTCACCAGGATATAAAATTTCTTTTATATCTTTCATTTTAGGAAGTTTTTTAATATTTTTTATGTTCTCTTTAATTCTTTTGTTATAATTATTACCAACAAATAAATTTGGTTTTAAAACTAAAAATAGATGACCAACATTTTGAGGTCCGCTAAAATCATCAAAAGGGTCTTTAACATTTCCTCCATGATTTGCACCAGTTAGAACCCCACTTAAAATATCCACCATCCATGCTAATCCAGAACCTCTAAATCCTGCTATAGGTAACTGGACTCCTTTCAAAGCTTTAGTAGCGTTAATTGTTGGGTTTCCAAACTCATCTAAAGCTACTCCAGGAGGAATTTTTTTTCCCAATTTTGCGGCAACTCTTATTTTTCCTCTATTAATCATTGAAACCGATGTGTCCAATATAAAAGGAACTTTATTACCTGTTGGAGCTCCAAAACAAATTGGATTAGTACCAAATAATTTTTTTTTTGAACCGTAGGGAGCGATAGCAGGAGGGGCATTAGTAAAGCAAAAAACCATTAAGTTTTTTTTAACTGCTTGTTCTGCATAAAAGCTTGATAAACCATAATGACCACTATTTTTTATAGCAACCAAACCAATACCAGTTTTTTTTGCACTTTTAATTGCTATTTTAATTCCCATATCAGCTACAACAAAGCCAATACTATTATTTGCATCAATATGGGAAATAGATTGTGATATTTTTTTTATTTTAATTTTAGGTTTTGGATTAATTATTTTTTTTTTAAGTCTGTCACAGTACATTTTGAGTCTTGCAAGTCCATGTGAAGGTGCTCCAAATAATTCTGCTTTCACTAAGTACTCAGCACTAATTTTTGCATGAGTGTCTTTAAGATTAAATTTTTTAAATATTTTTTTTATTAGTTTTTTAACTTTTAAAGGTTTCACACTGTAATTTAATTATTCCAAAAAGGGCATTCGCTTTTTGCTAAAAGATATTTTTTTAAATTATCATTCAACTTTAAAGTAGTTATGGACATTCCAGCCATTTCCATTGAAGTTGCATATCTTCCAACATAAGTTTTAGCATTTTTAATATTTGATTTTGATAAGTTTTCATTGACTCTTTTTGATATAATATAAAGTTCTTCTAATGGAGTAGCACCTAAGCTATTTATCATTATAGCAACACTATCATTAGCTATCAATTTTGAGTCATCCATAATTCTTTTGTAAAGATCATCTACTAAATCATTTGCTTGTCTTAACTTCTCTCTCTTTATACCTGGTTCACCATGTATTCCCATGCCAATTTCTATTTCGTCGTCGTTAATTTCAAAAGTAGGTTTGCCAGCTTCAGGTAAAATGCATGGTGAAAGTGCTACACCAAGAGTTCTAATATTATTATTAGCTTCTGATGTAATTTTAAAAGTATCATCTAATGAAGCGCCAGTTTCGGCTATAGCTCCAGCAATTTTAAAAACAAAAATCATTCCAGCTATACCTCTTCGTTTTGATTTTTCTTCTTCTTTTGCGCTAGCTATATCATCAGCAACTATAATTTTTTTTGTTTTAATACCTTCAGCTTCAACCATTTCACAAGCCATTTCAAAATTCATTACGTCTCCACCATAATTTCCAATGATGCATAAAACACCGTTACCGTTATCTGCATTTTTAATTGCGGACACCATTTGTTCAACAGAAGGTGAAGCAAATACGGAACCTATTGCACAAGTATCTAAAAAACCTTTGCCAACATAACCAGTAAAAACTGGTAAATGACCGGACCCCCCTCCAGTTACTATACCAACTTTATTAGATGCTTTTATTTTTCTAGTTATAACTCTAGTGTTATCTTTAGCCATCGCATAAACATCAGGATGAGACTTGATTAATCCATCAATTGATTCTTCAACAAAATCTGCTGGATTATTGATTATTTTTTTCATAACTATTTTTATATTTTAAAATTAAAAATATATATACTATTAAAATGATAAAACCATTTAAAGTAAAGATATCGGAAGAAAATCTTCAAAATATATATTCCAAGGTGAAAAGCTATCAGTGGCATGAGATGCCTGACGATGGTGGCTGGGAATACGGAACTAACTTGGGTTATATGAAAGATTTTTGTGAATACTGGACTACAGAATTTAATTGGAAGAAAACGGAAGAAAAAATAAATAAATTTAATAATTTTAAAACAAATATTGATGATGTTGATATTCATTTTATTCATGAAAAAGGAAGTGGTTCAAATCCAAAACCACTATTATTAAGTCACGGATGGCCAGGATCAATTGTAGAATTTTTACATATTATAGACAAACTTGCGCATCCTGAAAAATTTGGTGGTAATAAAGAAGACTCTTTTGATGTAGTTGTTCCTTCTTTGCCTGGATTTGGATTTTCAGGCAGACCTTCAAAACCAATTGGACCAAGAAAAATGGCATCAATATTCAACTTATTAATGACAAGTGTTCTTGGATATAAAAAATATATAGCCCAAGGAGGAGACTTTGGAGGAACCATAGCAACATGGCTCGCTTATGATTTTCCAAAAAATTTATTAGGCATACATATTAATATTTTGATTACTCGTCATCCAGACGGACCACAAAACAAGGAAGAAAAAGAATGGCAAGAGAGATTTAAAAAAGAACAAAGAATCGAAGATGGCTATCGAACACAGCAAGCAACCAAACCTCAAACATTAAGTTACGCAATGATGGACAGTCCTGTAGGAGTTGCTGCATGGATTATTGAAAAAATGAGAGGTTGGTCTGATATTAAAAATGATGATATTGAAAGCGTTTATTCAAAAGAAACATTGTTATCAAACATAATGGTCTATCTGGTTACTAAAACTTTTAATACTGCTTCTTGGATTTATTATGGAAGAAGAGAAGAGGGTGGAAGATTTCTTCCTAAAGAGCATCTTCCTTTAAAAACACCAACTGCAGCAGCATTGTTTCCTAAAGAATATTTAGAATGGGCACCAAGATCTTACGTTGAAAGAATTTATAACATTAAGCGTTGGACTCAAATGCCAAAAGGTGGTCATTTTGCAGCTTTAGAGCAGCCAGATTTATTAGTTAATGATATTAGAGATTTTGTAAAGTCTTTATGAGTTTATTAGAATTTATAAAAAAATCACCAAAAGCTGAATTACATTTGCATATAGAAGGAACTCTTGAGCCTGAACTAATGTTTCGATTAGCTAAAAGAAATAATATTAAAATTCCATTTAATAATATTGATGAAGCAAAAAAAGCATACAACTTTAGTAACTTAGAATCTTTTTTAAAAATATATTATGAAGGGACCAAAGTATTAATAAAAGAGCAAGATTTTTTTGATTTGACTTGGGCTTATGTTCTAAAATGCAATGAAAATAACATAGTTCATACTGAAATTTTTTTTGATCCTCAAACTCATACGGATAGAGGAATTAATTTTAATATCGTAATTAATGGAATTTATAAAGCTCTTAAAAAAGGCGAGAAAGAATTTGGCTTGAGTTTTAAAATTATAATGTGTTTTTTAAGGCATTTAGATGAAGAAAATGGATTTAAAATTTTAGATCAAGCTATAGCTCATAAAGATAAAATTTTTGGGGTTGGGTTAGATTCTTCAGAAATAGGCAACCCCCCAAGTAAATTTGAAAAATTATTTAAAAAAGCAATAGAAAATAACTTTATAACTGTTGCGCACGCAGGTGAAGAAGGACCGCCAGAATATATATGGGAGGCCTTAAATCTTCTTAATGTAAAAAGAATTGATCATGGCGTTCAATGTCTTAAAGATGAAAAATTAGTTGAAAAATTATCAAAAAATCAAACTCCATTAACAGTTTGCCCTCTCTCAAATATAAAATTACGAGTATTTAATAAACTAGAAGATCATAATATAAAGAGAATGTTAGATAAAAAATTAATGGTTATGGTGAATTCAGATGACCCAGCTTATTTTGGAGGTTATTTAAATAAAAATTTAATTGATACACAAGTTGCATTGAACCTTTCTCAAGATGAAGTAAAAACACTACTTATAAATTCATTTAAATCTTCTTTTCTAAACGAAGAAAAAAAGAGCCATTGGATTTCTAAAATTTAATGCCTACTTTAACACATGATCAAATTAAACAGTATTATGAAGCTGGTTATGTTGCACCAATTGATGTTTTTACAAAAGATGAAGCTGATGAAATAAGAAAAGAGATAGAAGTAATAGAAAAAAAATGGCCACATGAATTAGAAGGGCTGGGAAGAAATTATATTCATTTAATTTCACCAGTTTTCGATAAAGTTTGTCATAATAATAAAATTTTAGACGCAGTAGAAAGTATAATTGGTAAAGATATTCTTGTTTGCGGAACAACACTTTTCGTAAAAAATCCAAAAGAAAAAGGATTTGTTAGCTTTCATCAAGACGCAAAGTACATTGGATTGGAACCGTATAATTGGGTAACAGCTTGGGTTGCAGTAACAGATGCTAATGAAGAAAATGGATGTATGAGAATGTGGGCAGGTTCACACAAGCAAAAATTAAAATATCACAATCAAAAATTTGATGAAAACAACTTATTAACGAGAGGCCAAACGATAGAAGATGTCCCAATCGACGAAACTAAACCTGTTATTTTAAAAGCTGGACAAATGTCCTTACATCATCCGACTGTAGTTCATGGATCAGGTATAAACAAAAGTGACGAAAGAAGAATTGGTTTTGTCATTCAAAGCTATATTGGAACTAACGTAGATCAAGTTTTAGGTAAAATTTATGTTCAGCAAGCAAGAGGAGGTGACACATTTAAGTACCACAAACATGTTCAAAGACCAAAAGAACTAATGCACAAGAAGAATATTCAGATAAAAAAAAAAGCAAATAATGAATTATCAAAAATATTTTATTCAGGTGCTACAAAAATTGGAAAATATTAAAAAATGATTTGTGAAATCAAGCATATAAACTTTTGTCCCGTAAAATCTCTATCATTTCAAAGCACAACATCATGCAGTATTAAAAAAAATATTGGCATGTCTAATGATAGAATATTTGCTTTTTCAAGAGGCATTGATATCGAAACGGCTAAATTAATTGAAAAAAAACCCAAAGAAAGAAAACTTAATAATTTCTTAACTTTGAAAAATTCACCAATGTTAAACAAATATAACTTTATCTATAATGATAACAAACTAACTTTAATTCATCATAATGAAGAAATTATTTCAATTTCACCAGATAATACAGAAGAGCTAGCTTTGCTTGCTAATAAATTAACAGAACTAGAAAGTTCATTGTTAAAACCCATTTTACTATTAAAAAATAATGATTTTCCTTTTTACGATACATCAAGTTCAAAAAATGCCATTAACTCTATGTCCTTAATAAATTTGAACACAGTTAAAGATTTTGAAAAAAAAACTAATTATAAAATTGAATTTCAAAGATTTAGAGCAAATTTTTATATAGATAAAATTGAACCGTGGGAAGAACGCAACTGGATAGGTAAAATTATTAAAATAAATAATGTTTCTTTTAAAGTTGAAAAAAATATTCCACGATGTGTAGCTATTAATTTGAAACCGAAAACTGAAGATAGTTCTTTAAATTTACTTAAATTATTAAAAAAAAATTATAATCATTTTGACATGGGAATTTATCTAACCCCATTAAATGATGGAAAAATAGAAGTTGGAAACAAAGTTGAATTAAGTTAGTAAATTATAAATGCAGAAAATAATTTTTATTGTAATTTCTTTATTAATTTTTGGATTAATAATTTACGTTGCTATAACTGCAATAATAAGGGGCAAAAAATCAAAAGATTCAAGAAATAATAAAGATGAATAAAAGCACTTTAGTAATAATAATTTATGCAATTGGAATAATTATTGGAGCTCTTTTTCTTGATATTTGGGGAGCCAAAACATCTTTATTAAAAGCTATGACTGGAGTTGGATGGACAGTTATATTTTTAATTTGCTTATTTTACACAGAAAAAAAAGATAATTAAAAAATTTCAGCTAATTTGTATAAAGCAAACATACCAGGGTCATCTAAATCTTTTGTTTTATCTTCAAACATTCTTGCTCTGCCAATTTTAATTTTTTTTCCTTTAAAATTTACTAAAGCTTGTTTTGTCGCTGATTTAAATACATCTGAGTAATTTTGATTATCTTTAAGTTTATTAATTATTAAATTTAAACTATCTGCAATAGATTTATCACCTAAATTAGTTTTTCCTCTATCAAGTATTGTTTTTAATGCTGTTTCAAAAATAACTACTATATCTTCGTGATTACATTCATTTTTTCCTTTTAAATTTTTAGAAATATTCATGAATGAAAAAGCTATTAACGTTCCAAAGCTAGAACCAGATCTTTTAACAAAAGCTTGTGAACAAATCATAAAGTTTGAGCCCATATCATCATTAAATTTACTAATATTATTATTTACCTCTTCTAATCCATGTAAGATTGTAACACCTAAGTCACCGTCGCCTATTTTTCCATCAGCAGCATTGAAATCATCATAAGAATTTTTAGCTTTTTCTAATAATTTTTGAAAAATATTAGTTAAAATTTTTTTATCAAGCATACAATTTTTTTTTTAAATCTTTTATATTTATTCTAAATAATGAGTATAAATTAAATATTGTTTTATAGCCTAGTATTTTAATTTTTGAAGGTTTTTTAAACTTAATTAATTTTTTTTGAACAAGATTTTTAATTTTAAATGTTCCAAATAATCCAGCGGGATTTTTTGAATAGTTTTTTGATAAATGGTTAATAAATGAAGCAGGATCTAATTTATTTTTTTTAAATGGAATGATTGATGCGTGGTAACGACCCATATTAAAACCTTTTTTCATATCTTGTCCATGCCATCCTATAGCAGCCATTTCTCTATCTAAATTAACATTTCCAATTTTCTTTATATTCCATTTAAATTCATAATAATTTGATTTTACAAATTTCTTAAATTCACTCTTGTCATAAATCCACATTGCACTGTATGGATTTTCAATAATAATAAAATTTGTATTTTTGATTTTTTTAATATACGAAAGTCTTTTTATTTGATCTATCGCATATAAGTCTTTTCTTTTTTCAATTCGTAAAAAACCTAGGTTAAAATTATTTTTAATACAAATATCTTTGTATTTAAGCCAATAATGTAAATTTTTTTTGACAAACAATACATCATCCTCTGCATATATAAAAATATCAAAGTCATTAATTTGTTTTTTCATTAATTTTCTTGGAAACCAAGTTAATCTATATGGATGTATGTTATTGAGTTTATAAAATAGAAATTGAATTCTTTTATTAGGTGTTTTTATTTTTAAGTTTGTGTGTACAAAAATATTTGTTTTTTTTGATAATTTTAAATAAGACTTGCATATTCTTTGTAGAATTTTAAATTTCTTAATCTTATTTTTTTTTACATAAAAGGGTATATGTATGGATATTTTTAGTTCTTTAATATCTTTTTTTTTCATAAATGAATAATTGTTTAATATAATGTCTTTGTTGAGTATAACATAAGCTTATGAAAATTATAGATAGTACCACTTATTTTGAAGAAGATATGATGATTGATCTAAGATTAAATATTTTAAATGATTATGTGGATCATTTCATTATATCTGAGGCCAAGTATTCTCATAGTGGAGCGAAAAAAAAAATTAATTTTGATAGAAATAAATTTCCAAAATTTAAAGACAAAATAATTCACTTAATCGTAGATAATGATCCAGCAGAAAATAGCAGCGAACTAAATGATAGATCTAAAAGTATTAAAAGAATTAGCTATCAGAGAAATCATATCTCAAGTATATTAAATAAATTTTCCGAAGATGATTATATTATTCATAGTGATAATGATGAAATTCCAAATTTAGAACGATTTGATTTAAAGAAAAATAAGAACAAAATTGTAATTTTTCAACAAATTTTATTTTATTACAAATTTAATTTAGGACTTCCAAATATTAATTGGTTTGGTTCTAAAGCTTGTAAAATTAAAGATTTATTTTCTATTTCAAATTTAAGAGAGATAAAAAATAAGAAATATAATTTTTTCAGAATAGATACTCTTTTTTCTAATCTAAAATATATTAACTTAAAAATTATTAAAAATGGAGGATGGCATTTTTCAAATTTTAAAACTATTGAAGAGCTAGAAAGAAAATTCTTAAATGATGAAAATCATTCAGAATTTGAGAAAAATATAAATTCTAGAGATGATATAATTTACAATTATCATAATAAATTAATTAACTATAATCATAATGCCGATAAAAGATCAGCAAATAGATTTACAAAAACAAAATTGGAAAATCTAGATAATAAAATATTACCTAGATACATAATTGAAAATAAAAAAAAATTTATAGATTGGTTTTAAAAATAGTTTTTAACCTTTTCCTCTCCAAGGAATAGTTTTATCTATTATTTTTCTAAGAGTAATATCAAATAAAAGTCCAAGCATACCCATAACAAATATAGTTATCCAAATAACTTCATATTGAAAATATTTTTTAGCTACATTTTCAACAAAACCAATACCGGTAGTTCCCGCTAAAAATTCAGCTGCAACTAATGTTCCCCAACACATACCAATAGCAACTCTTACTCCTGTTAATATTTCAGGTAATGAATTTGGAAATATAACGTATCTTAGAATTTGCCATCTAGAAGCACCTAAGGAATGTGATGCATGAATTTTAGATAACTGAGTCCCAGATGCACCAGCTCTTGCTGAAATGATCATTATAGATAAAGATACCATAAATAATAAAAATACTTTTCCAACATTATCAATTCCAAGAACAGAAATTACTAGCGGTGCCCAAGCAAGTGGTGGCACTGGTCTGTATAATTCAATTAACGGATCAAAAAATCCTTTAGCAAATCTATTTAGACCCATAAATAAACCTAGAGGTACACCAACAATAATTCCAAGAACTAATCCTAAAAATACTCTTAAAAATGAATCCCAAATGTGACCCATGGGAATTGGTATTTTAAATAATTTAAATTCACCTGTTACAATATTTAAAACTTTACTTTTAAAGTTAGGTTTTACCGAACCATCTTGACTATGAACCGGGTATTTACCAGGTATAATATCTGCTAACCAATCTGGAAGAATAAAACCAATTATTTTACTCACATCCATCATTTCAAACCAAATCAATGGAATATTCTTAAATCCTACACTTGGTTTTAATAAAAGAACAAATTTGTTTAAAGTATCAGAAGGTTTAGGTAGCCATCTACCAGAACCTTGTTCAGAGCAGCTAGGGCCACTTGAAACTATTGTTCCAGAAGGAAATAAAAAAACATCTACAAATCTCAAACTTCCTTGTTCTTTTTTCTGAACATTGTCAAATTCTATAAGTGATTTTTGCATATCATCTAAAGTTTTAGGTGGGAAAATACTTGCGTATTCAATTCTCCTTGCAACTTTAAGAATATCTTTTGCTAAAGCTGACGCTACTTCATGTGTATCATCTAGCTCAGATCTATATTGTTTGATTTCATCTTTGATTTCTTTCATGGCGTTCTTGTATGCGGGGTTGTGATTCCTCAATTTAAAGAATTCATCACTAATTATTTTTAATTCTTGTGCTGCAGCATCAAATTTTAATCCTTTTTTTGTTTTAGGAATAATGGGAATTTCTATTGTTTGTTCTACTGCAGTTCCTGACGCTCCCCATTCACCTTCTTTTATTGCTTCTTCTATTCTTTTGCTTTCTTCTTCAGCAGTTTCTCCTGGATAACTTTTTTTTTTGAATTTTTTTGTTAACAGAGTAATTTTATTGGTTAATTCTTTAATTTTAATTTTATTTTCATTCTCTAAAAGTTTTTCATTTGTTAATAATGGTATTGTATTCTTAGTTTTTACAATTAAATTTAAAAGTTTATTTTTATCTTGGTTTCTTAAACCTGGTGTATTTTCAATTTCGTTAGCTAATTTATCAATATTTTTATTTTCACTTTTGATAACAAAAGTGCTTTTAAACTGCCTTTCTTCTATTGGAAATAAATATTTTAGTGAAAGCAATGAATCATTAACTTTTCCAA
>Ga0208764_10002536_pt1 | contig 11474 bp, 12 predicted proteins | sample ETNtaG_18_FD_185762 | JGI IMG/M metagenome (GOLD analysis project Ga0208764, IMG submission 185762) | Marine microbial and viral communities from oxygen minimum zone, Eastern Pacific Ocean - ETNP201302SV91 (SPAdes) (version 2) | ecosystem: Environmental > Aquatic > Marine > Oceanic ... | reverse complement strand
TACCTGACCCCGTCACGGACTGACTTCGAACACGACCGGGCGGTCTTCCGCAACATCCACTGCTTCGTCCACCGCTCCGACGGGACCGAGTTGGTGGGTACGGCTGCGGGATCCCGCCTCTAGCCAAGATCCACTGGCTGGTCCCCCACCGCGCCTCCCCTCGGCCGGCGGGCCAGCACCAGGGCCAGGCCGGTCCACGACTGGGGGACGGCTCCCAGGCCGGCGCCGGTGTCGGGGTTCCAGTACTCGGCCATGCCCGAGGCCCATGCCCCTGCCACCGTCGTCCGAACCAGCAACTCAGCAGCCCCTGGCGAATGGGGAGCCACGGCCCGCACCATCAGGTAGGCCAGCTGCGGCCAGACCGGTCCCCGCCAGTAGGCGTTGGGATCGAAAACGGGCTCAGCCCGGTGCACGCCGGTCGGACCGGCCGGTCCGCCGTGGGCCAATGGATCCAGGAGCTGAGCTACCACCCGGTCGGTCCGTCGCTCATCGTCCTCGACCAGCAGTGGCAGCAGGGCGTCCAGCGTTCGGACCCGGCCCGCTCCGTTGGCTGTGGAGCCGGCGTCCACCCAGGTGCCTCGGTCGTCGTCCCACTGTTCGGCTAGGGCGTCGACCAGCTCGTCGGCGGCCGCCGCAAGGTCATCGTCGCCGGTCACCGTGACCAACTCCCGGGCGTTGAACGCGATCAGGGCATTGAAGCCCGCGGGCGCCACCGCGAACACCGGGTTGGCTACCGCCTCGCCATCGGAACCGGTCTCAATGGTCGAGGCCAGCCGGTTCTTCACCGACCGCCACCGATCACGGTCAAAACCGCCGGGACAGTGGTCGTCCCAGCGGGGTGAGTCATCGGCCCCCGTCTCCCACGGATGACAGGCCCGGACGAGGCCTGAGGGATCACGACGGCGACCCCGCAGCAGGAACCACAAGCCAGCGGTGGCCCGCTCGACCACCTCGCCGTCGACCGGTTCGCCGGCCCGCACCAGTTCGGCCACCGCATGGCCGTACATGGGCGGCTGGGTGATCGACGAGTCGCCCGATCTCCCCCACAGGTCCTCGTGGAACCCGGGCTGGCGGATGTAATGCATGTGGGGCACGAACCCCGACGGCGTCTGGGCGGCCAACGCCACCGCCAACTCGCGGCGGGCCCGGTCACTGTCACCGAGGGCCAGCCACACCAGGACGTGGAAGCACGAGTCCCACAACCACTGCCACGGGTAGACCGTCGAGTTGGGGGCTGCATACCCTTCCGATACCCAGTGGTCGTCCAACATCGTGCGTACGACGGCCTCCATCGCATCGCTGTCCGGATCCGGGAGACCCATGGCTCGCTGCACCATCGTCTCCTTTCGTTTCGGCCCCACCGACGGCGTTTCGGTAGTAGCTCGGATGTGGGCCGACGCCCTGAGCGGGATCGGCTTCGACGTGGACTGGTTGGCCGGCGAGATCGAACCCGGCTGGGACGATCCTCGACCGGTCCGGATCGTAAACGGCCTCGGCATCGGTAACCCGGAACCCCCGGTCCTCGGCTCCCCCGATGTCAGTTCACTGGTCGACGATGTGGGCGATGCCCTGACTGGCGCCGATCTGGTGGTGGTGGAGAACCTCTGCACCATTCCACTGAATCCGACGGCCGCCCGTGTGATGGCAGGCGTGCTGCGAGGCCGGCCAGCCATCCTCCACCACCACGATCCACCGTGGCAGCGAGAGCGGTTCGCCCACATGACCGACCTCCCCCCTGACGACGCCGCCTGGCGCCATGTCACGATCAACGACCTCACCCGGAGGCAGATGGCCGACCGGGGTTTGACTGCGTGGACCATCCGCAACGGATTCGATCCTGACCCGCCAATCGGTGACCGGGACGGCACTCGCGGTCGCCTCGGCCTCCATCCCGATGACCTCCTGGTGGTGCATCCCGTCCGGGCGATTCCCCGTAAAGCGGTCGATCGGGCGATCGTCCTCACCGAGGCGCTCGGCGGGAGTCGGCCTTCCGGTGGTCGCCCAGCCACCTACTGGCTACCCGGGCCGGCCGAGGACGGCTACGGCCCCGAGTTGGCCCACCTACTGGCCGCTGCCCGGTGCCCGGTGATCCGCCAACCGGCCGCCTCACGGGCAGACCTGTACGCGGCGGCCGACGTGGTGGCCTTCCCCTCGACCTGGGAGGGCTTCGGCAACCCACCGGTGGAAGCCGCCCTGGCCCGCCGACCAGCCACCATCGGGACCTATCCGGTGGCTGACGAGTTGCGGGCCCTCGGCTTCCGCTGGTTCGACGCTGCTGAGCCCGGCCCGCTCGTCGCGTGGCTGACCGCACCGGCTGACCAACAGGTCGAACTACTGGACCACAACCAGCGAGTGGCGGCCACCGAGTTGTCCACGGATCGCATGGCGGCCGAACTGGAAACGCTCATTAACGAGGCAGGCTGGACGCCGTGAACGATCCGATCCTCGTGCGACGGGCCCGGCTGGCCCGAGTGGCCAGTGTCGGTCAGCGATTGGGCTACCTCGCCTACCTAGTGGCCATTGTCGTGTTCGCCGTGGGCCTGACTACCGGCTTCACCGATGCCTTCGCCACCACTCTGGTGGTGCTACTGGTGGCCGGATCCTTCGTGCTGGCCCCGGCCATCGTGCTCCACTACGCCGTGCGCGCCGCTGCCGAAGAGGAACGAGCCGAGGAGCAGGCTGGAGAACAGACCACTCCCAACCCCTAGTCGGCAACCGCTAGTCGGTACCCGAAATCCGGGTCCGCCCGGAGGAGGAATCCCCGTCCGGTTGGTCGCCGGGTACCGACCTGTGCCTACCGTCACACTATGGCGAACGAGACACTGACCGCCGAGGTGCTGGCGAACACGGTCCCCGACGACAAAGTCCGGGATGAGAAGGAGAAAACTCCCCGGACTCGTCCACATTCGACGGCAACCCGTATGCCCGCCGCGGAACGGCGTCGCCAGATCCTCGACGTGGCCATCGAGACGTTCGCCCGATCTGGCTACCACGACACCTCGATGAACGCCATTGCCCGCGAGGCCGGCGTCACCAAGCCCGTCCTGTACCAGCACTTCGCCTCCAAGCACGAGTTGTTCGAGCTCCTGCTGGCCGAGACGGGCGACCATCTGATGCGGGCCATCGAAACCGCATCACACGAGGAGACGCCCCGCGAGCGGGTCGAAGCCGGCTTCCGGGCCTTCTTCCACTTCTTTGAGGATCAACCGTCGGCGTTCACCGTCCTCTACGGCTCGGGCCTGGCCACCGAACCCGAGTTTCGTCGTGTCGTCCGCCGGGTCCGCGACACGTTCGCCGAACACCTAACCGGTCTGGTGGGTAACCGGAACCACGACGAGGCCCTCGCTCTGGCGGCCGGCATCAACGGCCTGTCCGAGGGGATGATTCGCCACTGGATGCACGAGGGGCAAACCCGTCCGGCTGACGAAATGGCCGCCCTGGCCGCCCGTCTGGCGTGGGGCGGCGTCGAGTCGCTGATCTGATCCGTTCCTGAAGATCCAGTGGTCCAGGAATCCGTCGCTCAGGATCCGGCAGCGCAAGACCCCGACAAATTTGCGCGGGACAACGGTTCAGTCCAGAGGAACCGGCGAGATGTCGATCGGTTCGTCCGGTAGGTCACCGGCCACGATCGGGCTGAGGTGTTCTCGCAACAGGGCGGGTAGCAGCGGTTCGTCGGACGCCAGCAGGTCCTCGAGGGCCCACCATCGGGCGCCCATGAACGCCGCGGCCTCCAGCGCCTCGAGGTGTCGGGGCTGGTAGTCGCCCCCGTCGCACCAGGCCACGTGAATCTTTTCGTGGCTGTCGAAAAAGTACCCGCCGAACGTGAACTGAACGTGCTGGGTCCAGATGACCGGACCCATCTCCACGTTCTCGATGCCCGTCTCCTCGTAGAGCTCACGGGCCGCCGCGGTAGCGCTGTCCTCACCCCGATCGATGCCGCCACCGGGAATTTCCCACCAGGCCGGCTTATAAGGGTCCAGCGGATCCTCGGCATTGACGAGGAAGATCTGACCCTCGCGGTCCAACAGGACTACCCGGGCCGCCGGCCTCTTCAGGAACACGACGACGAGACCCCGTAGGAAGACACGGTCAGCGGCAATCGGTGCATCGGCCGACCAGGTCGAAGCGGTGAGCATCCACGCGGAAGCCCCGTTCGGCCGCCACGGCGGCCAACTCGGTCACCCGCCGCTCGAACTCGTCGGGCACCTCAAAGTCGTCGATGCGGCCACAACCGTCACACACCAGATGGTGGTGGTGACTGGTGAGGGACTCGTGTAGCTCGAACCGTGCGTAGTCGTCGCCCGAATCAACCCGGCGAACCACCGCGGCGTCTACCAACTCTCCGAGGTTCCGGTAGGCCGAGCTCTGGGCGAGGACCCTCCCTACATCGTGCTCACCGTCGAGGATCTCCGGCAGCGTGAGGGGGCGACCAGCGGCGGCCAGGATCTGGACCACCGCGTGACGCGACCGGCTGTACCGCATTCCTCCGGCCCGGAGTCGACGCCCAATGACCACGTGCAGGTCATCGGCTACGTGGCGGTGGTCATCGGTAGAGCCGGGCCTGGAATCTGACACGTTGGCGATCCTAGGGCCATCGACCGTTGCCGGGAATCAGTGGGAACGTGGATACACAGTGGAAACGCCCCACCGGTGGGAGGTGTCAGGCGGGGTGCTTTCGCATGAGGGCGTTCCGACGAGCACGACACACCATCTCGTCCCTCGTGTTGTGGGCCCGATGCTCAAAGGTCACGATCCCAGCGTCGGGACGAGAGCCCGAGGCCCGGGCCGCCACTACCTCGGTCTCGAACCGGAGCGTGTCGCCGATCAGTACAGGCACCGGGAAGGTCGTCTCCTCGAAGCCCAGGTTGGCCACCGTGGTGCCCAGCGTCGTGTCACCCACGCTTACCCCGACCACCAACCCCAGGGTCAGCAAGCTATTCACCAAGCGTTCGCCGAACTCGGTGCCGGACGCGAACTCGGCATCGAGGTGCAGGGGCTGCGGGTTGTGGGTCATAAGGCAGAACTGGAGGTTGTCGGCCTCGGTGATGGTGCGGGTCAGGGCATGGCGCACCACGAGGCCTACCGGGAGTTCCTCGAACCATCGGCCCGAGACACCGTGCTCCACCTGTCGTTCATCGCCGTCGCCCATGCCCCGCAGTCTGACCCGTCGGACAGTCGCCGGTTGCAGCGGCCTGCACCGGGCGACTGGCTAGTTTCAGCAGTCGTGAGCAACCCCCTGTGGATCCCCGACAATGCCCGGGTGGCGGGGACCCAGGTCGACGGGTTCCGACGGTCCATGGGGGTCGACGGCGGCTACCACGAACTCCACCGGTGGTCGGTCGACCATCCGGCGGATTTCTGGCAGGCCGTGTGGAGCCAGTTGGGCGTGGTCGGTGATCCCGGAGCCGCCGTGCTGACTCATGACGGGTCCGGCCACCTCACCGGCACCCGCTTCTTTCCCGACGGGCGCCTGAACTTCGCCGAAAACCTTCTGGGTGTCGCGGACAACCGTCCTGCTCTGGTGTTCCGTGGTGAGGACCCCGAGGTGGCTGGCGCACGACATACCCTGACCCGCCGGGACCTCCATCATCTGGTGTCACGCCTCCAGCAGGCCATGCTGGGGCTCGGGGTAGCGCCCGGCGACCGGGTGGCTGCATGGATGCCCAACGTGCCCGAAACCTGCGCCGTGATGTTGGCCGCCGCGTCCATCGGTGCAACCTTCTCGTCGACGTCGCCTGACTTCGGGGCCTCTGGGGTTATCGACCGATTCGGGCAGATCCGGCCTGTGGTCCTCTTCGCCTCCGACGGCTATCGCTACGGCGGGCGCCGCTACAACGTCACCGGGCGCCTGGCTGAAGTGGCCGATGCCCTGCCCTCCCTGAAGCGCCTCGTCGTGGTTCCCGAAGATCCGCTGGCCGGGCCGGTTGGCCTGCTGCCCGACGGGGCCATCACGTTGGACGAGTTCCTAGCGCCGCACCAGGTCGACGTGGTCCGGTACGTGGACCTCCCCTTTGACCACCCGTTGTACGTCTTGTACTCGTCGGGCACCACTGGACGCCCCAAATGCATCGTCCACCGGGCGGGCGGCATCCTCCTCAAGCACTTGGTCGAACATCGTTTGCAGTGCGACGTCCGGGCTGGTGATCGGGTCTTCTACTTCACGACGGCCGGTTGGATGATGTGGAACTGGTTGGTCTCCGGACTGGCCGCCGACGCCACTGTGGTCCTCTACGACGGCTCACCCTTCCAACCCAACGGCAGTCGACTCTTCGACCTGGCCGACGAGTGCGACCTCACGTTCTTGGGGGTTTCGGCCAAGTTCATCGACTCGGTGGCCGCTGCCGGACTCCGTCCCGTCGAGACCCATGCACTGGAGAACCTCCGGACGGTCTGCTCCACCGGCAGCCCCCTCAGCCACGAGGGATTCGCCCACGTGTACGCCGACTGGTCGCCCGAAGTCCATTTGGCGTCGATCTCCGGAGGCACAGACCTCTGCGGCTGCCTAGTGGCCGGACACCCCGCCGGGCCGGTCCACGCCGGGCAAATCCAGGGGCCGGTCCTAGGGATGGGCATGGACGTGGTGGACGAAGACGGCGCTACGACTGGTCCCGGGGTTCGCGGCGAGCTGGTGTGTCGGACAGCGTTCCCGTCCATGCCGTTGGGCTTCTGGGACGACCCCGGTGACAAGCGTTACCGCGCCGCCTACTTCGACCGGTTCGAAGGGCTCTGGCACCAGGGCGACTTCGCTGAACGCACCCCTGAGGGTGGCTTCGTCATCCACGGGCGGTCCGATGCCACCCTCAACCCGGGCGGGGTACGGATCGGCACCGCGGAGATCTACCGACGGGTCGAGCATCTCGACGAGATCGTCGAGGCACTCGTCATCGGTCAGCCGTGGCAGGGCGACGTCCGGGTAGTCCTGTTCGTGGTGACCGCCGACGGCGTCGTGCTCGACGACGACCTCCGGGACCGGATCCGCGCCGACGTGCGGATGGGCGCATCACCGCGCCACGTGCCGGCGGTGATCCTCGAGGTGCCCGAGCTGCCCCGCACCCGATCGGGCAAGCTCGTGGAGCTGGCCGTGCGTGCCGTGGTGGAGGGCCGGCCGATCACCAACGTCGAGGCGCTGGCCAATCCCGAGACCCTCGACCACTTCCGGGACCTTCCGGAACTGGTGCCGTGACCCGGGGCCTCTGAGGGGGGGGTCGGTCAACAGCTGACTCCCTGCAGGCTGACCATTAAGCCGGTCAAATGTCGCTGAGGGACACTCCAGCCACCTGTAGATGGCCCAGTTCGTTCATGGAACGCACCGACCGGTGCCCGGCTGATGACGCGGCCACCCGCGCCACCGACGTGTAGTGGGCCTCATAGAACATCACTCGCCCGATGCCCAGCAGGTGAGACAGGTAGGCCGACACCACTCCGCCGTGACAACCCACGGCCACGGTCCGCCCCGGGTTGGCGGCGATGATCCGGCCCATTCCCTCGACCACCTGGGCCTGAAAGGCCTCGGGGTCGGGCAGGTCGTCGCCGGCCATCATCGCCTCCCAGCGGGGGTCACCGCTGGCCTTTAGGTGCTCAATGGGGATGTACTCCGGCTCACCCTGGTCGTACTCGTTGACCATCGGCTCGATGACCAGTTCGAGGCCCAGGCGGGCGGCCAAGGGTGCCACAGTCTGCTGCGCCCGGGCCTTGGGACTGGCGTACACGGCGTCGATCCGCTGCGCGGTCGGCGGGTTCACGAACCAGTCGGCCAGCGCCTCGGCCTGCCGGCAGCCCAGCTCAGACAGCACCGGGTCGGCCTCGGCCCCGGTGTCACGGTTGTCGACGGTGACCGGGAGGCCGTGGCGGATCAGTAGGAGCTCCATGACCGGCGGACAGTAGCGGCGCGACCGGCCCCCGCTACCTTCGGCGCCATGAAGATCGACGGAGGACTCACCGGACTCACCACGCCCGCCGACAAGAGCGGCATCGGCGCCATCGGCGAGGCGGCCCGCCGCCTGGAGGAGGCCGGCTACTCCGGGGCCTGGACGGCCGAAACCAGCCACGACCCGTTTCTGCCCCACATGGTGGCCGCTGAACACACTGAGCGCATCGAGTTGGGCACGTCGATCGCCGTGGCGTTCGCCCGTAATCCGATGCTGCTGGCCAATCTGGGCCATGACCTGCAGCGTTACAGCGACGGTCGGTTCATCATGGGTCTGGGTACTCAGATCAAGCCCCACATCACCAAGCGCTTCTCGATGGAATGGTCCAGGCCGGCAGCCCGCATGCGCGAGATGATCAGCGCCATGCGGGCCATCTGGTCCACCTGGAACGACGGCGAGAAGCTGGCCTTCCGTGGCGACTTCTACTCGCACACCTTGATGACCCCGTTCTTCGATCCCGGCCCCAACGAGTGCGGACCTCCCAAGGTGTTCATCGCCGCGGTCGGTCCGCTCATGTCCGAGGTGGCAGGCGAGGTATGCGACGGACTCATCTGCCATGCCTTCAGCACTGAGCAGTATCTCCGGGAGGTCACCATTCCGGCCATCGAGCGGGGCCTTGAGAAGTCGGGCCGCACCATGAACGACTTTGAGATCGTCGGACCGGGCTTCGTGGTGACCGGCAGCACCGAGGAGGCCATGGCGAAGGCAGCCACCGGGGTCCGTCAGCAGATCGCCTTCTACGGCTCCACGCCGGCCTACCGGCCCGTTCTGGAGACCCACGGTTGGGGTGACCTCCAGGACGACCTGAACCGCATGTCCAAGCTGGGCCAGTGGCAGGAGATGGGCGAACTCATCGACGACGAAGTGTTGGACGCCTTCGCGGTGGTCGGCGAACAGGGCGCGGTGGCCACCGGCTTCCGGGACCGCTACGGCGACTGTGTGGACCGGCTGAGCTTTTACACCCAGGGCGGTGAGGGTGGTGCAGCGTTCTGGGAGCCAATCATCGCCGACCTATCGACCACCTGACGCCCATTAGTAGATTTGAAGCCGTGGGAGCCAGCGTGACGCCGTAACCGGCGGCGCCAAGGCCGTCCTGCGGACCGGCAGCGTGTTCGACCTGTCCCTGCGGTAAACGGCGAAAGAGCGCCACCCGAAGGTGACGCTCTCTGGCGTTTTCGTTCGTCTGGCCAGATGGTGATGACGGTCCGCTCCCCTGCCCTGATTCCGTACCGTCCATCTGCCTGTTGCCGGGCCCGGTGGATCAGCTGTTGATGACGTCTGTCACCGTTCCGGCTTCTTCGCCGCCGACCACGATGAGGCGCAGCCGGTCCAGGCGGAGGTCCGCTGTCATGGGGGTCGGTTCGCCCTCCACGGTGAAGATCACCTGGGTGTCCCAGCCGGCGTCGTGTGCCATCTTCTGGGCTTCGCGCCACGGCAGGCCGATCAGCAGGTCGGTGCGGATCCACGCTTCCCGTTCGGCGCCGGACTTGGGCTCGTCGAGGGCCCAGGAGTTGTACCACCTGGGCTGGCTGCGCAGGCCGGAGTCCGAACCACACCCGACCAGGAGACCGATGGCGAGGGTTACTGCTGCAAGGAGTTTGATGGTACGCATGGTGTGATCAGCCTTCGGAGACGTTGCTGACCGTCCCGGCTTCTTCGCCACCTGTCACGACGATGCGTAGCCGATCCCATTGCGAGTCGAGGGTCCAGGCCATGGACTCTTGGTCCTCTGCGGGGAAGTACATCTCGGTGTGCCAGCCGGCGTCGTCTGCCATCTGTCGGGCTTCGCGCCACGGCAGGCCGATCAGTAGGTCGGTGCGGATCCATGCTTCGCGTTCGATGCCGGTCTTGATCTCTTCGAGGGCCCCGTAGTCGGGGCTGCGCAGGCCGGAGTCTGAACCGCAGCCGGCTAGGAGGCTGGCGGTGATGGCTGCTGCTGCGAGGATTCCGCTGAAAGGCATGGTATGGAAAACCGTCCTGGCTGTCATGGGGCGTGTCCGCATTTCTTGTGTGCCTAGTGACAGATCGCCCCGTCCGGGCGGTCGACAGTGGTCACCGTGATGACGAGGTCGTCTGCGTTGTGGTACGCCGGGTCGGATAGTTCGTCTACGACGGTCACGCGGATCTCGGTGATCTGGTCGCCGTCGGCGATTCCGTCGCCGGCGCCTGACGTGGCGAACGTGAGCATGCCCGCCGGCATCGAGGCCCCCCAGTCCCCCAGTGGCCAGTCGTCGGGTTCGATGGTGACCTGGAGGGTCTCGGACGTTTCGGTCTGGCTGGTGTCGGCGCAACCGCCAGCTGCGGCTCCGAGGTTGACTTCGGTCGGGTCCCAGGTGATGTCGAGGACCACTGGGGTGGTCGGCTCGGACGTCAGCCAGAACATCAGGCCGATGTCGGCGCCTGACGCCTCCCAGTATTCGAGCTCTTTGCCGCACGTCGAGTAGCCGGCGCATTCCGGACCCAGGAGGCCGAAGTCGACCTCCCAGCCGGTCTGCCAGACCAGTTGGCCGGGCGTGGCGCCCTCTATGAAGTGCGGCGTGGGCGGCCGAAGGGGCGGTGACCAATCGACCAGGGCGCAGTTGTCCATCCCCAGGGCTGCTTCGAGGTTCCAGTCGTACCGCACTCGGCCGACGTCGAAGATGAAGACCTCGCCGTCGACCTCCACGGCTCGTGCCCTGTAGTCGTAGACCGTGTCGCCGTACCTGTCCCGCATCGGCTCGAGGGCCCACTCCTCGTACTGTTCGAGGCCGAACTCCGGCGGGTGGTAGTAGTCGTTGGCGACGAAAACCCCGTCGACCACGTACCACACCTCGCCCAGGCCGAACGGTCCGCAGTCGAAGCCGATCTCGAGTAGATGCCGGTCCCTCTTGGAGTCCCTGACTGTCGCCCGGCGTAGATGGTCGAAGTCCACGGTGCAGGTGTCCAGGTCGACGTCCAAACCCCTATCTATGGCGTCCTGCCGAATGCCCGGATGAAGGTAGGGGCACGCGATGTCACGGAGATCGAGCTGGCCCCAGAGGACCTCGGTGACCTCGATCGACCCGCCGTCGAGGTAGTCGTCCCAGGTGTTCGGCTCGACCGTGACGGTGTCCAGCTCATACGGTTCACACGAGCCGTCTACCGGGTCCTCGGCCCACCAGCCGCCGTCGAACAGGTAGTCGACGCCTTCACCGTCCACGGCAGCCACCACCCGGTGGTAGGTCTTCCCGAGGGCTGTCATCGCCACTCCAGCCGTTTCGGGTTCGACGGGCTCGCCATCGATCCAGTGTTCGGCGCTCAGCCCGTCCGGGCCACAGTAGACGCTCGTCTCCAGGGTGACGTCGCCGACCTCCTGGGTGAATGCATCCATCACCAGGATGGTCGGCGTCGGGGGGTCGACAACCGTCGGACCGGGCAACGTCGGCAGCGTGGACGTCGTCGTGGTCGTAGACGTCGTGGACGTGGTGGTCGTGGACGTGGTCGTGTTAGTAGCTGCCATGGGGCCGACCGTCGTTGTCGGAGCTGACGTCGTGGTCGGAGCCACCGTCGTGGACATGGTGCTGGACG
>Ga0208764_10002535_pt1 | contig 11478 bp, 14 predicted proteins | sample ETNtaG_18_FD_185762 | JGI IMG/M metagenome (GOLD analysis project Ga0208764, IMG submission 185762) | Marine microbial and viral communities from oxygen minimum zone, Eastern Pacific Ocean - ETNP201302SV91 (SPAdes) (version 2) | ecosystem: Environmental > Aquatic > Marine > Oceanic ... | reverse complement strand
GTTGCCAGAGCAAATCCAGGTACCTTAACACCATATTTCTTTAAGATTCCTTTTGATGATTCTTCAGTTATAACTTTATGATCTGTTTTGATTATTTCTTCGAAGGTATTTTTTACAGAAGACATTTTATCATACATTTTTTCGTAATAATTTTGCTGGTGAACCAACAATAACTGAATTTTTTGGAAAATTTTTTTTCACTAAACTTAATGTACCAACAAAACTATTATCTCCAATTTCACATGCTGCATCAACCACTGAATTTGGTGCTATCCAACAATTTCTCCCAATTTTTGCTCTGCCACAAATTATAGTTCCAGCTGTAATCTGTGCTGATTTTTTTATGACACTATTGTGTCCAATTTGAACTAATGAATCAATTTTGACATTATCTTCGATAATTGTTTCATCAATTTGTGATTTTTCTATATTTGAATTTGAACCAATCCAAACATTATCTCCAATTACTATTGAACCAATATGTGGAAAATGAACTGATCCATTTTCTGAAAAACTGAATCCATATCCTTCAATTCCAATACTTGAATTAGATAGTATGGTTGTATTTTTACCAATTTTGGTTTTACCAAAAATACATGTATTGTTAAAAATTTTTGTATTATCTCCAATAGTCACATTATTTCCTATGTAACAATTTGAACCTACATGTACATTTTTACCAATTTTTGTATTTTTTTCAATAATTGCAGTTTTGTGAATTTTTGATTTTAATTCATCATCACTAAAGAATTGTATGACTACACGTTGAAAATCAAGTCTTGGATTTTTTGAAATAATGACTGGTATTTTCATTTTTTTCTCAATATCTTCTGTTGTTATTATAACAATATTTTTGTATTCTTGTAATTTTTTCAAATTATATTTTGTATTATCTTTAATTTTAAATTGGAAATTTGATATATCAGAATAAAAAAGTAAAGAATTATTTTTTATTTTATTTAATGAACTAACATTAGAAATTTTGAAATCTTTACCTGTGTATTTTAAATCTAAAAAATTGGCTATTTTTTTTACAGAGATTTCATTTTTTTTCATTTTTCCTGATTAAATTCTAGGTACTTCACTTAAGTAGTTTAAGAATAATTCCTCCTATCATTTATTTTAAAAATCATTTTCCATCAAAAAACTTCCTTTTTCAATATCATGCTTTGATTTTTTTCCAAAAATATGACTAATCATATTTGCAGGTAATCCTTTTCCTGGTCTTCTAGAACCAATATTTTCCTTGTTGAATTCATCTCCTTTACTGATATTTTTTAATACAACAATACTCCTCCTTGCAATTTGTTTAATTTTTTCTTCATTTTCAGTAGGTTTCAATTCCTCAGAACCTAGCATTTCATGTGCAGTTCTAATTGATTTTACCCACTCTTGTAAACTATTTGGATCTGCAGAAAACCAATGATCGGGTCCAGGTAATTCATTGTTTAAAGTAAAATGTTTCTCAAAAACCTTTGCGCCAAATGTAATTGCAAGTGATGAAGCTAAATTTCCTTGTGTATGATCTGAATATCCAAGTATTATGTTTGGAAAATTCTTTTTTAGATTTTTTAATTTTAATAAGTTTACATTTTTTGGTTCCGTAGGATATTCTGATGTGGTTAACATTAGTATTGTTGGATAATTTTCTAATGCGTTAATCTCCTCCAGTGTTGTTTTTATTTCATCTAAATTTGACATTCCACATGAAATTATTAATGGTAATTTTGTTTTAGTATAATCTTTTAGTAATGGAATATTTGTAAAATCATCTGAACCAACTTTGATTGCCTCAATACCTAAATCAAGTAATAATTCAAGATCACTCTGGTTTTCAGGTGTAGATAAAAATAAAATATCTTCTTTTAGACATTTTTGCTTTATTTCTCTCCATTCATCATCCAAAAATTCACATCTTTCAAACATATCGTACATTGATTCTTCAATTTCATTTCCTTGGGATCCATAAGTATAGGTTAATGATTTGTCCAGAATTATTCCTGATGCCTTGAAAGTTTGAAATTTTATTGCATCTGCTCCAGCTTTTTTTGCAATAGATACCATTTGTAATGCTTTATCAATTTCTCCATTATGGTTTATTCCAGCTTCTGCTATAATAAATGGAAATGAATTATTATCTATTATTCTATTATTAATTCTAATTTTATTCATTTTCCATATTCATCTTATACAACTTCTTAATATTATTGGCTACTCTACCCACTCCTTTTCCATCTACAATTTTTAGAGAATTTTTAGAAATTGTTTTTAATTCTTTCTCATTCATATTGTCTAAAATTTTTGCGTATTTTTTTTTACTGATTAACTTTGCCATTCCTGTATTGATAAGATAATTTTTTCTTGCTAAAGCATTTGTTGTTTCTTTTTGATGTGTTGCAACCATTGAAACATATGTTGGAAGTCCTAAACATGCTCTCTCCCAAATTGTACTTCCTCCTGCACCAATTGCAAAATCAGATTTATACATCATTTTTGCAATATTTTCTACATTATGGTATAATCTAGCATTAGGTATTGAATTACATAATTGTTTTATTTTATTTTTATTTGTACTTCCAGTTATGACATAAATTCTTTCTAATTTTTTATTTTTTAAAATTTTAATAGATTCTAATACTTTTTTAGTTTCATTTGTTGGGTCTGTTCCACCAAATGATATTAATAATTTTTTAAATTTTTTTCTTGGTTTAATTTTCTTTCTATATGCAAGAAACTCATCTCTTAACATTGCATACTCTGGTCCTAATAATTTTACAGTTTTTTTTGCAACAAGTTTATTATATCTATTTTTTAAATTATTATAAAAATTTTGATCTATTAATAAATCACAATCATGTTTTCTATTAGCTAAATCATCTATGACTATAATTTTTTTTACATGTGCTCTTATTTCTCTTTCCCACTTGATATCTAAATTATAATGATCAACAATCAAAAATGGTTGAATTTTACTATTTTTAATAATTTTATTAATTGTTTGTTTTGAATCTATGTTTGATGATTTTTTTGTTGTTATTTTTTTATCTAAATAATGAATTTTAAAACCATTCTTTTTTACTAATTCTGTAATATTTCCATCTAATTTTTTTGATATGAATTCAACACAAAAATTCATTTTTCTTAATTGTTTTGCTAAAGTCAAACATCTCATAACATGTCCTGTTCCAATATCTGTACCCGAATCTGCTCGAACAAATACTTGCATTATATTCCAATCTGAAAGCTAGAATTTAAGAACCTACGCACAAATTAATGATAACAGATTTTAATTTTAGTGATTTTTTTCTGATATGAATTTCAAAAAATTTCTTTTTGGCCAAAAAGATCTAATGTCCATTGGTTTTGCAAATATCCTTGGAAGTGCGATTAGCGCAATTTTTTGGTTTTTTCTTGCTACTCTAATCAATCCTGAAGAATATGGACAAATCCATTACTTTCTAGGAATTGCTGGTATTGGGCAATTATTTTCTTTAGTTGCAACCCCTAATGCTATTACTGTTTACGTTGCAAAAAATATTAAAATTCATTCAACCTTATTTTTTATTTCATTAATTGCTGGAGGATTATCATCAATTGTAATATTTCTTTTATTTTTTAGACTAGATGCAAGTTTACTAGTTTTAGGATATATTATATTTGAACTTATGAATGGATTTCTTCTTGGAAGAAAACTTTTTTCTACTTATTCAAAATTTTTCCTTAGTCAAAAAATTCTAACAGTAATTTTTGGTCTTGGATTTTATTCTCTATTTGGATTTGATGGTGTAATTTATGGGCTAGTATTGAGCTATGTTCCTTATATTTGGATTCTAATCAAAGAATTTTCTACAACAAAACTAAATTTTTCTCTAGTAAAACCTCGTAAAGGTTTCATCATAAATAATTATGGCATAAATATTTCTGGTGCTGTAGGTGGGCAAATTGATAAAATTATCATTGCACCAATCTTAGGCTTTGAACTTTTAGGAAACTATTCGTTAGCTATGCAATTTCTTGTGATTTTGTTGTTATTACCAACAATTATTTTCAAATATTTACTCACTCAAGATTCAAGTGGGCAAAAAACTGGAAATTTAAAAAAGATCAGTTTTCTTGCATCAATTGGTATTGCTGCATTTGGAATAACTATACTACCTATATTGGTTCCAATCATATTTCCTCAATTCATTGATACTACAATTGCTATACAAATTTTGAGTGTTGCAATAATACCTGCAACTATTGGAACGTTTTATGAATCAAAATTATTATCATTAGAAAAAGGAAAATTTCCAATTATTAGTAAGAGTTTAGGTATTATTACAGTAATATTTGGATTTTTAATACTTGGTCCAATTTATGGAATGGTTGGACTTTCTATAACAATTGTTGCATCTTCTTTCATCGAGACAATTTTTATTATCATTGCAAGTAAAAAGATAAATCTTAAAAATTAGATAATGTGTTTATATTCTTTCTTTGACAAAATCTATAGATTTTACAGGACTTGGATCTATTTTTGACAATACTGCGTGATAAATAGAGCAGTAATCTAAGATATAGATTAGATTAATTATTTTAGATAGAATATTCCCTTTTACAGAATGAACTTCTTGAAAATCAATATTTGATTTAATGAAATATTCCTTTAATATTTTCCATCGCTCTTTTGTTTTAGTATAATCATCTATTCCTTGTAAAAGAATTGCTTGTCCATCAGATTTCCTCTCCCATCCTACAATTCCATTATGGCATGCTTCAATGGCATCTTCAGCAATTACATGTAATTTAGAATTTTCTTGTAATGAATTTTTGAATCTAATTGCAACTGATTGTAAACCATTAGGATAATAAATTATTGGAGAACTATCTATCCATTTTGCTAAATTTAATGAAGTATTATCATCTTCCAGATTTTCAGAATTAATAAGAGATCTAGTTTTTTTTAAATTTGTAATTGATTGTATTATTCCATCTTTTGTAATTGGAAGAAAATATTGTAAGACGTTAATTATGCAATACAGAAAACTTGGTAAAGATGCTCTAGGTGAATGTATTTGTGGTATTTCATAATATGGAATATTGTTGTTAGTTGAATATTCTTTTATTTTTCCTCCTGATGAGAATGCCAAAACTTTACATGATTTTTTCTTGGTACTTTCTAAAACACTCAAAGTTTCTTGAGTGTTTCCTGAAATACTAATACAAATAACTAAAGTTCTATCATCAACTGTTTTTGGAAGTAAATACCCCTTGACATTTGTCACGTGTATGTCTGTAGTTGATAAAATTGCTGTCAGAATATCTCCGATACTTCCAGATCCTCCCATTCCACAGAATATTATATGATCGATATTTTTACTTTCAAATTTTTTAACATTTTCCAAAAAGCTTTTTTCAGCTATTTCTGGCCATTGATCATAAGTTTTATACATATTTTTTGTATCTATTTTTTCTATATCACTTAATTTCATTATATGACTAGAATTTCGTATATTGTAAAATACTTAACTACACATATCACTAATGCCAAAAAATAATTACTCCTAATTTTCTGAATATTTATTGAGTCTGAAAACTGTAGAATGGAAAGATAATTCTGTTATAATGATTGATCAAACTAAATTACCAAATATTCTTGAATATGTAACATATACCGATTACAATGAAATTGCTGATGCAATTCGCACACTGGTGATTCGTGGGGCTCCTGCAATTGGTGTGTCAGGTGCATTTGGTCTGGCTTTGGCCTCATTACAAAGTGATGCTTCTGAAAAAAATGAATTAATTTCATATATGGAAAATGCTAAAAAAATTTTATTTGAAACCAGACCTACCGCAGTAAATCTTGCATGGGGATTAGAGAAAATTATGGATGTTGCAAATCATGCAACTACGGTTGATGAAATAAGAAACAATGTTGTTGAAACTGCCAAAAAAATGGCAGAAGAGGATATACAAATCAATATGTTAATGGGAAAAAATGGTTCTGTATTATTTGATGATAACGATACCATTATGACTCATTGTAATGCGGGAGCATTGGCAACTGTTGGTTATGGTACGGCGTTAGGAGTAATCCGTGCAACAAAAGATAGTGGAAAAAAAATCAAAGTAATAGCAACTGAAACTAGACCTATTCAACAAGGTTCAAGACTGACTGCATTTGAATTAAAACATGATGGAATTGATGTAAGTCTGATTCCTGACACTGCAGTTGGCTATACCATGGCAAATGGACTTGTAAACAAAATTGTTGTTGGTGCAGATCGAATACTTAGAACTGGTCACGTATATAACAAAATTGGAACTTATCAAGTGGCAACAATGGCGAAACAACACAATATTCCATTTTATGTTGCAGCACCATTATCTACATTTGATATGAAAAGCAATCCTGAAGATGTAATAATTGAACAACGAAATGCATCTGAAGTCACAGGAATTGGAGATAAAAAAACTGCCCCTGATGGAATTAATGTTATTAATCCTGCATTTGATATGACTCCTCCAGAATTAATTGCTGGTATTATAACTGAAAACGGTATTGCAAAATCACCTTTTGAGGAATCAATAAAAAAATTATTCCAAGCTAATTAATAGAAAGTTTTTATTCATTTCATTTTACTTTTCTCTATGAGTGCGGTTAATATTGAACAAGTACGCGATTCATTGAAGAAATGCATGGATCCTGAAGTTCCATTAAGTATTGTAGATATGGGATTAATTTATGGAATTGATATTACTGAAAATAACGACGTAAATATTAAAATGACAATGACCACAAAGGGTTGTCCTTTACATGAAACAATGGTCGACGATGTTAAAAGATATGCCAAAAAAGTATCAGGTGTAAAAAATGTCGATGTAGAAATTGTCTGGGATCCTCCATGGACAATGGATAAAATGTCTGATACTGCAAAGGCTATGATGAAAACTATGGGATCTCAAAACACTCCAGCTCCTATAAATTATGAAACTGCTGTTCCACAAGGTGTAGGAAACTTAGTAAAACAAGAAGATGGTTCTTTAGTTCTTGCAAATGAACATGAACAAGGATTTATGGTAAATCAAGCAATTATTGACTTTTGGAAATCTTGTAATGGAAAACGCAAAGTTACAGAACTAGTAGACTTGTTTGCACAACAAACTGGACTACAAAGAACACAAGTTGAAAAAGAAGTAATGCAATTATTAAAACAACTTCATGAAGGTGGATTATTAATAATTCCAAACCAAAATGATGCTCCAAATGTTGAATTCAAAAAATCAAACTAAATTTCCTTAATTTCTGTTATTTTAGCTAATACTGAATCCATCTTTACAATTACACGTTTGTCTTCCCAACCTAACGCTACATACCAGTCTCCTGCATTATCATCATATTTTGTTTCCAATGTTTTGATTTCTTCAGATTTTGTTTTGTAATCTTTTAAAATTCCTGACATTGCAAGTGATATTGCATCTTTTTCTGTTTTCAATCGTCTATCCATTAAACCAATACCTGGACTCATATCATGATTTGAAAATTATGTCTAATATACTTATTATTTAAAAAAAAGGGCCCGATGGGATTCGAACCCACGGCCTGGTGGTCCGAAGCCACCCGCTCTATCCAGGCTGAGCTACGGGTCCAAAAAAATAAGCATTTAACTGGTCTAAATATCTGTCTCAGTTATGAAAATATCAAAAAAAGTTGCAGGTGTGGAATATGCAATAAGAGATATTGTTTCTGCAGCACGCGAAATAGAATTACAAGGAAAAACTGTTGATTATCTTAACATAGGTGATCCTGTACAATGTGGATTTCAGCCACCACAGAATGTTAAACAAGCAATGATTGATGCAATAAATAATGGGAATAATTTCTATACTCGTTCTGAAGGTTTAACTGAATTAACTGAAGCAATTGCAAAAAAGGAAAATGCAAAAGGTTTGTCCATCCCCTCTAAAAATATTCTTGTAACAAATGGTGTTTCTGAAGGTTTGGATATGGTTATTTCTTCAATAGTTGAAGAAGGTGATGAAGTCTTACTTCCAGGACCATATTATCCACCATATGCTTCATACGTTAGATTACATGGAGGACTTCCAATTGAATTCTCAGTTGATTTGAATTCATCATCTCCTGACATTGATGATATTAAAAGTAAAATTACTTCAAAAACTGTTGCAATTTGTTTAATCAGTCCAAATAATCCTACTGGTTTAGTATTCAATGAAAACGCTTTAAGACAAATTGTTGATGTTGCAAATGAGCATAATCTATACATCATCTGTGATGAAATTTATGATCAAATAGTCTTTGATGAAAAATTTACCGGTATCGGAAAAGTTGCTGGTGATTCTCCTGTTATTGTTCTCAATGGTTTTTCTAAAGTTCATTTAATGTCTGGATGGAGAATTGGATATATTGCATTTAACAATTCACCACAACTTGATAATCTTAGAGAAAATCTACCAAAACTTGCTAGAGTAAGAATTTCAACAAATCTTCCAGTACAATATGCTGCTTTAGAATCATTAACTGGTCCTCAAGATTATATTCCAAAGTTTGTCTCAGAATTAAAAATACACAGAGATTACGTCATTAAACGACTAAATGAAATGAATGGCATTTCTTGTTCAAATCCAAAAGGTGCATTTTACGCATTTCCAAAAATTGAGCAAAATAAATTCAACTCTGATAAGGAATTTGTTTTAGAATTATTAAGACAAAAAGGCGTACTCACAGTTCATGGTTCTGGATTTGGCGAACAATATGGAAGTGGTCATTTTAGAATTGTTTATCTGCCAAAAATGGAAATATTGGAATCTGCCATGAATAAAATTGAAGATTTTGTCCGTTAATATTCCCAATTTGAAAATTCTTTAGGTAAAATCTCTATTATGCAATTTGTATCTTCTAGTAATTCTTTAGCTGATTTGTTTTTTAATGATCTAAAATATCGTAAAAGAATTTTCTTTGCAATTCTGTTTACGGTTGATTTTTCTTTTAATAATTTTGCAGTTCCTTTTCCCATTAGTCCAAAAATATGTGGTGCATTGACACCTACATCTACACAAAAACTAACTTTCTTGTGAACTTTGATATTTTTTGCTTTTTGGGTTCTAGTATTTGTTCCAACATAGATTTTTTTTGCACTATACAAATACCAGACAGGAACAATATGTGGGGTATTTTTTCCATCAATAGTTGCTAAATGAAGAATTTTTTCTTTTTTTAAAAATTCAATTAACTTTGACATTTGGTTTTCTATACCCCCATCCAATCATTATGCATCCGAAGATAATCATGCCCAATGAAATTTTCTCATTTGTAATATCTGGTCCTAATAAAAAATCAAGTGCAAATTCAGGACTCCATAAAATCATATTTCTAACTAAAACGATTGATGCCATTACAATGAATAATACTCCCATTGCAGAGAACCAATTTCTTCCTCTACGTGAATATTCACGACTCATGATAAAACATTATTTTTAATTTATTTTAAATTATTTTAATTCCAGGATTTTTTAACTTATTTCTTATCATTGCATTAAGAAGTAATGGAGTTGACATTTCTACAAGATATGCTAATGCACCTGGTCCTAAGTAAATTGGTCTTAAACCTTCAATCTCATTAATCAATCCATTTACAACTTCTACTGAATCTTTGTTATCTCCTGCAACAAATATGTCATAATCTAGTTTCAAAGTTGGATTGATAAGTTTCTTCTCAGAAATTACATGAAATGCTGAAACAAGTTTTGTTTTATCCTTCATGTGTTTTTCAACTGTTTGATGTGAAAATGGTTTATTTTCTTTTATTGCAACACACTCAAAGCCTGTATCTGTTTTAGTCATAGGGACAATTGGTGACACAACAACACAATTATCGTTGATTTGTGGTAATAATTCTGAACAAATTGAATCAATATTTTCATATGGAATTGATAACACTAGAACATCTGACTCTTTAGCAACTGAAACATTATCTGTTCCAGTAATACCTCCATTAATTTCTCCGTATGACTCTTTTGCTAACTCTGTATATTCTTGAGCTGATGTACTTGCACGTTCTGCATCTCTTGAACCGATCACAACACTGTGACCTTTACACCATCTAATTGCAAAACCTTTTCCCATTCCACCAGTTCCACCAATAATGCCAACTTTCATGAATGCGCTCTGCCAATCTTATTATTATCTCTATTGAAGACAAATTCGTAATATAATATGATAATCTTTCTCAGACACGGCCAAGCAGAAAACAACACAAAAAAAATTCTTGCAGGTAGAACTCCTGGGATCAATCTTACTGAACAAGGAAAAGAACAGGCAGAACAAGCAGGTAAAATGATTAAATCTCTTAACATATCTGCAATTTATTCTAGTCCAATAGATAGAGCAATGCAAACTGCAGAAATTATTGGAAAACATTGTGATGTAAAACCAATTTCAGATGACCGACTGATTGAATTAGATATGGGAAAATTCACAATGATGCCATATGATGAAATCTTTGCTAGTCATGGTAATGTTTTCTTAAAGTTCTATGAGGGAAGTTTAGAGATTAGTCATAATGGTGTTGAATCATTTGCTGAAGTTCAGAAAAGAATTTTTGATATTGTGGACTTTGTGAAAAATGAACATAAAGAACAGAATGTTGTACTTGTTACTCATATGGATCCAATTAAGGCAATGATTGGTAAAGTTCTTTCTCTAAAGCCTGAAATTTTATTTCAATTAATAATTTCAAATGCATCACTCAATATTTTCAAATATGACGATCAAAACTTCTATCTTTCTTCGATCAACTCTATGGACGCTTCACGTTTTCATGAGACTTTTTAAGAAAAATCTTCAAAACTTTTAAATAGAAATTTTCGACCACGCGTAATTAACAGGAAAAATATGAAATTAATAATTGGCTCAGGCGTAGTATTGGCACTTTTAGCAATTCTTCCTTCTATTCAATATGTTCTAGCTGCAGGAGATACCACAGGTGAATATCTTGATAGACGAGTAGAGATTTGGGGATTATTTTATAGATTAATGATTGTTGCATTTACAGTAGGAACTGTAGTTTCTGGTTTGATAGTTTGGTTAGTTTTGAGATTTAGAGAATCTAACCCAAAAGCAAAACCAACATCTTATGAGGCATCAGGTTCGTGGTAAGATGAGTGGACATTCTACTTGGCCTGAATGGGTTTACGTTGGTGTAGTGGTTGCTTTGTTATGTTATGTAGGTGCAGAAGCTTGGAACATTGAAAGAATAGTTGAGCATGTTCCAGAGGATGCAGAAATTATCAAAGTTACTGGACAACAATGGTTGTGGACATTTGAACATGAAGACGGTACAAAAGAAATAGGTGAACTGCATGTTGAAAAAGGAAAAGCGTACAAGTTTGAGATAACATCGAAAGATGTTATACATTCATTTAATATTCATGATTATGTTGTTTTGTTGGACGCAGTACCTGGAAGAGTTA
>Ga0208764_10002533_pt1 | contig 11480 bp, 18 predicted proteins | sample ETNtaG_18_FD_185762 | JGI IMG/M metagenome (GOLD analysis project Ga0208764, IMG submission 185762) | Marine microbial and viral communities from oxygen minimum zone, Eastern Pacific Ocean - ETNP201302SV91 (SPAdes) (version 2) | ecosystem: Environmental > Aquatic > Marine > Oceanic ... | reverse complement strand
TTCTTGGAACAATTTATGTACGTCCTCCGGCTGAGGAGTTGGTTTGCTAAAGAATCCTTTTGTCATGATGGGAACCTCACTCCTTTTTCTGCCATTGTTTCATTAAGTATGTCCCTTATACCTTGTAAGGCGTCATCGATGGATTTAAAATCATGATTATTATACTTAATCCAATCGCGACATTGTTGTTCAATGTCCCATACAATTAATGCCCAATCCATTGCTTTAGATGCTGTATTAAATTGCTCTTCATCTGCTGGCAATTCAAATTCTAGGTATGATTTCATGCTGTTCCTTTTATATTATTAATTTTAGTCATATCGGCACAAGTATATTCTCTTTCTCCGGTAACTTCTTTAAAAGGAATATCCTTTGTATAACCTATATGTTTAAGAAAATCTTCAACTGTCTGTGGATTACCACTACCAATCTCGTATACCTCGCCTGCCTGTCCTTTTTCCATTAATAATTTTATTATACTTGATAATTCTTTAACGTGAATAAAGTCTCTAACATGGGTTGTTTTATAAGTTAGTTTATCTTCTAATGCCATTCTATGTAGCATATCTGGTCTTCCTTGGTCGCCATAAACTGTATAAAACTGCATACCGATTGCATTAGCCGGTGCTAAATCTTCGCATACTGCTTTTGTTAATCCATACGGATCTGTTATTTCTAAAGCAGAAGAACTAGATGCATACAAAATTGTTGAGCCAACATAATTATCAAAAATTCGTTTTGTTACTTTAATATTTGTTTGATAAAATCCGTTAATATCTGTCCAACTATTTTTAAGATCGCCACGTCCTGCTAAATGTATAACAATGTCAGCATCGGGTAAATCACAAGTTAATAGATCGCCATGTATATACGGAATATCACGTTCATCACATGCTAATCCAGAACAGTTATCAATTCCAATTACTTCGTAATCGTCTTTTAAGTAATTGTAAAGATTAAATCCTATAAATCCTTTTACTCCGGTTATTAATACTTTATCCACCGAATCCTTTCATGCCATTTAATAGTGATAGAAACTCTTGTTTAATGTGTGGGAATTCTCTAAAGTCGCCTCGCATTACCGAAGTTGTCATATCACTTTCGTGTTCTTTAACACCTCTATGAGTTAAACACATATGTTCTGCTTTAACAATAAGTGCAATACTTTCTGCTCCTGTTTCTTCTTGTATAACATCTGCAATTTGAACAGTCATTTCCTCTTGTATTTGCGGTCTGCTTGCAATCCAATCTACCAGTCTATTAAACTTACTTAATCCGATAACATTTTTTGCTGGCTTAATACCAACCCATGCATTACCAACAATTGGTTGAAAGTGATGGGCACAAGTACTTCGTATTCGTATTGGACCTGTTATATATAATTCATCGTAATCATTAATATTTGGAAATGCAGTTATATCTGGTTTAGGTTCGTACCTACCAGCAAAGACTTCACGTACCATCATCTTTGCTACCCGTTTTGCAGTTTCTTGAGTATTATGATCGTTTTCTGTATCTATTTTTAATGCTTCTAGAACTTTTTGAAAATGTTTTTCAACATCACGTTGCATTTTATTAAGTTCTTTATCTGTTACATTGACTGTTTCGTTACATCTAGCCATTTATCCATTCCTTTATAGTGTTAAGTGTTTGTTCGTCTTCTACTGATTTTACAATTGGTGTACCATCTTGTTGTCGATGAGTACCTTGTCGTGTTATTTTAAATTCTACATGTTTAACACCGAGGTTATTGCATATTTGTTTAACCTTAGGAATTTGGTGCCAATTATGCTCCCATACTAAAAAATCCCATTGGGCATATCCGCCGGCATTACAATATGATGTTATGTTATTCCAAATATTATCCCAACTAAGTCCATATCTGTAAATATGATTTGTGTCTTCTAATCCGTCTATAGAAAATACAATTTTTAAATGTTCATTAGCAACATCAGCAATTCGTTTATAAAAATCCGGACTTCTAAGACTTCCGTTTGTGTTAATTTTTAAATGAAGTCTCCAACATACATATTCAATGAGCTCCTCAATATCTGGATGCATCATTGGATCTCCTCTAGTACCACAAAATACAATATTTCTGAGACTAGGAAAATATTCAATAGCATTATCAATACATTGTTTAATTTTAATAGTCGGTGTATGAATAAGTTTAAGATCTTGCCGTGCTTTTCTTGTATTATTATCTGTGCGATCACACCCCGAACATCCTGCATTACAATGTGAAGTAATTCCAAGTTCAAGTGATTGAAGAGACTTTCTTGTTGTTAGTAATTTGGATCGATTCCTTTTCATTTTTTGGTGGTCCAAATCCTGATTTTTCAACTTCGGTTCACCACAATTCTTTTTACATATCCATGAACATTTTGTTTCATCATCCCAATGTTCATAATTAAAATGTGTCGTAAATGCATTGTGATTGAGTACTTCATCAAATGATTTATTTTGTAGAGAATTCCAATCTTTATCTAATACATTTAAAAATTCATCCCGGACTGCTTTCCCTCCGCTCTCAGTTTTGTGATGGGAATTGCTAACAAATGGACACGGCCATAAACGTAAGTTCTCGTCTACTTTTAATAAGTTCCATATCTTGCATTCTGGGCTCATATATATTATAACATCTTTCTTTACTCTTGTAAAGATATATTTCGTGCTTCAAATGGAGCATCGGATTCTTCAGAACAATATTCTTTACAAAGTGGCGAACATTTACTATTATTCCAATGTCTATCATTAAAATGTGTCGTAAATGCTTTATGTTTTAGAATCTCTTCTAATGTATATGTATTTAGAGAATTCCAATCTTTTGGGAGAGAATCAATATAATCATCTCCAGTTTTCCCTCGTCCTTCGGCATTAGCAGTATCATAATAGCAACACGGCCATGCTCTTAAATTTTCGTCGACTTGAATCTCTCCTTCGTCAATTATTTGGCACTTAATATTCAATCATTTTCTCCACTGCTTTTCTAATATCTTTACCAATTGGCGTACAATACGAATTGCCTAAGGATACTATTTTGAAACCAACTTCTTCAATACCAAGTTCCTTTGCTTCTTTTTTTACTCTTGGAATTTGGTGCCAGTTGTGAGACCAAACCAAAAAGTCCCAATCTACCCAACCATCTGCTTTACAAAATGTAGTGAAGTTTTCCCATATTGCATCAAAGTCTAAACCTATTCTATACATGTGATTAGTATCTTTAAACCCATCTATTGAAAATATAATGTTACAATTAGGTCCATGCTTTTCTGCTATACGTTTATAAAAATCAGGATTACGAAGACTACCGTTGGTGTTTATACCAACTTTTCGGTGAGAACAAACTGCATCTATTAGATACTCAATATCTGGATGCATCATTGGATCGCCACGTTCGCCACAAAATCTAATGTACTCAACGCCAGGAAAGTAATCGTTTTTTTCAAATACTTTTACTAACTTCCTGGCATTAATATGAGTTGGCGTTAACCACGGCCATGCTTGTTGAACATCTTCATCTGTGCGAGGACAACTAGGACAGGCGGCATTGCAATATGTTGTTATACCAAAATCTATCCATTTTTTTTGTTTGTTCCAATCAACCATGTTAATATTTAGGTACACTTACATTATTTCTGTACCTATTTCCGCCTCTCCAATATGGCGAACTGCTTGGCTTAGCAAACTTTGGAAGTTCAAGTACATCAACAGTTCTATCAATAGTTTTGTCTTGATAATCGCTTACTTTACCAACCCATTCGGGCGGAATATCATAACTTAGTAAATTCTCAAGTTTACTTGTTGCATCGTCTAGACTCCATGGTATATACATTTGTTCTGCATTATTTGCAAATACTTCTGGAAAAGATCTATAAGCAGGAAACAATGTCATTGCTCCGAGTGTATCTGCTTCACTAACTGTATTGCTTACCCAATCTTGTAATGCACAATTAAATAGTACTTTTGAATTTGCTAATATATCGTAATACTCGTCTTTTTTAAGATTGTCGTATATTTTTATTATACCGACTTTTTCTAATTCTTTAGCACGTTGTAAAAGTTTTGGATCATTACTACGTAATGGGCCTCCGCAACAAATTGCAAACTCGGGTAATTCTGGTGGCTCCGCTTCTTCGCTGTATAAGCCTTTTTCAGTAGACCATCTTTCTGCTAAGTCCATATAAAAATTTGGTTGTTTCTCTTGGTCCCAGCGAGCCGCAAATACTATTCTATTTTCTCTTTCACGCATAAAATAAGGACGAGCACCTGTTCGTAAACTTACTTCTTCTTTACCGTATGGTAAACCAGTTACAAATGTTTCTGTTCTCCATCCTGCTATTTTAATATGTGCAACCATTTCTTCGCTTGCACAAAGAACGCCATCAACAAATTCACTAACCATTTGTTCATACTTGCTCATCCAATCATACATACCCCAAACATGTACAAAATCATCAGGATCAATTGTTTGTGCAAGACATCTTACATAAACCCTTGGTCTTAATTCGTTGGGAATTTGATTCATGATGTATGGTAATGATTCAATTCCGGGTTGGAACATATCTTCAAAAAATATTACACTATCATTGTCGACCTGACCTTCTCGCATCATTTTAACCAAACTCATCATTTGGCTCATAGCAAAGTATGAACGCCCGTGGGCGTCTAATACTTGTCCTGTTACTATTGCTTTGGAATTATCTAGTGTTTCACCGGGAACAATTACGTATTCAAGATTACGTTTTTTAAATACTCGTTCGTTCCAGTCTTGGAGTTGTAGGGTATACCTACCTTCATAGGGCTCGAGACCCATGTAAAATAATTTATTCATAATGCCTTTATTTGCCTTGTACCTTGGTTGGAGAAACCTCATTGTATTCGACCCGACAGCCGTTTTCTCCATCCTCTGATACTTCAATTACTAAGTTGCGACCTGGATACTTATTTTTAATATATTCAGCCAAGTCATCTGACATCATTTCGCATGATTTATAATCGAGTTGTATAGTTCCTTCTGAATATAGTGATTCTAGTTCACGTTTAAACAAAATAAACTCTACTTCTCTATCGTCGTGCCAAACTTGTAACTCTACTCTAAAATGAAATATATGTCTGTGTTCATTTGCGAGAAATTCCACGCCTGGCAAATCGACAGCACCCGGATACTTGTGGATGCCTTCTTTACGAAATGTTACCCATATGTATCGTTTGTCCATATACATTACTTTTTTTCAATGTCAATGTCAAAGTGTTTTGCAAAACCTTGTGCAATTTGATATATTTCCCATAATTTCCAATCCATTGCTTCGATTGTTTTCATGAGTTTTTGTTTTTCTGATGAAGAAAGTCCACCTTCTGACGAATCATCTGAAACTTCATCAGTTTCTGGATCATCGATTAATCTAATTTTTTTAGCCATATTTCCTTTTAATTGTTAAGTGGTTTATCATTGGCAAACTGATCCCATGTAGTTAGGTTATCAGTAGTTAGAACGTCTTTCAAATCAAAGCACCAAATGCCTTTATTTGTTTGACGGTTTATAGACATGTCGTCTATTTTTATATTGAAGTTCTTATTCTCTGTATTTATATTTGGTATTGGAATGCTTAATTGTGGAATAAAAAGTTCATGTATCCACAGTTCTTTCATTTCTTGTTTTAAGTAATTAATATCCGATTCATAAAAATTTATTGATACTGCTAAGTTGTTATCAATACATGCTTTAGTCATATTATACCATCCAGTCATTAAATGGCTGTATGAATGATTAGCACCTAAATATATGTGCATTGCTTTATGACTTAATGCAGTATTAACAATTTCGCTTGGATCTTGTACTCCAATAACAAATAATGTTTTAAGTCCTTTTGCTTTAGTATTTTCTATTTCAATGCCAGTAAAGAATTTTGGTTCAGTTTCCGGCCAATCGTGTGTAAGTCTAGTCATATATTATTATAGCACAGATTTCCAATAATAGTCAAGTGTTTCTTTGTTTTTTTTATTATAATGGTTTGTTCTAAACTCAAATATATGTTTAGGCATAGGTTCTACTTCAAGCCAATTTGCAAAATTAGTAAATTCCTTATAATTGCTTTTAAGTATTATCTCATTATAATTAAAATCAAATAAGTCTATATTATTGCTAGGTCGAGTGTTGGCGCCTATATATTCGCGGTGAATAGTCTCATGTTCACGTTGTCCATTTTTAACAGTATCTAATTGTTGACAGTATACCATGGTTTCGTCATCTTCTGTAAACACCCTAATAACCTTATTACTTGGTCCAAGTTGGCTTTGATTTAATTCATTAACCGAAACATGACATTGTTGTATTGAAAATAAAGATGGATCAAGCCATTCTTGCAATTTAAGTCCTTTAAATATGTAATCATTGTTATCAACATTGTTCTGTATTATGTCAGTTAAATTTAATTCCTGCGAGGTTTTATATTCAAAAGCACCTTGTATGCCAATGTATCCATTAAGTTTATCTATTAAAATGGTTTCCCACCATGATTGGTTATTACAACTATTAAAATAAAATGATGTTAGTGAAATTATAAAATGAGCTCCACATCCACCTTGTTGAGTTAATAGTATAATGTTATTGTGTTCTCTGGGATAGGACGTCATTAATACCTGTTACAAATTTTTTCGTGGCACGTTGATATCTTGGTTTATCGTGTGTACGTAATATTGAAAAAAATGTTGGATTTTGCTTATCACCTTTTGCTAAGTGATCACGTATTTGAGTAGTTAGATCTTTGTTTTCTTTGTAATCATTTATAAACTCACCAATTTCAGATTGTATTGTTGGATCATATTCATTTGGACTTAGGTAATAATTTTTCTTGCCTGCATGATATCCTGGTAATGCTTTATTTTGTCCTGTCGAAACTGGATCACCTACTCCGACTGTTTGTTTAGTTTTATCAAGTCGTCTTGCAGATTTTCTTTCATACCTATCTTTTTTAGAATAAACTAAACCTATTGATTTATCTTGTACAAAATGCATTAGTTCGTGACCCAAATCATATTTCATAAGTGTCATCATGCCCGCAATATCATCCTTAATATCTTCTATATTATCTTCTTCGTCTGGATCTTCTAACGGGGTGTCAAATGTGTATTGTGGCAAGTATGCATTTATTGATATCCATTCAGGATCGTATTCCATTTTTACTGCCGTTTTGGGAAGCTCTTTGGTAACGATAAAAAGTAGTTGATCAAAGTCGGGTTCTGGTTCTGGATACCCATCTGGCCAATCAACTATAATCTCTTCGAATGAGGCTTTACTTGAAGCACCTTTGTTTATTATTTTACTATCTTTTACAAACGGCACGCCATACTTTTTCATCATTGCTTTGGCCGCTCTTTTATGTTGCGGATACTCAGCATGAGCATGAAAGTAATAACTTAATATGTATTTTGTCATTACCTTATCAAATTTCTCATATACTGATGGCGGATATTTAATAAGTTTTTCTAGTAATAAATCATTCAGTTGCATAGTTATATTTATTTGGTATCCCTTGTCTAGCATGAATGTAAGGAATATAACTAAGTTGCGAAGTTATATACATCATAGATGTTATAATAATTATGTAATAGAATAAACACTCTTTCATTTTGTTTGTTCCTTTTGAAATTCTGCTAGTATAACAAGAAGACGTTCATATTGTTTTGGTGTTAATTTTCTTAACTTTTCAATACTTGCTCCATCAAATCCCATCTTGTACATTTCATCGTGACCTATTGCTTTCATACTGTTTGTTCTAGTTCTTCAAGTTGATCATCATGCTCGTCAAATGCTTCGCTATCATTATCAGTACCAGCATCTTCTGTATCAAATAAATTTGTAAATGTTGTTGCCGAACTTTTACGTAATCTACCCTTACTAAATTCAGATAAGAACGGAGTTGCTTTTTCAATTACATCCATTGGTGTTTGACTACGAAATACTTCTTTAGCAAGTTCTACAAAGTATATTACATTACGTGGAACCCATGTGTCATACTCGTCCTGTCCTTTTTTAACTTTAGACCATTGTGTAACTGGAGGTTGGTGTAATGAGCATGCCATATCCGCTAATGCATTTGCTCGTTGTACACTTTCAATATGTTGATACACGTTGTGTCCCATTTGTAAAAAATACGAAAAAGAGTCCCAACTTGATTTACCTTCTTTACCTAGTTTATTTAAATCTCCAGGTTTATACCAGCAAACATCGCCCATTGTCATACGTTCTGCTATTGGACTATTCCAAGGTAATGGAATTTTACTACCACTTAATCGCTTATCGTCAATCATTTTATCCATAATATAACTATTACGATCATTTCTATGTACATGTTGTGTGTACATTTGTCCATGTGCGGTTGCAATAAACGGACTTGCACAATCATATGTAACAGTAAAATCTTCGTTAATAGTACTTCTTATTTCACGTTGTAGTGCAGTAAGAGCAACACCAAATTCTAACTTGGATGAACCTAAAAAGTGCATTAAATCACGTTCGCCCTTTTCAAGTAATTTTTCGTCACGTAAATTAATAATTCTGCGTAAAATAAGTTTAAAGTCTTGCATATTATTACCTCCCATTGCCCATCCTTCAAATGGAAGATTTTTAACTTCGTTATACCAAATATCTGCTTCTACATTATCAGAGCCTTGTAAAACATTTAAAAATTTTGTTTGATGTTTTCGATGCTTCATGAAGAAAGCATTATTATATATTGTGCCGTCTAAACAATCTTGAAAACTATTCAATCCTGTTCTAGCATTCAATGGAGGTCTGGCGGCCCAGGTAGGTATGTCTAGTATCATTGAATAATCGGCAGTATGTTCTAACCAATTAAGTAGTTTGGTTCTAACTGTATCAGCACTACCTTCATAAAATTTATCCCAATCAAATTTAATAATACCTTTGGCAATTTGAAAGCCACCGCTATCGCCTATTATAAGTGTATTATTTCGATCACGTTTTTGTACCATACTTTCACTAATATCGCTTTTTGCAATATCTAGTTGGGCATGTCCTGCTGAATATAAGGCCCATTTATACTTAAAGTATCCTTTATCAGCATTTAAAAAATTCATACCTTCAATACCATTTTCAAACTCTACTGGTATTCTATCCTTAGGTACATATTCTTCGTGTTGTTGTTTAGATATAAATGCATTATAGAAACCACTTATGCTTGGTAAAAATACTGCATAATCGTTATTAGATTCTGTTAGGTTTTGTAAGGTCTTTGTCATGTTTTAATCTTTCTCCAACAATTTTATCATAATAGCCTTTGTCCCAATATGAGTAATAATTTGTTTTGTTTTGTAACCATGTAGCCTTTTGATTAAGATCACTTAATGTTTGTATAAGGATCATTGCTAAACCTGGATTACCGTGTGTTAACCCAGCAATGTGTCCTCCGCTATCGTCTGGATGCGATGGATACAAATATAGGTCTTTTTCGATTGCAAAGTCTTGCCATTTTTCGCAAAACTCATCTAACTGTTTTGATGTAAAATCTTTAGAATCAGTAACACATAATGCAAGTTTTTTATGTGGTGGAAAATTTTTAATGTAGCCTTCAGCAACTATGAGCGTATTTTTGCCATGTTTTACAAATTCTACTTCATTACGTTCCATGCCTACTTTTGCAAATGGACACATAGGCATACCATCCATTTCTGGATTTGGTTTGCTAACATGTTCTACTAATTCATCTAATTTTTTATCAATCTTTGTCATTTACTCATCGCAGGTAATATATAATCGTAGTTTGCTAAACCACTATCAATAGTAATTTGCAATGCACCTTTGTCGCTAAGTTTCATTATACAATTACCACTCATACCAAGTTTAAGAATACTAATAACTTGATTTAATGGCCATGACCAAGTTTGTGTAAGTGTACCTTCAACATTATTTGCAAAGATACGTTTACCAAAATGTCCACTACCATCAGCAGTACCTAATGTAAATACTAAATTTTTATTATCAGTACTTGCACTAAATGTCGGTTCTACTGTTCCGTAAATAGTTGCAACTTGAGCAAGCTCACTTACTTTTGGTTTTGTTGGTGTTACTGTTACATCCCAAGAAGCACCTTTAAACTTGACTGTTCGAAGTTGTTGGTTTACAATTTCTTTGCTCATAAACCTATATTGATCTGTATTACCATATTGGTCTTCAAAAGTTAAACTCTCCGGGACTTCTTCACCATTCATATTACGAGTTTTTACTTGTATATCTGTTTCTGCTTCTTGATAATTATTTAGGCCTAATACGCCATTTAAAAACGATAAGTTACCTAATCCAAATTCACCATTGAATTCACTTATGTTACTGTGAGTTGTTGCGTTTAAGATCACAGTTCTATCAGGATCCATTGCTTCAATTATAGTTGCTTTATCGTCTGAAGTGACTTTTGCAGATTCAATGAAACCAAGTCCTGCTGTATGCTTTACTATATCCAGAATTATATCTTTCATATTTGCCTTTATTAGAATGTTTGTTTAAACATTATAACATGTTATGATGCTAAATGTCAAGTGTTTTAACAGAATAATCTATTCTGTTGAAGTCATATGGACGACCTCGTGGGTTACTTAAAAAGTGTATGCCATGCTCTTTTTCTTCCATCGTATCATGCGAATGTCCGCTAATCCAATACTTAATTTTACTTGAGTATTTTTTTGCTATCGGCATAAATTTAGCATTACCATATAAACCATTTCTTACCTTTGGTCCGGGGTAATGAGTTGTACACATGGTTGGGTGTGCCACGACATGAGTAACAACTATTATTTTTTTCACTTTATCGTAAATGTTTTTGATTTGTTGTTCTAATTCGATTGCATCTTTTTTTGCAAGATATGTAAAAAAATGGCGAAGTATTTCTGTATCAATTTTAAACCCTTCTCGTAGTTTCCAATCCTCTAAACATTCTTCCGGGTCAGTTCCATCAAATGTATAATCCCACCAACCATTACAACCAACAATACCAACATCACCTATTATGTTTTCTTGTATTGGAATGTAATGTACATTTTCTAATACACCTACACAATCTATTAAATCTTCTTTTACTGCTTCTACATTTAATCTGTTTGGTTGAAACTCGTGATTACCATCAACAAAATACACACCTTTATATATGTTACCTAAACGTATAAGGCTTGTATATACATCATTCTCGTCGCCGGTTTCAATATAATCTGAAATGTCGCCGGCAATTAAAATATAATCACTTTTTCGGGTATTAGTCCAGTTCCATCTTTGCTCGGGTTGCCAAGTATCTACATGTAAATCGGATACAAAGTCTATCTTCATATTATTAAAATCTTGATATCCACCTTGCAATGGGTTGTACAAATGGTAGTAGTGCAACTGCCATGAGTGCATTCACTCCTGTATGTACCATTGCAATCTGTTTAGTGATACCCTGTGGCATTCCATCTGATACCATTATTCC
>Ga0208764_10002528_pt1 | contig 11495 bp, 13 predicted proteins | sample ETNtaG_18_FD_185762 | JGI IMG/M metagenome (GOLD analysis project Ga0208764, IMG submission 185762) | Marine microbial and viral communities from oxygen minimum zone, Eastern Pacific Ocean - ETNP201302SV91 (SPAdes) (version 2) | ecosystem: Environmental > Aquatic > Marine > Oceanic ... | reverse complement strand
TGAGACCCCTTGGTAAGGGTTCTGGTATTAACCAGCGAGCACCACCTCTGCCTCATCACCTTATCCAGCTATATGCCAGAAAGATTATTCAGTCACTCCCGTGTTGAGCTCTCAACAAATATAATATATCAGCATTCTCAGGAGTTGTCAACCACCTCTCCAATAATGTAACAATCCTCAACAATTGCATCCATAGCATCTCCAGGGTAGGGTGTCACAAAGCAGTATCCTATACCACAATTGAATACTCTCCTCAACTCCTCCTCTGTTATGTCCTCTGTCAGTGGGTTAGATGCTGCACCCTTTTGTATAGCATGGTATATCTCTGGTCTCTTCCATGATGTCCAGTCGATCTCAGCATGAAGACCACTTGGTATAATCCTATCAACATTCTCCTGCAACCCACCACCTGTGATGTGTGCCATACCTGAGACATACATCTCAGTAGTAACATTTGCTACTGATTCAGTATAGATTCTAGTAGGAGTAAGTAACTCTGGATGATTTTTGTATGCTATCTCATGTCTCCATAACATATCATTGATGAGACTAAACCCATTACTATGCAGTCCACTACTCGCTACACCAACTATAGCATCACCTGGTTTGATACCAGTGCCATCTATTAGTTCATACCTGTCCACTATACCTGTACAGAAACCTGCTAGATCAATGTCATCTCTTCCTGCTGGTGGAGGTCCAGATCTAGGATGCTCGGCAGTCTCACCACCTAACAACCTCATACCTGATATCTCACACCCCTTAAGTATACCCTCCATAACCTCATCCAAAATAGGAGAGATCTTACCACATGAAATATAATCCATGAAGTATAATGGTGTAGCACCAGAGGTGATCACATCGTTAACACACATGGCAACAAGATCAATACCTATAGTAGTAAAGTCTCCAGCAACCTTGCAAATATTAATCTTAGTGCCAACACCATCAGCACCTGACATTAGGATTGGTTCTTCGTAGTCCTCAAAGTCTTCTAGTGGAAACATACCAGAAAATCCACCAAGACCAGGAGCCTTAATGGATTTTGCAAACTCATTTCCTTTATCGATATCTACAGGGTATCTCATATGTCACAAGGGGATTGATCGACTTCTGCTAACTCTACTAACTGATAATACTTCTTATACAACTCACCCATTCTAGGTTCAGTAGCACGAGACTTCCACATCTGTCTCAATATTTCTCTCATATCATCCATCGGTACCACTACCGACAGACTTCCATGTGTATAAGCATCCGACATTAGATGTCTCCTGGTGCTCTGTTCTCAGAGTAACCTACCTCAAACATCTGATTAGGATAACGTGCTGCTAACTTAAGAGTATTAGTATAGATGACTTCATCTAAACGCACTCCTAATGCTAGTGCTGCCTGTGCTGCATACCATATGATGTCACCCAACTCCTTAGTAAGGTGCTCCTTCTGTGCATCGTTGTATGGTTTGCCTTGGAATTTTAACTTCTTAACGATCTCCATAAACTCTCCACCCTCTGAGCACAACCCAGATGCAGCAGTATCTAACCTAGCAATGTCACAACCTTGTGCTTTCAACTCACCATACCTTACTAGTAGTGCGTTGAAGTCCTTACTAGCTGGACTAGTAACTCTATCCACAAAATCTGTGTAGTTATCAAGATCAATCTCAAACTTTTTAGGTTCCTTTTCCTTCTTCTTTTTATTTTTAATCTTCTCATCTAGGATCTTCTTACTTGTATGGGCAGTACCCATCTGCTTAGACTGCTCCTCTGGTGTCTTAGGAGTCTTGTCATAGACATCTTGACCTTTTTGGTTTGCATCATCTACTTTATCTCTAGCAGCATTAGAGATCTCTTCAGCAGCTTTATCCTGCTCATAGTTTTCGCCTGGGGCGTTTGTAAATTTATCAGTCATTAGATCTTAAATCCTTCAAAGGTTTTCTTAGTGTCAGTAGCAGGTTCAATATCACCTGCATCGATGATTCCATCTTGTGCTCCTTGATCACAATCATACAGCCTCATCTTTGCTCTGTCAATACCCACAACAAATCTTTTATACATTGTGGGGTCATTGTATCTATTCTTCAACTGCTTGATCATTATCTGACCTAGCTCCTCCATCTCCTCATTTGAAATAAGAGCGAGCATAAGGTCAGCAGTAGCAGGTAATCCAAAAGACTCAGAGGTGTCTGTGAGATCAGGATCGCTGCTACCAAAGCCAGCACGAGTAGTTTGAGTAGCACTGACAATCGGGACGTTACTTTCAACAGCGAGTCCTCGTAACTCTTCTGCAATTGCTTTGACATAGGTATAGGAGTTTACTATAGTGCCTTTGTACCTAGCAGAGGCACAAATGTTTAAGTAGTCCACGAATATAATATCAGGACTGAATCCTTTCTTCATAGACAACTCATTTAAGAGTGCCTTAAAGTGACCCACATGTGCTGACGCTGTGGGATACTCTTTAATGATCAGTTTACCTTGTGTCTTCTTGGTTAACTGAAGCAACTTGGAGGCGTACTTTTCTTTACTGAGGAGGGGGTCGCTGAGTTGCTGGATCGGGATGTCCAAGAGGTTGGCATCAATTCGTTCAGCAATTTTCTCCTCTGCCATTTCCATTGTAATATATAATACGTTCCGTCCTTGGAGCAAGACGGAGCTAGCGCAATGGCACATGAATAGGCTTTTCCCGACACCTGTACCAGCGAGTGCGATATTAAGAGTTTTATTAGGGAGACCACCTTTGGTAATCTTGTTAAGATACTCGATATCAAACGGTATCTTCTCTTCCTTCTTGTGATAGAAGTCATATCTGTCATCAGAATCTAGGATGTAATCGTGTCCAACATGATCATCAAAACACACGCCAATAGCTTCCGACATGATAGACGGAATAGCATCTTTCGTACGTGTTTTGTCTTGTCCGTCAGCAATCTTGACAGACTCCATTAGAGCAAGGTAAATTGCTCTTTCTTTGCACCACTTCTCAGTGGTCTCGATTAACCAGTCCTCGTTATATTGATCCCTATCTAAATTATTAAGAAACTGCTCAACCTCCTTGTATATTTCCTCGGAGATGTCCCGACGTTTCTCTACTTCTATCTTTAGGGCGTTAGGTTCGGGTGTGGTTTCAAACTTATTAACATACTCAGACAAGGTACTGAAGAGTATCTTATGTGAGGACGTGTCAAAGTATTCATCTTTAATAAATGGTAAGACCTTCCTAGTATACGTGTCGTTTAAGATTAGTTTACTAAGAGTGATCTCTTCAATCTTTAAGGTCATGTATAGTGTAGATAGGTGGAGACTGCATACTTGTCCTGCTCTTTAGGAGCACAGTAGGTATGTGGGTATGTCCACGTAGAAGGGAACATCAATACTCTACCACACTTCGCAGGTATTTCAACGTCAATGTCATTGAAATATGTTGCACCACCATCTTCAATAGTATTCAAGTAGATGACATAGGTAAGGAACCTCCTTGCAGAGTTGTGATCACCCACATCAATGTGACGATCAAACCTATCCGCTGTCTTGTGTTGATACTTATTGATCTTGACTTGCTCAAGTGCGTTCTGTCTGGGCCAATACCTCTCACAATCAATGTCTTTGATGTACCTTTCGCCACATCCCTTGATTGCTAGTATGATCGCCTGGTTAACAGGATCCCACTTGGTATTCTTCTTGACTTCACACTGCTCTGTTAAGTTAACAGATGAGAACCCACACATCTCAGCATCATATCTGGTGATGTCTCCTGGTGTCTCATTGAAAAACTCAATAGCATTCTTGCATACATTTTCGTCAAGCACGTCATCATAGGTGACGATGTAGTCTTTAAGATCCATAGGAAAACTCTTTTGATGCACACTCATCTAGTGCTTGTAGTATTTCGGGGGTGATATATTTTTCGGGGTCTTTATATACAACCGATGGATATACAGAATCATTTCCAATGACAATTCTATTACCCTTTCGTTCGAAGACTCCATACTTCTCTCCCAATTCTAACAGACCATAGTAACGATCCAACCCACGTTGGTCATAATATAAGCGAACCGACACCTGAGAATTCTCTTTCGCTAACCTTGACTTAGCAAGTTTAGCCCTAATGATATTACCTACTACCTCCTTACCGTCCTTCTCCTTAGACTTGCTAAGGTAGATGATATTAGAAGCAGCATACTTAAGACCTGATCCTCCACCCATCTCTTTAGTGGGCATATATGCACCCACCACATCATATGTATGGTTGGTAACTATTAGTGGAACATTTGCCTTACCTAACTTCAGGGTTAGCACACGGAAGATAGCTTTAACTACCTGTGCCCTTGTCATATCTCTTGTTTCTTTACCTGCTTCACTGTCTTCCATCTCCTTAGAAGTGGATAGCATACCAAGTGAATCAAGTACCATCATCATAGGTGGTTGATTCTTCTCTGACATATACTTGTCAAGCACTTTGATTGCTTGTGTCCTAAACTCTTGGACAGTATTAACTGGTACCAGTATCATACGACTGGAGTCTATACCTCTAGTCTCAATCAGGTCTTTACTTATCGCACTTTCAGACTCAAAATAAATAACCCCGCCATCAGGATTAGATTCGAGGAAGTGACGTACAATACCAAGACAGAAAAACGTTTTACCTGTGCTTGATTCACCTGCAATAGCAGTGATTTTGTTTCCTGGAACCCCTTTGTTGATAGATCCGCTGACAAGTCCGTTAAAGATGTACGAACCTGTGTCGATATAACCACTTGTGTCACCAGCAGCGACACCATCACTAACGACAGCAGCGTATTCATTGTCAATCTCCTTGACTATATCTTTTAAAAAACTCATGACCAAAGTGCTTCTAATGTGTTTAGTTTCTCTGCCTTCCAACCTATTGTATCAAGGATAGCTTTCAAGGGAGCAAGGAAACTCTTCTCAAATTGTAGGTCATAGTCGATGGATTCGTCAAGCCCAAATTCTGATGGAAGAGTCTGGAAGAATGAGATTATATTCTCATTAATCTTATTAGGTGTCCGAAGATGTATGTATTTGATCTTCTCACCCTCTTGTATGATTGGATACTTATGATGTAACTTCCTCTTCTTAATGTAGAAGTTATATAATAGAGCACCTCTGACATGCATGGGACATCCCTTACCATATATGGTAGCAGTGGATGTATTCTTTGCTATATTATTACAACCACGTGGGAATGCTACTTCCTCTGGGGTCATTGCTTCAAATTTCTTTCGGAAGTCTGCAATATATTTCTGAGTTGCTTGCTCACTACCAGTCATGATGACGTTAAGTGCTTCCTTAATAGCAGTACGACATGGTGCAGGTGTAGAAGACTTCACTGCCTCTATACCCATCATCTTTAGTTTAGGTTTCTCATACTGGACACCCTCACTATTCCATACGTTTAAAATATATCTCTTCTTCGCTGTCCATATACCTTTGTTTGCTATATTCTCACGCTTCATGACCATCTTCTGATCATATGCGTTTACATAGGTTGCCATTTCTTCATAAGCACCCTCAATATAGCGATCAAGTTCCACATCGCACACCTTTTTAAGGAAACTAAGTGTACTCTGATCGTCCTTCTCTCCACTGGGGAATACAGCTTGTACCAGAGGACCAAGATTAAGGTAAATAGAATCGGTATCACTAGCAATGACATAATCTTTCTCCTCTGTGTTTAATACTTTGTTTAAATAAATGTTTACTTTGTTTTCGATCCATCGGATTGCGACTTGTCCACTGAGGGTAATCGCTTCAGCGTTCGCAAGATTGTAATACCTGAAGTATTGGTTACCGATTGCACCATAGGCAGAGTTAAGTTGGATCTTTCTTGCCATCTGGACATTATTAAACTTAGCAATGTCTCTTCTGAGTTGGTCGGTTGGGTTGGTTTCATACTCTTGCTTAGCCTTAAGCATCTTCTTTTTATATATTGTCCTCTCATCATAGATGCGTTGCATCATTTGAGGAAGGAATCCGTGGATGTCTTTACGATATTGTGCTCCATTGGCACACACTGCAAAATCTCCATCGATCCTAACTTTTCTGTTGAGCAGTCCTTCAACTGTGGCAGTGGCGTGTCTTCTATCACAGAGGGTTTCTGGGGAGATGTTGTACTGCATGATAAGGTGAGGGTACAGACTGTTAAGGTCAAAACTGACCACCCAATCATAGATGCCAGGGACTGGTTCCTTGACATATGCTCCTGCGTATTTGTCATCTTTCTTTGTTTTACTTTTCGGTGGGACTACTACATTGATCTTACTAAGGTCATTATATATCAGTGTGTCCCAGACTCTCACCTGTGAATACACGTCTGTGAAATTAACCTTAGCATCATATGCCATAGCGACACACAACTCAACGAGTTTCATCTTATCTTCCAGACGGTCAACAAGATCAACGTCATGTATGTTGTATTCTACAAAGCGATCCCAGTCATTAGTATAGAAATCTTTAAAGTTTTCATACTGTGAGTGATCTAACTTAGCATCATCCAATTCTACCATAGCTATATGGTCTAGTCTATAAGACTCTTGGTTGGTGTAAGTAAACTTCTTATAAAGGTCAAGATAGTCAAGTATATTTACACCTGTAATCTCATACGCAATATTCTTACGTCCTTGAATGACAATCTCCCTGTCATATACCCTCTTCCAAGGTGACAGAGACTTCTTCCACTTCTCTCCTAGTATTCTCTCTATCCTACGACAGATATAAGGTATGTCATAGAGGTTACAGTTCCATCCTGTAATAATATCAGGGGTATTCTTTACCCACCATCCTACAAAGTCCTCAAGCATCTCTGCCTCAGTCCAGAAGACACGATACTCATGCTTAGATGTATACTCACGTGTACCCCACGTGACAATCTTCTTACTATTGAAATCCTTAATGGTAATGCATAGCATCTCCTCAGCAGATGCTTCTACATCAGGGAAACCATTCTCACATGCGACCTCAATGTCAATCGTATAGATCTTCATCTTGGTCATGTCATAATCTACATCAGAAGGAAACTTCTGAGCAACATGTTGGTACAAGAATCTCTCATACCCATGCACCTCTAGACCAGCAGCATTCTCATACTGTCTAAGGAAGTCACGTGCCTCTCTAGCACCGTCGAATTGCTTCGGGTATGCCTTCCTACCATCCAGAGTTTTATACTTGGAAGGTTTTGATTGAGCATCAGGTACCAGATACATTACTGGCTTTGACTTCTCTCTATACTGCACAGGTTCTCCATCCTCATACCCACGGTATAGGATGTCATCACCCAATAAACAAAGGTTAGTATAGAAACTACTCACTGATTGCTGTCTCGTACAACTTGGTTACCGTCAAGGATGGATCCATCATAGTCATAACATCGTCAGATGTCAAGAAGATGTCACGTTGACTGCTATGTAAAGGATACTCCTCAAGGTTACCCTCTGGTGTCACATAGTAACAATTCTCAATAAGAAGACTAGGCTCCTCATCCATCTCCGTTATCTTCCCCAACAAATAGGTTGTCGGGTGGTGTTTGAGTATGATCAATTTTAGCATCGTCTTTAGTTAATGATTTGTACTTCTCTATTGCCGTCTGCCAACCCTCTATTACATTAGTATGAGGATCAGAGATTGCTACCACTGAATACAGTGTAACAATGTTTCGGCCTGTTGCCAATGGTGACCAAGGAAAAAATTCTAATTGAATGTTACCCAACTCATCCATCGGTACCTCAACCTCTTCATTAAACATATCCTCAGTTGATCTAAGAAGTTGCACAACGAAAGCATCGATAAACTCATATGCAATGGCAGACTTACCTGACTCAGGACGGATCTCCTTTACGTCAGCTACTACGTCCTCTCCGTTTTGCATTCTTACGACCTTTACGCTCATAGTCTTTCTCCATTAAGTTATCAAAGGTAAACTTCACCATATCAACGAAAGCACGTCGAGCAGTGATATTCTTTTCTTCAGCGAGGATGTGTACCATCTGGTTGAACTCATCAGTATACTCTGGTGGGATGTCAACTGTCAAGGTGTCCTTCTTCTCGCTCATGGCAGGACACAGATTTACATACATGTTCATGGTGATCTCCAAACAAAAAGAGACCCTTGGGGTCTCTTCTATTGTGTATTATATATGTTAGTATTCACCACTTGTATTTTTCTCTACCCACTCAGCATTATTTCTACAGTATGCGTTAGCATCTATCTTCATGTGTAGGTGAGCAGAGGTATGAAGCCCCTCGATCAGGGCTATTATTCCCAGTAGCATCACTGGCATAAGGAAAAGGGGGTGCCCTAGTGCATCTCCAGTCTTCATAGTTGAATGACATCTCTAATATCTATGAGAGATAATCCTTCCTAGCATGATGCTCTGGTATCACCTTACCTAACTTGACAACGAGGAGTCCGTTATCGAAGGTAACGTCTGTGACGTGGGTGTCTTCTGCGATTGTCCATGCCCTCTGGAAACTTCTCTTCGCCAATCCTCTGTGGATAAACGTCTCCTCTTCGTCAGGGGTATCTTTAGTGCCCTCGACATGGAGTTTTCCATACTCGGTGTAGACATTAACTTCCTCCTTCTTAAATCCTGCTAGTGCAACCTCCAACCTAGACTCGTGATTGTTTATGTGTACAATATTAAAGGGTGGATAATTCTGAGCTTCTAATGCATTGAAGTTCTCGAAGTAATCATCCAACCCTAACGAGTTAGTAAAAATCTTATCCATCAGCTGTGGTAAATCAGCTGCACGGTATCTCTGTATCTTAGACATGATAGCTCCTCCATTGAGCGAGTTTGTATTGTGTGGTCCCCGAAGGCAACCACATCTATTTATAGCACACCTGTGGAAAACTACATGTAGTGGTATCCGAAGTAGTACATTCGTTACATGTCTTAATTGCTAAATAGAAGTACTTCTACTTAGGAATAATGAAAAAAGCAATATTGCTTTTTGGAATGATTTTGATGAGTGGCACCGCAGCACGTGCCGATCTGACTCATAGACTTAGTAGCTCGACACAACTCCAAGTGGATGCGGGTTATACACAGGTTTCACGGTCAGCAAATACATATAGTACCAGTGGATCTGGTGTCTCAACAACAATTACACCGTCAGGTGGTAGTGCCACTAGCGACCTAGGTGGTATACAATCTGTTGCCACATCAGGAGCAGCTACATTTGCTCTACCTGATGCAGCACAGACAACTCAAGGAAATGCATACTCATTTACTCAGTCAGTCTCATTAGGTGACTCCATAGTTACTACTGCTGCTGACGTAGGAGACGTACAAGGTTACTCCAACATAGTATCGACTGCCCCTGGTAGTGCTGGTTCCTTGGCTGGTACCATAACTTCAGCAGGTGCTATGGCGATAACAGCTGGTGGGGCTGGCACTTCGGCTACGGGACAGTTTGTTACAGAAGTAACCATACGCTAGGATGCTACATAATGAAACGAGTTTTAGTACTACTACTGCTTAGTTTCGGGGGCACTGCTGCTCATGCAGTCCCCGTGGTACCAAACTTCCAACAAGGTTCTATGACGAGCCATACGGAAACGGAGTCTACCATAACAGAGACGATTAACTCAATTGATTTTAGAACAGGATGGGAATATACAGTGTCAGGGGTAGGCATATCCAACGACGGAGAAGCACTCAACCCCAACGTGAATACATCAACCGTGACAGTAGCACCGTCGGTGGGATCGGGAGAAGGTGCCATAACTGGTACCGTAACCTCTTCATTCGACAATCTGGACTTCAGCAACAACGGAGCGTTCACGATAACGACTCCAGGGGATGCCTTTCAATTCGTACAGAGTTATCAAGGACCAGGTATGACCAACCAAACCCTGATACAAAGAGTCACCACCGTAAAAAGCGTGACCGACACAACAAGTACGTTTACCCAGTAATTGCAGCACTTCTCAGTGTCCAATGCTTACCCTCAAGAGCAGAAGGTGTTGGTGGTGTTAGTGCAACAGCGAACCCGATTGCGAACTCTTCTGGCTCAGTAACGAACCAGGCAATACAAGTTTTACAAGGTCCATACATAACCAACACCTATGGTGGTGGTGTGCAGTGTCAGGGTAGTACCTTTAACCTAACTCCCTACGTGCAGTTTGCCGACTCTCGGAAAGATCCTTGGGTCGATTTTTATAATGAACCACAATATAACATGACTGATACTACAGGTAAGACTACCAAACAGACAGTCACAGTTAAAAACTATCCTTGGGAAGATTGGTATGACACAAGGACTAAAGCAGATGGGACTAGATGGTTCCCAGATGGTGAAGACATGCAGATCGAGATGGATATAGACGGTGCTGATGGTGTGCCTGACGTAGTTAATAGTGGTGGTACCATGACACCTACGTGGTACAAACCAATAAGGACTGACATGTCTGCTAACCAGTCATTCAACGCTGGTCTCTCTGCAACACTATCAATACCCCTGAACAGGAAGTTAGTTAAGCAGTGCCATGAGGCTGCTGCTCAACAGATTGCTATGCAAACTCAGTTAGTATCTAACAAGAGATTAGACTTCGAGTTGGCTCGTCTCAAAAACTGTGGTGAGCTCAAGAAAGCTGGCATCATGTTCCATCCAGCATCTCCATACCATAGTGTATGTGCTGACGTTGTAGTAACAGCACCAGGTGGTACTCTGGTACCGCATGAGCATCAGTTACCTAAACCTACTTGGGTTAACCCTTCTTCTTCGGCTTCTTCAGAGGAGGTAGTCCCCGTTTCTCCCGATAATCAAGAGTCCTCTTCTCAGATAAACTCGGACGGCGTTCAACTTTCCCCAGTTTCTTCTTTACAGCGTCCATCACCTTCTTTATCACAGGCTTCACAGCCTTCAGCAAAAGATCTGCTAGGGGTTTGGCAAATAGGGCAGATGCAGTTGCCACAGTAGCAATGGTTGCAGTGGTTGTTACAACACCTGCTGATGGGAGGAATTGTTCCACTGCTGGTACAGGCTCCCAGATAGTCTCACAGATTTTACCGTCAGGTGTTAGTTTATATTCTTTAACTTGCTCATCACCCTTCTGATTCCTGTCACCTATACGTCTGGCATTAGGTGGAGGACATTCTATCTCTCCAGAGGGTTGAGATGTATCAGGTGCTTCTGGTGTCTCTGGTGTGCTTAGATCTGGATCACCTGTATCTACACCCTCGTCTTGCTCTGGTTGATCAGGTGTAATGGTCTCCCATGTTAATGATCTAGCATCGTAGTTAGGTGGCTGGTAGTATGGCATACCTGCATCACATAAGACCACGTTACCTTTAGGGTCATCATTGACCAGCATCTTATTGCGTGATCTATTCTTTAAATTCTCTTTGTGTATGGCAACACAACCAGGCATATCAACGATAGGTGTACCTGCATATATTACTACTGGTGGATCTATTCCATTAGTTGTTGGTGGTGCTACCATCCAACCACGTAGATCAGCCACATATACACTGC
>Ga0208764_10002527_pt1 | contig 11495 bp, 9 predicted proteins | sample ETNtaG_18_FD_185762 | JGI IMG/M metagenome (GOLD analysis project Ga0208764, IMG submission 185762) | Marine microbial and viral communities from oxygen minimum zone, Eastern Pacific Ocean - ETNP201302SV91 (SPAdes) (version 2) | ecosystem: Environmental > Aquatic > Marine > Oceanic ... | reverse complement strand
AGTAACTATTCCATCTTTGAAGGACTTATATGCAATATCTCCACCATCTCTTGCAACTGCAGGTCTAATTTTTGAATCTAAAACCTCATTAATTTTATTAATTACTGCATTTGATTCAACTGGATTGGAGTCTGGTTTTGACTCACTTAAAATCTTTGCCAACTTTAAATCTTTACTAACAACAACTTCATTTCCTTTAGAATAATAATCATTAATTTCGGAAATTATGCCGTGTTTCATGTCTTCCCAATTCAAATCTTTTTCCTTCTTTACGGTAATAAAATTTTCTCCAAAAAATACCATTACTGTACCTTCTAAAGATAATATTTTATTTGCTAATGAAACTTTAATACTTTTATCATTTTTTAAAAATTCGATTGGACCTACTTCAGAAACTTTTTTTCCTGGCAAAAATTTCAATGTATCGGGATTTGGTGTATGTTCTATTTCTACCATCATATAGTAACCTAAGTATTATACAAAAAACCTATTATCAAGTGAACTTTGTGAGACCTATTATTTTATAAATTTCTTTAAGATTATTTTTTGCTATTATATCTGCTTTTTTTGAACCTCTCTCCAAAATTTCATTTAGATAATGTGTATCTCTCAGCAATTTTTTCATTTCGTTACCTATCGGGCAAATTCGCTCTATGAGTGATTCGCTTAATTTACTCTTAAAAGTAGAAAAATTTTTTCCAGAAAATTCTTTTAAAACTTTTGATACATCAATATTATTTACACTGGCATAAATCGATATAAGATTTGCAGCTTCACGCCTATTTTTAAGTCCGTTTACTTCTGAGGGAATAGGATCATTGTCAGTTTTAGCTTTTTTTATCTTTTGGTTAATTAAATCTTTATCATCTTTTAAATTTATTCGACTTTGATCAGAATCTTCAGATTTGCTCATTTTTTTCGTACCATCTCTCAAACTCATCACTCTTGAAATTTCTTTTTGTATTAATGGCTCTACTATCGGAAAGTAATCACCGCATTTGAAATCATTGTTAAATTTTTTCGCAATATCTCTCGTTAATTCCAGATGTTGTTTTTGATCTTCTCCTACAGGAACGTGGGTTGCCTTATATATAAGTATATCAGCTGCCATTAAATTAGGATAAACTAAAAGACCTACGCTGGCATTTTCCTTATTAGCTCCAGCTTTTTCTTTAAATTGTGTCATTCGGTTCATCCATCCAATTCTTGCAACACAATTAAATACCCAAGCTAATTCGCTATGAGCTGAAACGCTTGCCTGATTAAATATAATATTTTTTTCAGAATTTAAGCCCGATGCAATAAAGCTAGCAGTTGTTTCTAAAATATTAGATTTTAAAATTTTTGGATCCTGTCGATTAGTAATTGCATGCAAGTCAACTATACAATAAACACATTCAAATTTATTTTGTAAATCAACAAAATTTTTTAATGCTCCCAAATAGTTTCCTATATGTAAATTTCCTGTAGGTTGAACACCAGAAAATACTCTTTTTTTATGCATATATAAAATTTTTTTATTTCAGTTTAATATCTTTAAATTTAAAAGCTCCTAAAAAATTTGAAATTAAAAAATAACTTATTAAACTAATTATTACTATAATAAATAAGTAAATAAACTTCCAATTTTCATTATAATGAAATTTATCTGAAAAAAAGCCTAACAATAAATATAAGACTATTCCCATTACAACCACAGATAATATCATTCGAGGAAATTTATAAATAAATTTACTGTCAAAAATATGCAAATCCTTTTTTTTTATAAAATAATAATGCATAAAAACATTTACCCAGGAAGAAATTGAAGTTGCTATCGGTATTATAACAAAACCCAGTTTACTAAATAGTGATACACTCATTATTATATTTAAAGATACTGACACTACTGATAAATAAAATGGTGTCTTGGTATTATTTCTGGCAAAAAAGAAATTTGAAAATATTTTTAATATAGAAAATGCAGGAATACCAAAAGCAAAAAAAGTAAGTGCAATTGCAGTATTAATAACACTTACATCATCGAATGAACCGTAACCAAATAATGAGGTTATGACTTCCTCTGATGCTAAAACTAAGGCAGTTGCGGCTGGTACAGACAAAAATAAACAAAGTTCTAAAGCTCTATTTTGTAAATTAGTAATTTTTTCAAAACTCTTATTTTTAACATGTTTTGATAACTCTGGGAGCATAACGGTACCAATAGCGATTCCGGCTACAGCAAGATTTATTTGGTATACTCTATCTGCGTAATAAAGATAAGAAACTGCACCAACTTGAAAAGAAGCAATGATTGTTCCAACTAAAATATTGATTTGAGTTACACCAGACGAAAAGATACTCGGAAGCAACTTCTGAAAAAAAAACTTTATTTTTTTATCTATTTTTATTTTAAAAGTTAAAATTGGTACAAAGTTTTTTCTAACAAAAAATAATAAAATTAATAACTGTAATAGTCCGGCAAAGGATACAGCATAGGATAGTGTAGTAACATTAGATATATTTAAATATTGAGAAAAAAATAATGATCCAATTAATATTAAGTTTAATATTATTGGTGCTGCTGCTGCTGCGGCAAATTTATTATACGAATTAAGTATTGCAGCAAAAAATGAAGCTAAACTTATAAAAAATAAAAAAGGAAAGGTTATTCTACTTAATTCTACTGCAAGCTCTAATTTTTTGGGATCTTTATAAAATCCTGGGGCTATTAAATAAATCAGCTGTGGCATAAAAATTTCAGCCAACAAAACAATAAATAATAATATAATAAAAAGTAAGTTGAATACATTTGTTGCAAAATCATTTGCTTGTTCTTTACTCTGAGCTAATTCACCAGCATAACTGGGAATAAAAGCGGCATTAAATGTTCCTTCAGCAAACAATCTTCTAAAAGTATTTGGAAGTCTAAAAGCAACAAAAAAAACATCAGCAAGAAGGCCGGTCCCTAAAAAAATTGCAATCAATATGTCTCTTACATAACCAAGTATTCTGCTTATTAGAGTAAAGAAACTAAATGTAGAAGTTGATGTTATTAAGTTCATCTTGACATGTAAGCCTTAATTTTGTGACAATTATAAGATACTCATTTTCAAATGAAGAAAAAGTCCAAAATAGAACGATACACAGACCAAGAAGCATTAGATTACCACAATAGTGGGAAGTCTGGAAAAATTGAAATTTTATCTTCAAAACCAATGACAAGCAAAAGAGATTTGGCGCTTGCTTATTCCCCAGGCGTTGCTGCGCCGGTCAAAGTAATAGCAGAAAATCCAGATGCGGCCTATGACTATACCACAAAAGGAAATTTAGTGGCGGTCATCAGTAATGGTTCCGCAATACTTGGTTTGGGAAATCTAGGCGCCTTAGCGTCCAAACCAGTCATGGAAGGAAAGGCTATATTATTTAAACGTTTTGCTGATATTGACGCTATAGATTTAGAGATTGATTCATCAAATTCTGAAGAAATTGTAAATTGTATATCAGCACTTGGAAAAAGTTTTGGAGGAATTAATTTAGAAGATATAGCAGCTCCAGATTGTTTTATAATAGAAGAAAAACTAAAAGAAAAATTAGACATTCCTATATTTCATGATGATCAACACGGCACTGCAATAATAACTTTAGCGGCTTTAATAAATGCTTTGGATGTATCTAAAAAATCAATCAAAGACATTAAAATTGTTGTTAATGGCGCCGGAGCATCAGCAATAGCTTGTGCTAATTTATTTAAAAGTAACGGTGTCCCAAATAAAAATATAATAATGATAGATAGAAAGGGAGTTTTATCCCGTGGAAGAGATAATCTTGATCAATGGAAATCAGCACATGCAATAGATACAAAATTAGAAACGCTTGAAGAGGCAATAAAAGGAGCGGATGTATTTTTAGGATTATCAGCAAAAAATGTACTTAGTAAAAATATGGTAAAAGCCATGGCAAAAAATCCAATAATTTTTGCTCTCGCAAATCCTGATCCCGAAATTAGTCCTGAAGACGTCCATGAAGCAAGGGATGACGCCATTGTAGCAACGGGAAGATCAGATTATCCCAATCAAGTAAATAATTTTATAGGCTTTCCTTATATTTTTAGAGGTGCATTAGATGTTAGAGCAAAAACAATTAATGAAGAAATGAAAGTTGCCGCCGCACATGCAATAGCTGAACTTGCAAGAGAGCATGTTCCTGATGAAGTTGTAGCTGCAATGGGTGGAGAAAGACCAATATATGGAAAAGAGTATATAATTCCATCAACTTTCGATCCAAGATTAATTAGCGTAATACCAGTTGCGGTAGCAAAGGCAGCAATGAAAAGTGGGGTAGCAAGAAAAAAAATAGAAGATTTAGAAATTTACAAAGATCAATTAAGACAAAGACTTGATCCTTCAACAACTATTATGCAGGGTGTAAATACCCAGATAAAAAAATCCCAGAAAAAAGTTGTTTTTGCCGACGGTGAAGATGAAAATACGCTAAAAGCTGCTATAGCTTTTAAAAGTAATGGTCTTGGAATCCCTGTATTAATAGCAAAAAAAGAAATCGTAAAAGAAAAGCTCAAAGACATTGGCCTAGATGAAAATTATAAAATAGAAATAGTAAATTCTACTGATAAAGAAAAAAGAGAAAAATATGCAAAGATTCTTTATAAAAAATTACAACGTAAAGAAGGTTTGTTGGAAAGAGATTGTGATAGATTGGTAAGAAATGATAGGGTTATTTGGGGTACTTGTATGGTTTCAAGTGGAGACGCCGATGCAATGGTAACTGGAAATACAAGACGTTATACATCAACATTAGATAAGGTTGAACGTGTAGTTGATGCAAGATTAGGAGAAATAGTTTTTGGCCTAAACATAATGGTCAATAGAGGTAGAACAGTATTTGTATCTGATGTAGCGGTTCATGAAATACCCACCGCTGAACAGCTGGCTCAAATAGCAATATCGTCTGCAAGAGTCGCAAGATTATTTGGTTTTGATCCAAAAGTGGCATTCTTATCACATTCTACTTTTGGCACTCCGAAAACTAGAGCAACGAAAAATCCAAGAGATGCTGTTGAAATATTAAAAGAAAAGAAAGTTGATTTTAATTTTGATGGTGAAATGCAGCCAGATGTTGCTTTGGATGAAAAATATAAAGAACTTTATCCATTTTCAAAAATTGTAGGTAATGCAAATATTTTAATAATGCCAGGAAGACATAGCGCAGCAATTTCATTTAAAATGTTAAAAAGTTTAAGTGCTGTTAAAGTAGTTGGTCCTCTGTTAGTTGGGTTAGGAGAACCTATTGAAATTGCACCATTAAGATCATCTACTAGCGATATACTAAATTTAGCATCGGTAGCAGCTTATTCTTCAGATATAATTGATTATAAAAAAAGAAGAAAAAATTAATTTACTCCTTCTGTCTACTTAAATCGGAGATCAGCAAGATGCTAGTAACAAGCTCTTTGAGATCAACTATTTGCTTTGCTTCTTGGACAATTTCTTTTCTTTCATTATCGTCATGTGCAATTCCAAAAACATAAGTTTTTTGATTAATTGTATCAATATTAAAATTTGCAGCTTTTATATTTTTGCTCAAAATCATTGCCGTTTTTAATTGAGAAGTTATCAAAACATCCTTAGCTGTATTTATAAAAGAAAATTTTTGCTTGATTGCAATATTATTTTTAACAGATCTTACTCCTTTAGTTTCCCAAGCTAATTTTGTTATTATTAATTTTTCTTCGGGTTTATCTACTTTACCACCCAAAAAAATTCTTCCATCGAGAACCTTTACGGATACTTTAATTAGATATTTTTTTTCATTTAAGGCTAATCTTGCTATCAAGCTTTTTTGCATAATTGAATCGTCTATTTGGGTTCCCAATGTTCTTGGATCTAACGCTATACTTACTCCAGTTCCAAAAACTCCTCCTGTTGAAGCGCCAACACAAGAATTTAGCAGGACAAAGAGAAATAAAACTATGATATTTTTTTTAAAATTCATTTTTTTAAGCTTAAACAAAAATTATAAACTACCCTTTTTTGTAAATCTTCCTTTTTTGAAATAAATTCAACAACATCTTTATGGCTATATTTTTTTAACATTTTCTTTATTTCCATTTTAACTGATTCGTCAATTTCTCTTTTAATATTTTTTTCTTTAAATTTTTCAGATAGCACAACTGTTAGTTCACCCTTTAAATTTTCAGGTAAGCTTTTAATTGTTTCAACCTTATCTCTGATAAAATCTTCATGAATTTTTGTCATCTCTCTGGCTATTATTATTTTTCTATCTAAAAAGTATTTCTTAAATTGTGATATATAAAAATTAATTTTTGAAGAAGGAATAAAAAAAACAATTGTATAATCTAAATGATGCAGATTTTTAAGTGTATTACTTAATTCATTTTTTTTTTTAGGCAAGAAACCATAAAATATATATTTATCACCAAATCCAGAAACACTAACTGCTGAGGTCACCGCAGAAGGACCTGGAACAGGATAAACATTTAAATTTTCTTTTATACATTTATTGATAAGAATCATACCAGGATCAGAAATAGTTGGAGTTCCTGCATCGGAAATTAACGATATAATTTTATTTTTTTTTATAGACTCAATTATATTTTTACTAACTTTTTTTTCATTAAATTTGTGATAGGGCCAAAGCGTACTTTTAATCTGTAAATAGGAAAGTAATTTTCCTGATCGTCTCGTATCCTCGCATAAAATAATATCTGATTCTTTTAGAATATTTATAGCTCTTAAGGTTATGTCCTCCATATTCCCAATAGGAGTAGATACTAAATAAAGCCCTGAATTAATTATTTGTTTTTTATTCTTGTCCATTTAATGCCTAAATTGCATTTTATGTTATTTAAGCTAGTTTAAAATTATGAAAAAACTAATTACATTTTCAATATTAACTTATTTATTAATTACAATAAATAGTGGTGCAACCGATCAAAGTACAAATGAAAATAATTTAGGGAATAAAAAGATATTAAGAGTGGGTGTTCTATTACCCTTAAGTGGAGAATTTCAAGGTATTGGTGAGTCTTTTCTAAAAGCCATTCAACTTGCTTTGTACGATATATCAAATGAAAATATAAAAATTTATCCTAAAGATACTAAGGGAAATGCATTAAACACCTATCGCTCGGCAAAAGAGTTTGAAAAAGAAGGTATTGAAATTGTAATTGGCCCGATTTTTTATAAAAATTTAGAAAGCCTGGAAGAAATAAGTAAAATAACTTTCATTTCATTAACTAATAAAACTCAAAAAATTCCAAAAAATATAATAGCATTTGGAATTAATATTGAATCTCAAATCGAAGCATTAAAAAAATATTTTGATAAAATGGAATTTTCAAAAACTTTACTTTTATCACCAAAATCTGATTTTATTTATCAATCTAAATCTGTTGCAGAAAAAGATGTTTTAAAATTTTACAGAACTTATTCATATAATACTGATCCTAAAAAAATAACAGGTGAAATAGAAAAGATAACTAAATACAGAGAAAGAAAAAAAGATTTAGAAAGAAGAATCAAAATATTAGAAAAATCAGACTTATATAAAGATAAAAATGAACTTAAAAAATTAGAGCAAATGCATACTTTGGGTAAAGTAAATTTTGATTCTGTGGTTATAGTTGATTTTGGTGAGAGATTGAAAAGCGTTTTAACTTCTTTTATGTTTTCTGATGTTCCAAGCAATGAAGTAAATTTTTTTACTATAAATCAATGGTTTGATGAAGGCCTTTTTAATGAAAATGCAATGCAAAATTTGCACTTCCCATCTATTGATTTTAATAATTTAAAAAAATACAAAAGAAATTTTTTCAATACATTTGGTGAAGATCCTAATGAAGTTTCTATACTAGCATATGATGCACTAGGTTTAATTTATTATTGCTGGTCCAATAATAATTTTCAGTTCAAAAAAGAGCAATTATATACTAAAGAAGGATTTAAAGGTCTTCATGGCGAGTTTTTTATAGAAAATAATTTAAGCAAACAAAAATTAAAAATTTATCGAATTTCAAAAAACAAGTTTGTTAAAGTATATTAAAAAAAGTATTTTTTAATTTTATGATATGCTTTAAATCTATGGTCCATAGACATTTTTAATTTAGGCGCCATTTCTCCAAAAGTATTCTTATATCCATCCGGAATAAAAATTGGATCATATCCAAAACCATTTTTTCCTTTTTTTGTAGATGAAATTTTACCTTTTACAATGCCTTTGCTTGAAAAATTTTTTCCATCAGGAAAAAAAAGTGTCAAGCAACAAATAAATCTAGCCGAACTATCATTATGCCAATTCTTTTTTACATCGTTCATTTTAGTGAAAATTTTTTTTATTGCTAAATCAAAATTATTTTTTTCACCACTCCATCTTGAAGAATAAATTCCAGGCTCACCCTTTAAAAGATCTATTTCCAATCCAGAATCATCGGACAGACAAATAAGATCTGTTTTTTTTGAAAAATATGAAGCTTTAATAAGTGAATTTTCCTCAAAACTTTTAGCTGTTTCTTCCGGTGTTAAAATACCAAATTCTTTCGGAGAATATTTTTTTATATGATTTGGCAACAAATCGCATATTTCTCTGTATTTTCCTTGATTATTTGTTCCAATTAAAATTTCCTTGATTTTATGCATTTTACACTAGTAATTTTTTTTTAAGTAACCATATATCATGCAGATGACAAAATCAGAAAAAAAAGAACAAGAAAAAATACCATCGAAAGATGAGGATGAAAATAAAAATAATGAAAAAAAAATCACTCCAATAAAAGAAGAAACGCTTGAAGAAAAACTCAAAATTGCTCAGGAAAAATTACTTAGAACAATGGCTGAAATGGAAAACCAAAGAAGAAGATTTGAGAAAGAAAAAAAAGAAGCATTTGAATTTGGAGGCTTTAACTTTGCTGGAGAATCTTTGTTACTTTTAGATAATATTGATCGCGCTATAATTTCTTTTAAAAATGACGAAAGTTTAAAAAATAATAAAGATTTAAATAAAATTATTGATGGCATAGAAATTGTAAAAAAAGATTTAATATCTATTTTTAAAAAAAATGGAATTGAAGCAATAGAATGTATGGATAAAAAATTTGATCCAAATTTTCATCAAGCAATGTTGGAACTTGAAAATAGCACTAAAGAGGGTGGAACAGTTGTTCAAGAAATCCAAAAAGGTTATATGATGAAAGAGCGTTTGCTTCGACCTTCTCTTGTGGGTGTAACTAAAAAAAGAGAGGAAAAAGCAGCAAAAGATGAAAGAAAAACTGAGAAAAAAGAGGAAAAAAAATGATCTTTTTGGCTTGCAGTACTCAAAATAGCACCCATATACCTTTGAAAGGAAGTTAATTTTATGAGTAGAGTTATAGGAATAGATTTAGGCACAACCAATTCATGTGTGGCTGTAATGGAAGGGTCACAAGCTAAGGTGTTGGAAAATACCGAAGGATCAAGAACAACTCCATCTGTTGTAGCATTTGGTGAGAACAATGAAAAACTAGTTGGCCAATCAGCAAAAAGACAAGCTGTAACCAATCCGGAAAATACTTTATTCGCAGTAAAAAGATTAGTTGGAAGAAATTTTGATGATGAAACAGTTAAAAAGGATGTTGCAAAGGCACCTTATAAAATTATTAAAGCTGACAACAATGATGCCTGGTTAGAATCAAGAGGCAACAAATATTCTCCATCACAGATATCAGCTTTCATCTTGCAAAAGATGAAGGAAACAGCAGAAAAATATTTAGGGCAAGAAGTTAAACAGGCCGTTATTACTGTACCAGCTTATTTTAATGACTCACAAAGACAAGCAACAAAAGATGCAGGCAAAATTGCTGGCTTAGAAGTTTTAAGAATTATTAATGAGCCAACTGCAGCTTCATTAGCCTATGGTTTAGATAAAAAAGGTGGAAAAAAGATAGCTGTATATGATTTGGGTGGCGGTACATTTGATGTATCAATTTTGGAAATTGGTGATGGTGTTTTTGAAGTCAAATCTACAAACGGAGATACCTTTTTAGGTGGAGAAGATTTTGATGATAAAATAGTAAACTATTTAGCTGATGAATTTAAAAAAGATAATAGTATAGATTTAAGAACTGATAAACTAGCTCTGCAAAGACTTAAGGAAGCCGCTGAAAAAGCGAAAATTGAACTTTCTTCAGCTGCACAAACTGAAATAAATTTACCATTTATTACTGCAGACAAAACTGGTCCAAAACATATTAATATAAAACTAACAAGAGCAAAATTAGAAGCACTTGTAGAAGATCTTGTTAAAAGAACACTTAAACCATGTGAAGTTGCATTAAAAGATTCGGGATTTAATGCCGCTGAAATACATGAAGTAGTTTTGGTTGGTGGAATGACAAGAATGCCAAAAATAGTTGAAACAGTTAAAACTTTCTTTGGGAAAGAGCCAAACAAAAGTGTAAATCCAGATGAAGTAGTTGCAATGGGCGCAGCTATCCAAGGTGGTGTTTTGCAAGGAGATGTAAAGGATGTTCTTCTTTTAGATGTAACACCTTTGTCTTTGGGTATAGAAACACTAGGTGGCGTTTCTACAAGACTTATTGAAAAAAACACAACAATTCCTACTAAAAAAAGTCAAGTTTTTTCAACAGCTGAGGACAATCAGCCTGCAGTTTCAATTAGAGTTTTGCAAGGCGAAAGAGAAATGGCTAGCGATAACAAATTACTTGGAAATTTTGAGTTAGTTGGAATACCAAATGCTCCACGAGGAATTCCACAAATTGAAGTAACATTTGATATTGATGCAAATGGAATAGTAAGTGTTTCTGCAAAAGATAAGGGAACTGGAAAAGAACAAAAGATACAGATACAGGCTTCCGGAGGTTTGAGTGATGAAGAAATAAATAAAATGGTAAAAGATGCTGAAGCAAATAAAGAAGCCGACAAAAAGAAAAGGGAGACGGTAGATGCAAGAAATCAAGCAGATACAATTATTCATGCAACAGAAAAAAACTTAAAAGAACATGGAAGTAAAATTTCTGACGCTGATAAAAAATCTATAGAAACTGGAATTTCTGATCTAAGAAATACACTTAAGGGTACTGACACAGAAGAAGTTAAGAAAAAAACACAGGCTTTAGTACAATCTTCAATGAAACTTGGAGAAGCTGTATATAAAAGTCAGCAAAAAGATGATGGGAAAAAAGATGCTAAGCAAAATCAAAGTGCAAAAAGTAATGAACAAAATAAAGAAAATGTTGTTGATGCCGATTTTGAAGAAGTAAAAGAAGATAAAAAAGACAAAGAAAAAAGAGCCTAAGGCTAAGGACATAAAATGTCGATAAACGTATGGCAAAAAGAGATTACTATGAAGTCTTGGGCGTAATTAAAACAGCTTCCGCTGAAGAAATCAAAAAAGCTTATAGAAAATTAGCTCTAAAATATCATCCAGATAGAAATAAAAACGACAAGACTGCTGAAGCTAAGTTTAAAGAAGCAAGCGAAGCT
>Ga0208764_10002523_pt1 | contig 11502 bp, 10 predicted proteins | sample ETNtaG_18_FD_185762 | JGI IMG/M metagenome (GOLD analysis project Ga0208764, IMG submission 185762) | Marine microbial and viral communities from oxygen minimum zone, Eastern Pacific Ocean - ETNP201302SV91 (SPAdes) (version 2) | ecosystem: Environmental > Aquatic > Marine > Oceanic ... | reverse complement strand
CCTGAAGAAAAAATTACGGAAGGTTTGGATGGACTTAGAGAAAGATTAACTGAATATTATAAATTGGGAGCCAGATTCACAAAATGGAGAGCGGTATATAATATTTCTGGAAAATATCCCACTGGACTAGCAATTAAATCAAATGCTCATGCCCTAGCAAGATATGCTTCTTTGGTTCAAGAAGCAAAAATGGTTCCTATTGTAGAGCCTGAAGTGCTAATGGATGGTGATCACGATATTAATAAATGTTATGAAGTAACTTCTGAAGTTTTAAGAGAGTGTTATAAAGAATTAAAATTACATAATGTAAATCTTAAAGGAACAATTCTAAAACCCAATATGATACTGCCCGGAACCAAGTCAAAAAATAAAATCAACACACAAGAAATAGCTAAAATGACTCTTAAATGTTTAAAGGAAAATGTACCTACAGAAGTTCCTGGCATAACATTTTTATCAGGCGGACAAACTGAAATTGAAGCAACACAAAATTTAAATGAAATAAATAAAATTAATGATACAAATTTTTTAATGAGCTTTTCCTATGGAAGGGCATTACAACAGAGCGCTCTTAAAAATTGGGCAAAAGATATTAAAGACACAAACAAAACTCAAAAAATATTTAACCATAGATCCAAAATGAACGGACTTTCTACTTCAGCAAAATGGAGTATGGACTTGGAACAACAATTAACAGCCTAATAAAAATTGAAAAGATATATTTATTTAATATCCCCTCAAAACATAAGAGGTCCAAAATTTTATAAAAATCTTAATAAGATGTTAAAAACAAAAAAAATAAAATACTTTCAACTAAGACTAAAAAAAATATCTTCTTTAAATTTATTAAAAATATCTAAGAAAATTAAAAAAATAGTCAAAAAAAATGGCGTCAAATTTATAATTAATGATAAGCCTCTTGTTGCAAAAATGATAAATGCAGATGGGTGTCATATTGGTCAAAAAGACATGAGTTTGATCAATGCTAGAAAAATTTTGGGAAAAAATAAAATTATTGGAGTAACATGCCATAATTCAAAAAGGCTTGCGCAAGAGGCCAAAAAGCTTGGAGCAAATTATGTTGCGTTTGGCTCTTTTTTTAAATCATCTACAAAAAAAACTGCTTTTAGAGCTAACTTACAAATATTGCGTTGGGCTAAAAAAAAAAATAATATGCCCACCGTTGCAATAGGTGGAATTGATAGTTCCAATTATAAAAAAATTTTATTAAGCGGGGCAAGTTATGTAGCCTGCTCAAATTATGTTTGGAATAATAAGAAAATTGATCCTGTTTCAGCTATAAATAGATTTAGATAAAAATGAAAATATTAGGAAACGAAATTAAACCTGGAATGGTTATTGAACACAAAGATGACTTGTGGTCAGTATTAAAAACTCAACATGTTAAACCTGGGAAAGGTGGTGCCTTTAACCAAGTAGAACTTAAAAGTGTAAAAAAAGGAACTAAACTAAATGAAAGATTTAGATCAAGTGACAGCGTTGAAAGAGCAATTTTAGACGATAAAAAATTCAACTTTCTTTATGAAGATGAAAACGATTGCCACTTTATGGATCAAGTTAATTTTGAGCAGATTCAAATTAAAAAATCATTATTGGGGGAAAAAAATAAATTACTTAAAGAAAATATGGAAGTGGATGTACAATTTTATGAAGATCAACCTTTGTCTGTGGATCTGCCAACGACAGTAGAATTAAAAATAGAAACTACTGACGCTGCAATAAAAGGACAAACTGCATCATCTTCTTATAAACCTGCTATATTGGAAAATGGTATTAACATCATGGTTCCTCCATTTATTAATTCAGATGACAAGATTGTTTTGGACACAAGAACTTTAGAATACGTAAAAAAAATTAAGTAAATGAAACTATCTTCAGCAAATATAAATGTAATGGTTAATGCCTGCAGAAAAGCCTCTAAACATATAATAAGAGATTTTGGTGAAATTGAAAAACTTCAAACTTCTGTTAAAGGACCCGGTGACTTTGTCACAATGACTGATAAAAAAGTAGAAGAAATTCTGATTGAAGAACTTCGAAAAGCAAGACCCAAATATTCAGTATTAAGTGAAGAAATAGGAGAAATAAAAAATGATGATAATGAAGATTTTAAATGGATCATTGATCCTATTGATGGGACTTCAAATTTTCTTCATGGCATTCCACATTTTGCAATATCTTTAGCACTTGAAAATAAAAAAGAAATTGTTTGTGGAATAGTATTTGATCCAATAAAGAATGAACTTTTTTCTGCAGAAAAAGGAAATGGTTCATATCTAAATAATCAAAGAATGAGAGTTTCTGCTAGAAAAAAATTAAAAGATTGTCTTATTATTACTGGAGGTCCAAGACAAAATCATCAAAACAGAGAAGTAAGTATGGAAGAATATAAAAAATTTTCATCGAAAGTTTTAATTCCTGTTCGAAAAATGGGTAGCGCTTCACTAGATATGGCTTATGTTGCCGCAGGAAGATGTGACGGATTTTGGCAAAGAAATTTGAACTATTGGGATATTGCTGCTGGTATTTTGTTGGTTAAAGAAGCCGGCGGATACGTAACGGACTTCTTTGGAAAAGATAAATACGTTGAAAATAAAACTATTTTAGCAACTAATTCAAGAATTAGCGAAGAAATGATTGAAGTTTTGAAATAGCTAATTTCTATTGTTAATTATTTTGTTTTATTATATTAGAATATTCCTATATGAAAAAAAAAATACATCCAAACTATCACAAAATAAAGGTTGTAATGACTGACGGTAGTCATTTTGAAACTAGGTCCACTTGGGGTAAAGAAGGCGAGACTATGAAACTAGATATTGATTCAAAATCTCACTCTGCCTGGACAGGTGGTTCTCAGAAAATTTTGGATAAGGGAAGAGTAAGCAAATTTAATAAAAAATTTAAAAACTTAATATCAAAAATAAAAAAATAGAACAAATTTAATGAACAATAAACCTTTTATGCCAAAAGCTACTGCTGTTTGGTTAGTTGAAAATACAAAAATAAGTTTTAAACAAATTGCAGATTTTTGCAATCTTCATGAACTTGAAGTAAAAGGAATAGCTGACGGTGACGTCGCTAAAGGAATAAAAGCTTATAATCCTATTTTGGCAGGACAATTAACTAGAGATGAAATTGAGGCTTGCTCTAAAGATTCTAATAGATTGCTAGCAATTAATATAAAAACTTTGGACATTAAAAAAGAAAGAAAAAAACCTCGCTATGTTCCTTTATCAAAAAGACAAGATAGACCCGAGGCCGTTCTTTGGTTGTTAAAAAATCATCCCCAATTATCTGATGGACAAATTGGAAAATTGATAGGAAGTACCAAAAACACTGTAACATTAATTAGGAACAAAAATTATTGGAATTTTTCTAATTTATCAGCAAAGGATCCTGTTGTCTCAAATCTTTGTTCTCAAATTGATATTAAAAATGCTGCAGCTAAGGCAGATAGAAGAATAAAAAGAAAAAAGAAAGAATTAGAAAAAGAAAATAAAAAAGCTCAAGTCGAGTAAAAAAATTTTATTATATTCATGAAAAAAAAATCTCAAATTTTAGTAGGAATTATTATGGGTAGTAAATCAGATTGGTTGGGTACCATGGAGCATTGTAGCAATACCTTGAAACAATTCGGAATTAAACACGATGTAAAAGTAATATCTGCACACAGAACACCAAAAAGGTTGCACAAATTTCTCAAGGAAGCAGAAAAAAAGAAAATAGAAATAATAATTGCTGCCGCAGGAATGTCTGCGCACTTAGCGGGTGTAACTGCTTCCTTAACTACCTTGCCGGTACTAGGAGTTCCAACCGAAAGTAAATTAAAAGGCCTTGATAGCTTACTTTCAACAGTTCAAATGCCAAGCGGAATTCCAGTTGGAACTTTAGCTATTGGAAAAGCTGGTGCAATAAACGCAGCATTATTGGCTGCTTCAATTTTGTCGGTAAGATATAGAGCTATTCAAAATAAACTTAAGAAATATAGAAGTAATTTTGAAAAAAAAATACCTAAAAAACCATACTAATCAGTCTGGACAATCTTTTTTTTTAATGTTAGTTAATGCATCTTTAATTAGGAGGTAGTTATTAAAATAGAAGTTAAAGATAATAATGTTGATCAGGCTCTTAGAGTTTTGAAACGAAAGCTTCAAAGAGAAGGTTTTTTTAAAATACTAAAGATAAAAAGCAACTATGAAAAACCTTCGGAAAAGAAAAAGAGAGAAAGATCTGAGAACATCAAAAGATCAAAAAAAATACAAAGAATGAGAAACAACTTCTAATTTAATTTACTTCAAAAAACGTAAAATATAATATTAACTACTTAGACCATACTAAACAAGTTTATCGCGGGGTGGAGCAGTCTGGTAGCTCGTCAGGCTCATAACCTGAAGGTCGTAGGTTCAAATCCTACCCCCGCAACCAACTGCGACAAAAATGTTTTGATTTTAATTTTTTCTAAATATTATTTTCATATTTTAAACACAATCTAATATTAAATGAACATTAAATGCGTTTTACACTATTTTATACTTTCATTTTTTTATATTGGATTATTTTAATTTCAGGGCCATTTATTAGTTAATACATGACAAAAATCTTATTTTTTTCTTCTTGGTCTATAGTTGTTATATTCTTTACGATAGCTACAATTATTTCATAATGATTTTTCAGAGAGATCGACGGTATCAATTTGACTTTTTCTATCTCTTGATCTTTCTCTTATTAACGTTAGCGGGAGTTCTAAGTTAATGATGGAAAAAACAGAGATCCTTTTAGTAATATTTTTACTACTAGGTTCATTTTATTTAGTAATTGCATGGGGGGCTGGTAAAAAAAGGTCTGAAAATCCTAAAATTAGGAAATATTTATCAGGTGTACGTATCCTAATAAGCATCATTGGTATAGTTAGCTTAATATTATGGTTTTTTTTATAGATTAATACTACTAGTTAATTATTTTTTACATCTTTCTTTTCAAACTTTTTCCACATTTCCCAAAGCATCTTGCTGAAATCATCTCCAAATTTAACTGCGTTAAATACTGATGATTTAAGTGCTGTTTCTCGTAAAGATGATCTAATTTTTTTAAGTTCATTTAAATCAGAAGAAAAATTTATAGCTTTGGAAATGTACTCTTCATGATCATTGGCAATCCACTTTTTCATTCCTAAATTAGAATTAATACTCTCTCCAAAGTGAAATAAATATCTATCACCTTTTAAAGTTAAAACTGGTACTCCCATCCAAACAGACTCACATGTGGTTGTATTTCCTTGAAAAGGAAAAGTATCCAAAGCAATATCAATTTTATTATATGTTTCTAACAGTTCTCTTCTTGTGGGAGCCTCTCCTTCTAAAATTAGGCGATCTTTATTAATATTATGTTTTGAAAATCTTAAATAAGTATATTCAGTAATTTTATCATTTTCAAAATCTTTGTTCTTCAAAAGAAGTTTGGAATTACTGATGGAAGACAAAACCTTAGACCATAATTCTACCGTTTCATCACTTATCTTTGCTGGCTTATTAATACTTCCCAAGGTGAAAAAATTATTCTTAAGAACTGGTAAATTTTTTATTTTTACATCGAAAAAAGGAGGTGTAAAACATTGAGAAATATCTGGAAGTCGCCAAATTTTTTCCACATAATTTTTTTCTTCACTGCTGGGTGTTATGTGTGAACTGCCTATGAAGTAATCAATTTCAGGAATTCCTGTTGAGCCTTGAGCAAGCCAGCTAGCTTGAACAGGAGCAGCTTTGTACATAAATATTGGCAATCTGTTGTGTGAAGAATGTCCTTGTAAGTCTATCAAAATATGTATGCCGTCATTAACAATCTGATCTACTATTTCTTCATCTTTTTTTTTTTCAATTATATTCCATTTTGAAAACAAGGATGGAAAATGATGAGAAAATTCATCTTTTCTATTAGTTGCCGCATAAGCAATTAATTCAAATTTTTTATTTTTTAATTCTTTTAAAGTACTTAATGTAAAATAACCTCCGGGGTGATTACCAAAATCAGCTGAAACCAATCCAATTTTGAGTTTTTCTGGATTTTTATTGTACTGATATTTAAAAGATATTTTTCTTTTAGGTTTGCAATTATCTCTAAATTTTTTTGCCTCTGACAAATATATTTTTGCATCAAAATTAGATTTATAATTTAGATTAAGCAATAAATTACTATAAGCTTTTGTATAATCTGACTTTAGTTCAATAGCTTTATGATACTTTGATGTGGCCTTATCATACTTTCCAATATGACTTAGTAAATTACCTAGATTGTTATAAAGTTTTTCATAATTAGGATTCAGTTTAATGCCACGTTCATAAGTGTTGATTGATTCGTCATACATAGTCAAACTTTCATAAACTAAACCCAAACTATTATATGCTTCGATGTAATTTGGTCTAATTTCAATTGCTTTTTTAAAATTTCGTATAGCTTCTTCTTTATTGCCAAACTGCTGATGCGCTCCACCTAAATTACAGAAAGCTTCTGCATAATCTGGTTTTATTTGTATTGATGTTTTTAAATTATTTAAGGCTTCTGATGATCTGTTAAGTTCACGCATTGCATTTCCTATGTTATTATAAGCTTCAGCAAAATTACCTTTCAAATTTATTGCTTTTTTATAATTCTTAATGGCATCATCTATTTTATTTGATTTGTATAAAGCTATACCTAAATTGTTGTAAGCTTCTGCGTAACTAGGTTCAATTTTTATAGCTTTTTCATAAATTTTAATTGCTTTTTCAAATTTATTTTGTTCAGCAAAAACTGCACCAAGAACGTTAAATAAAATTGAAGAATTGGGAAAATCGATAATTAACTTATTAATTTCATTTTCAGCCTCGATAAATTTATTTTTGCTGAGAAAATTTAAAATAAATTCTATATCTTTTTTTTCAGGATCTTTTTGTATATCAGTACTCATAATTTAAAAAATTCTTGCCTTAAAAAAGTCTAATGTATATATTAGCAATCATATCTCTATATATGAAATTTAGAAATGAATATGATAGTTTAGGAGTTGTAAAAGTTCCACATGATAAATATTGGGGAGCCTCAACACAACGATCAAACAAACACTTTGATATTGGTGATTTTCTTGTAAGGCCTATTGTAATCAAATCAATAGCGATGATTAAAAAAGCTGCCGCAATAGTAAATGCTAAAAATGGCAGTCTGGATAAAAAAATTAGCAAAGCTATTATCAAAGCATCAAATGAAATTATATCTGGTAAGTTGATTGATAACTTTCCTCTAAAAGTTTGGCAGACAGGTTCTGGCACTCAAACTAATATGAATGTTAACGAAGTAATATCTAATAGAGCAATTGAAATTCTGGGGGGAAAATTAGGAAGCAAAAAACCGGTGCATCCAAACGATCATGTTAATAAATCTCAATCTACAAACGATGTTTTTCCAACAGCTATGCACATGGCGATTGCGATTAGAGCAAAAGGAAAATTACTACCTTCTCTAAAAATTCTTGACTCAGAATTAATAAAAAAAACAAAACATTTTAAAAATATAATAAAAGTTGGAAGAACGCACCTCCAAGACGCAACCCCAATCACACTTGGACAAGAATTCTCTGGCTATCATGCTCAATTAAGTAAATGTATTAGTAGAATAGAAAAAGCTCTAGAAGAAATATACTTTTTGGCCCAAGGTGGAACGGCGGTAGGCACAGGCTTAAATACCAAAAAAGGCTTTGATAAAAAAATAGTTTCTGAACTAAAAAAATTTACTAAACTTCCTTTTAAACCAGCTCCTAATAAATTTGCCGCTCTTGCAGCTCATGATGCTATAGTAAATTTTTCTGGAACATTAAATACAACTGCAGTTTGTTTAATGAAAATCGCAAATGATATTAGATTTTTAGGTTCTGGACCTAGAGCAGGTTACGGAGAACTTATTTTGCCAGAAAATGAACCTGGATCATCAATTATGCCAGGCAAAATAAATCCTACACAATGTGAGGCTGTTACTATGGTTTGTGTAAAAGTAATTGGTAATCATAACGGTATTACAATGGCTGGATCTCACGGTCATTTTGAATTAAATGTATTTAAACCATTAATTATTCATAACATTTTACAATCTATTCACATAATGGCTGACTCTTCAAAAAGTTTTGCAAACTATTGCATCAGAGGTTTAAAAGCAGATAAAAAAAAAATAAAAAATCTACTTGATAATTCGCTAATGTTGGTTACAGCGCTGTCACCAAAAATTGGATACGACAACGCCGCAAAAATTGCAAAACAAGCCCACAAGAATGGAACAACTTTAAGAGAAGAAGCCGTTAAATCTAAATTAATAAGTGAAAAAGATTATGAAAAAATTGTTAATCCAAAAAAAATGATCAAACCTTATTAATTTATTTCTCTTGCGTAGATACTAATCGAATAAATTTCTTAAAATTAGAGAAGTCAAATAAACTTTCATACCCATCAACCAATAATAAATCGTTGAATTCATTTTCTATGTAAGCAATGTCTTCATTACTAAATTTTATCACACTAGATAGTTCAAAAAATCTAATTCTAAAATTTGTTAAATCAAAGTTTCCTGAAATAAACATATCCAATGGCTTTTTTTCTTTATTATAAACGCCAAACTTATTAAAAAAACGTTTTGAATTATCAATAAATACGTTGCTAGAAAATTTTAAATTGGTAAAATTTTTTTCATTTTTTATAACTCCATTTAAATCAGCCGCTCCTAATTTTCCCATGCTAAGCAACAATTTATTGATTAGAATGTTTCCATTAATAAATTGTATTTGTGATTCAAAAGAATTAATTAAAGTTTTTTTAGAAAACATTTTGTCGGTATTTAAGTTAATTTTACCATTAATTTTTCTATTAATTGAAAATAGAGTTTTTTTATCTTTGTCGTCTAAAGCATTAATATATTTGCTCAAAATATAAAAATTTAGACTTTTTAAATCAATATTTAAATCAAAATCAAAAAAAGGCTTAAATTTTATTTTTCCCAAAATTTTTCCATCAGAGAAAGTATTCCTTAAATTAGCTTGTTTAATAATTATTTCATTATCTTTTGAACTAAAAATTGAAGTAATTTTATTTTTACCTTTTTTAATTAATATTTTTCCTTCAATAGAATTTTTTTCTTTTTTAGCTATAATGAAATTTATTTTCGTTAGGAAGTTAAGTTCTTTGAGTTTTATTTTCAAATCCTTTTCTGAGTTTAACTCACTTTCAAAATCAATGCTTATATCGTCTTCCAGAAAAGTGCCTTTTAGATTTAATTTGTCATAATTTTTCTTATATTTATATTTACCTTTAATTTTATTAATAGAAGTTATATATTTTGACCCATCATAAAAATCGATATCACTTTTTTTAAAACTTATAATATTACTCTTTTTTTTGTTTAAAAATAAATTCTTATATTGATCAATTTTTTGGTAGTTAACGAACAAGTTAGCTTCTTTTAATTGTATTTTATTAAGTTTTTTTTTTGATTTTTTATACAAATCCTTTATTGGGAGAATAATATCTATTCTTTCAATTTTAGCTAAAATATTTTTTTCTTCAGAAGAGCTATTTACTTCAACGTTTTTTATTATCAGTCTGGGAGTTGGGATAAAATTATAATAAATATTACCTTTTACATTACATTTAATCTCAAAATCTTCACATATTAAACTTTCTATGTTTGATTTATTATAACTATAAAAAAAAGGTACTATGAAATAGATTAGAATTAAAGCTAGAGTTGTCCCGATTATGTAAATTACTGAAGCTTTATAATACTTATAAACTTTTTGTTTAATAATTCTTAAAAAATCGTATTGTAAATCAATTAAATATTTATAATATTTTTTAAGATTGGGTGGTTTAAATTTAATATAACTAACAAACTTTAGAAAATTATATTTTCTAAAATTCACCTTCTTAAAAAACTTATTAAGATTATATGTTTTATAATTGAAATATTTCATTTATTTTGAGTTTTTAAATTTATTTTAATTTAAAGTGGTAAAATATAAATTTGATGGAAATTAGCAAACAAAATTATCTAAGCAAATTAAATAAAAACCAGGAAAAGGCAATAGTTGATCTGGATGGACCGTGTTTAATTGTTGCTGGAGCGGGTTCTGGAAAAACTAGGGTGTTAACCTCAAGGGTAGCTCACATAATTAAAGAAAAGAAAGCTTGGCCTAATCAAATATTATGCGTCACTTTCACCAATAAAGCAGCTAGAGAAATGCAAAACCGAATAGCAAGTTTAATAAACGTAAAAATAACTTCTCTACCTTGGCTTGGTACTTTTCACTCTGTAAGCGCTAAAATCTTAAGAAGGCATGCAGAAGCAGTTGGATTAAACTCTCGCTTCACAATTATAGATCAAGAAGACCAGCTAAGATTAATTAAAAATATATGTAAAGCTGAAAAAATTGATATCAAAAAAGTCGCTCCGCAATTTGTTTTATCTTTTATTAATAATTGGAAAAATAAAGGTTTGCTTCCCAATAACATTACAATAAAAAAAGGAATTCCTTTAGAAAAGGCGATTTTAAATGTTTATAAATATTATCAAGAAAGACTTAAGATTTTAAACTCTTGTGATTTTGGAGATTTAATTCTCCTATGCGTTAATATGTTTGAAAAAAATCCAGACATACTAAATCTGTATTTAAATAATTTTAAGTACATTCTCGTTGATGAGTATCAAGACTCAAATTATATACAAAGCAAATGGCTAAAATTACTTTCAAAAAAGAATAACAATATTTGCTGTGTAGGAGATGACGATCAATCAATCTATAGCTGGAGAGGAGCTGAAATTAGAAATTTCTTAGACTTCAGTAAAACTTATAAAAATACAAAAATTATTAAACTGGAGCAAAATTATAGATCTACTCAAAATATACTGAGCGCAGCTTCAGGATTAATTGCAAACAATAATGATAGATTAGGTAAAAAATTATGGACTGATAGTAAGGAAGGAGAATTAGTAAAACTTTCTTGTTATAAAAACGGAAGAGAAGAGGCTGTCGGTATCAGTGATATTATTGAGCAAAAGCTAAAAAAAAAATATTCATTAAATAATATATCCATTTTAGTCAGAGCTATTTTTCAAACTAGAGAGTTTGAAGAAAGATTTTTAAAAATAGGAATGGGTTATAGGGTAGTTGGAGGTACAAAATTTTATGAAAGAGCTGAAATCAAGGATAGTGTTGCATACTTAAGAATAGTAAATCAAAAAAATGATGATTTGGCTTTTGAAAGAATTATCAATGTTCCAAAAAGAGGAATAGGTGATAGTGCACTAAAGCAATTGCATGAGTGGGCAAGAAAAAATAAAAAATCTTTAGAAGATTCTGCTTTAGAACTTATACAATTAAATAAAATTAAACCGAAAACAAAATTAGGATTAGTAAAAATATTAAATCTATTTAATAAATGGAGATTAGATTTAAAAGTAAAAAAC
>Ga0208764_10002522_pt1 | contig 11504 bp, 11 predicted proteins | sample ETNtaG_18_FD_185762 | JGI IMG/M metagenome (GOLD analysis project Ga0208764, IMG submission 185762) | Marine microbial and viral communities from oxygen minimum zone, Eastern Pacific Ocean - ETNP201302SV91 (SPAdes) (version 2) | ecosystem: Environmental > Aquatic > Marine > Oceanic ... | reverse complement strand
AAGTAATGAAGATCTTGATTTTGCCTCAGTACAAAGGGATAACGCTGAACTGGAGAGACGAGCTCAAGAAGTAATCAATCGGTGTTTTAGTTTAACCCTTGATAAAACACACGAATCAAATAATCCCATAATTTTAATTCATGACGTTGGAGCTGGTGGTCTTTCAAACGCTGTTCCTGAAATCATCGATCACAGTAAAATGTCAGCTGATTTAGAATTAAGGAAGATACTCAATGCCGAACCCGGAATGTCTCCTTTAGAGATTTGGTGTAATGAAGCACAAGAACGTTATGTGCTATCTATTGACCCAGAAAATTTAGAACTCTTTGATCAGATTTGCCAAAGAGAGCGATGCCCCTATAGTGTTATTGGTGAAGTGAATACACACGGTTATCTAAAACTTAAGGATTCGCACTTCAATGATTTCCCAATCGATATGCCTATGGAGGTGTTATTTGGAAACCCACCAAAAACTGAACTCTCAATTTCTACTGAATCCCAAAGCATTAATGATGAAGCTTTGGATGGGATAGAGATCGATGATGCTTGTAAAAGAATTCTCAGATTCCCAACCGTTGCAGATAAGACATTTCTGATCCATATAGGCGACCGAACAGTGGGCGGCTTAGTCTCTCAAGACCAGTTTGTTGGTCCTTGGCAGATTCCTGTTAGCGATGTTGCGGTTACACTTAAAGATCACAAGTCATCCTTAGGTGAAGCGATGTCTATGGGTGAAAGGACCCCTGTTGCAACTATCAACCCTTCTGCATCAGGACGTTTAGCCGTAGCTGAAGCAATAACTAATATACTCTCTGCTTCGGTCAAAAATATATCAGATATTAAGTTTTCAGCTAATTGGATGTCGTCGATTCAAACTGACTCTCAAAAGCAAGCTTTATTTGAAACCGTAAGATCGGTGACGATAGATTTTTGCAGCAAAATAGGTCTCACAATCCCAGTGGGCAAAGATTCATTGTCGATGCAAACCACTTGGAAGGAAGATGAACAAGAAAATCAGGTGACCGCCCCATTGTCGCTAATTATTTCAGCCTTTGCACAGGTTGATGATGTTAATAAAACCATTACTCCTCAACTGAAGCGTCAAAATGATAGCTTGCTTTTACTTCTTGACCTAGGCAAAGGACTTAATCGATTGGGAGCTTCTTCTTTAGCACAGGTTTATAATCTATCTCTCGGTGAATCCCCTGATATTGAACCAGTTTTATTAAGTTCCTTCTTTAATGCCATAACGGATCTAAAAGTTAACAACAAGATACTTGCTTATCACGATCGTTCTGATGGCGGTTTATTCGCTACACTCACTGAAATGGCATTTGCTGGTAACACTGGGGTAAGGGTTGACTTAAACACCAGATCCGTAGATGAAACGCTTGCTTTACTCTTCTCTGAAGAGGTAGGTGCAGTCATAGAAATTGATAAGAAGGATCTTGATAGCGTTAAGAGTATTTTACAGAAACACTCACTCGATGGATTATTCACTGTTATAGGTGAAACGCAGAAAAATAAAGAGATTATTTTGGAAACTGCACACAACTATTCAATCAGTTTCGATTTGAAGGAGTTGAGAAAAACTTGGTCACAATTATCATTTAGGATGCAGTCTTTAAGAGATAACCCTGAAACTGCTAAGGAAGGTTTCGAAGCAATGCTTGATGAAGACGATCCTGGCATGACTACTATAATTAATTTTTCCCAAACGAAACAAGATCAAATCCTTCGCTTTAAAGACGAAAGACCAAAAATAGCTGTTTTGAGGGAACAGGGAATTAACAGTCATGTTGAGATGGCTGTGGCATTTCATAAAGCAGGGTTTGAAGCTATCGATGTTCACATGACAGATCTTATAACCGGCCAAATCGGCCTGGATGATTTTCGAGGTCTCGTTGCTTGCGGTGGTTTTTCTTATGGTGATGTATTGGGTGCAGGAGGCGGGTGGGCTAAGTCAATCCTATATAACCCTAAAGTTAAACAGCATTTTGAAGATTTTTTTAACCATTCAGAAAACTTCACATTGGGAGTGTGTAACGGTTGCCAAATGCTGTCGCAACTAAAAGATATAATTCCAGGTGCTGGCCACTGGCCACATTTCGTTAAAAACCTTTCCGAGCAATTTGAAGCTAGATTAAGTCTGGTTGAGATTACCAAGAGTTCTTCTTTGTTCTTAAAAGGTATGGAAGGGTCTATCCTTCCAATAGCTACCTCTCATGGTGAAGGAAGAACTCAGTATCATCGAAGAAACGATTTACAGATTTTAGATGAACATAATCAGATCTCTTTAAGATATGTGGACAATTACGGACATCCTAGTGAAATTTATCCATCTAATCCCAATGGTTCAGAGGGTGGTTTGGCAGGCTTTTGCTCTGAAGACGGAAGGGCAACGATCATTATGCCTCATCCTGAGAGGGTTATTAGAAAACAACAGCATTCATGGTGTCCAACCGAATGGAAGGAGGACGGACCTTGGCTGCAGGTTTTTTATAACGCGAGGGAATGGATCGCATAAATTCTGGATTTTTTATAAAAACAATCGATCTATTCAATTTATCTAAGTAAAATCTGCATACTTAATTTTGAAAATAATGACTATGACTTTAAATAAGACAATCAATGAGCTCGATCCTGATCTAGCTAAGGCTGTAGAACAAGAACAAAAGAGGCAAGAAGAGCATATAGAGTTGATTGCTTCAGAAAATTACACCACACGTTTAGTGATGGAATTACAGGGTTCTGTTTTAACTAATAAGTATGCCGAAGGTTATCCAGGCAGACGTTATTATGGCGGGTGTGAGCATGTCGATGAAGCTGAAACACTAGCTATTGAAAGAGCTAAGCAACTATTTAGTGCTGATTACGCCAATGTACAGCCACACTCAGGTTCACAGGCGAACATGGCTGTTTATATGTCTTTATTGGAACCAAGGGATACGATTCTTGGTATGAGTTTATCTGATGGTGGTCATTTAACTCATGGCGCTAAGGTAAATTTTTCAGGAAGACTGTATGATTTTGTTTCTTATGGTTTGGATTCTGGTAGCGGTGAGATCGATTACGCTCAAGTTGCGAGCTTAGCCCAGGAGCATTCACCAAAAATGATTGTTGCGGGATTCTCAGCTTATTCAAGAATAGCTGACTGGAATAAATTCAGGGAAATAGCGGATTCAGTTGGCGCTTATTTGATGGTAGATATGGCTCATATAGCAGGATTAGTTGCTGCTGATTGTTATCCAAATCCTGTTCCAATAGCTGATGTGACCACCTCAACTACACACAAGACTTTAAGAGGTCCTAGAGGAGGAATAATTTTGGCTAGAGAAAATGAGGAAATACAAAAGGCTATAAATAAGCAAGTTTTTCCTGGAACACAAGGAGGCCCACTGATGCATGTGATTGCGGCTAAGGCACATGCTTTTCTCGAAGCTATGAAACCTGAGTTTAAGGACTACCAGCAAAAGGTGGTTGATAATGCTAGATTGATGGCAAAATTACTTCAAGACTCAGGCTACGAAATTGTTTCTGACGGAACGGATTGCCATTTATTTTTAGTCGATTTAACTAACAAGGATATTACAGGAGCTGACGGTGAGGCTGCGCTTGGAGAGGCGAACATTACACTGAATAAGAATTCTGTCCCTAATGACACAAAATCACCGATGATCACTAGTGGTCTTAGAATAGGCACACCAGCAATTACTACACGTGGTTTTGGAGAGAATGAAATAGTATTGCTTGTTGAAATGATTGATACAGTCCTTACAAATATCGATGACACATCAATAATTGCTTCGATTAAGGCTGATGTTAAAAAGCTGTGTGAGAGATTCCCAGTTTATATATCCTGATTAGTTATGTTCTGCCCTTTTTGTGGTAATCAAGAAACCAAGGTTGTGGACTCACGACTAGCGGGTGACGGCTTTCAAACAAGAAGAAGGCGAGAATGCATAAAATGCACTGAGAGATTTACCACATTTGAATCAGCGGAATTAGTGTTGCCAAAATTAATAAAACGAGATGAATCAAGAGAACCGTTTGATGAATCAAAATTAAGAAGCGGTATTCTTACTGCCACTGAAAAGAGACCAATTAGCATTGAGACCATAGAAGAATTGATTTCTAGAGTTATTAGGCAAGTACAAAAATTGGGAGAAAGGGAAATCCAATCAAGAGCATTGGGCGATATTGTTATGAAGGAACTAAGAGAAATAGATGAAATAGCTTTCGTTCGTTATGCTTCAGTTTATAGACGATTCCAAGATATCGAAGAATTTGAAAAAGAAATTGAAACATTAAGAGACACGCCAACAGAAGAAGATGCTAAATCTCAGATTTTAATTTTCCCTGATGAGGATGAAAAGACATGAACAATCCTCAAGCATTCATGCAATCAGCTATTGATCTAGCAAAAGAAGGTATATTTAGCTGTAAACCTAACCCAAGGGTTGGCTGCGTCCTAGTTAAGGACAATAAAATTATTGGACAAGGTTTTCATCATAAAACTGGAGAAGATCATGCTGAGATTAATGCAATTAAGAATGCCAATGACAAGACTAAAGGAGCTATTGCATACATTTCTCTAGAGCCTTGCACGCATAAAGGTAAGACACCACCTTGTGTTGATGCACTTATAGCAGCTGAGATAAAAGAAGTTTTTTTTGCAATGGTTGATCCTAATCCAAAAGTTTCAGGGCAGAGTATTAAGATCTTAGAAGAGGCAGGGGTTAAAGTTTCTTGTGGACTCTTAGAGAAAGAATCTAAGGAACTCAATATCGGTTTTTGTCATCGTATGTCAAACAATCGACCTTACATAAGAACGAAAATTGGTGCGAGTATTGATGGTCGAACTGCTTTGAAGAATGGGAAAAGCCAATGGATCACTAGCGAGAAATCCAGGCAGGATGTTCAACAGTGGAGAGCCAGGAGTTGTGCTGTTCTCACTTCGGCTTCAACGGTATTAATGGATGACCCCTCTTTAAATGTAAGGCTTCCTGATTTTTCTGATGAAGACCAACCGACAAGGCTCGTTCTTGATAGCCAACTAAAAACTAAGGGCAATGAGAAGATATTTAATTTATCAGGAGAAAATTTTGTATACACCTTAATGAGTAATGAACCCATTGGGCAGCGTGAGGATGTATTATTTGTTAATGCAAACAATGGGCATGTGAGTCTTGAAGATATTACTATTGATTTAGCAAACAAAGAATTTAATGAAGTATTAATCGAGGCAGGACCCAATCTTAATGGAGCTTTTTTAAATCAAGGCTTGATTGATGAAATTATTGTTTATCTTGCACCTTCAATACTAGGAAATTCGTCTAGAGGCATGTTTGAGTTACCAATACTTAATGAGCTATCAGAGTCATTTCGTTTTTATTTGGAATCCATTGACCAAATTGGAACGGATCTTAGGATAGTGTTAAGGAAATAAATATGTTTACTGGAATTATAGAAGGTTGCGCCAGATTCATAAGTAAAGAGTCATCTAACAATATTGTAAAAATGCAATTTGAAGTTAGTGATATAGATATATCAAATCTAAAAATGGGGGCAAGTATTGCTGTCAATGGTGTGTGCTTAACAGCAATGGAATATAATGATAATTGTTTTTCTGTCGAAGTTTCTAATGAAACACTAAGTGTAACCAACTTGGGTTTACTCAATAAGAATAACCAAGTCAATATTGAACGATCTTTAAAATTGGGTGATTCGATCGACGGACATTTTGTTTTTGGTCATGTGGATGAAGTTGCAGAAGTAAGCTCCGTTCAAAAAGACGGTGCAGCTAAGGTCATCACTCTCAAGATAGATGCAAAGAATGCTTCTTTTCTAGCAAGGAAAGGTTCAATTGCTATTAACGGAGTAAGCTTAACAGTCAATCAAGTTTTAGAGAATGCTTTTGAAGTTACAATCATTCCTCACACGCTTGAACGAACTATTATGGATAGTTACCAGATCGGATCAAAGGTTAATATAGAATATGATATGCTTGCTCGCTATGTGCAAAGCATCACAAGCAGAAAATAGATTACTATGACAACCAATAGCGACAAAGAAATAATATTTTCCTCTATAGAGGAGATCACAAAAGATCTTCGCCAAGGTAAGATGGTGATTATTGTTGATGATGAGGATCGAGAGAATGAAGGTGATCTCATAATGTCGGCAGATAAAGTTAGTGCAGAAGCCATTAATTTTATGGCTCAGTATGGAAGAGGTTTAATTTGCTTAACGCTTACACAAGCTCGCTGTAATCTTTTACGCTTGCCTCTAATGACTAGTCAAACTGATGGCAATGAATCGACTAATTTTACGGTTTCAATTGAAGCTTCTAAAGGAGTAACGACAGGGATTTCAGCTCAAGATAGGGCTCGAACTATCAGGGTAGCAACCGCTCCAGATGCTCAACCTACTGATATTGTGCAACCTGGCCACATTTTTCCTCTTATGGCTAAACCAGGCGGTGTTTTAACCAGAGCTGGACACACCGAAGCTGGTTGTGATCTCTCTCGGATAGCCGGCTTAACACCAGCATCCGTAATTGTTGAAATTCTTAATGAGGATGGCACGATGGCTAGAAGACCTGATCTAATTGAGTTTTCTGAGAAGCACGACATCAAGATTGGTACGATAGCTGATTTAATCCGTTATCGAGTTGCTAATGAGCAATCCATAGAGAGAATCGATCAAAAGGATATACAAACAGAATTCGGTGAGTTTAATTTGTATACTTTTCAGGATCACATTAACCGAGAAGTGCATTTCGCACTTGCAAAAGGCGAAATAAACGCTGAATCAAATCCTCTCGTTAGAGTTCATGTAGTCAATCAACTAAGAGACACTCTTGGTGTAAATCATGAAAATCTTGGCTGGCCACTAAGATCCGCTTTAAAACAAATTTCTCAATCAGATAATGCTGTACTTGTTGTTATTTGTTATCAAGGGTTGCCCAAAGATTTTATTGACTCTGTTCAGAATCTTGGCCAAGGAAAGAAAGCTTCAAATAATAATTCTCAGGCTTCAGTGCTTAGGAATTATGGAACAGGATCACAAATTCTTAGGGATTTAGGGGTGAGAAAGATGAAGGTAGTAAGCGAACCAAAGCAAATGCAAGCAATTTCCGGATTCGATTTAGAGATTACTGAATACGTGGAAAAATTAGAGGACTGATTATGAGTAAGTCATTGAAGATTGCAATAGTTGCCTCAAGATTTAACGATTTATTGGTTGAGAAACTAATTCAGAGTTCTATAGATACCCTTAAGGAGAATAATTTTTCAGAGAAATCAATAGATATTTTTAGGGTCTCAGGAGCTTTTGAGCTTCCCTTGATTGCTAAGAAGGTTGGTGAAAGTGGGAAGTATGATGGGATTATTGCCTTGGGAGCAGTTATTAGAGGCGCAACTCCTCACTTTGACTATATTTGTGCAGAAACTACTGCAGGATTATCAAGAGTTTCAATTGATTTGGGTATTCCGATAGGCTTTGGCGTACTGACCTGCGACACCATGCATCAAGCAATTGAAAGATCAGGTGATGGTTCAGGAAATAAAGGGGTTGAGGCAACTCTTGCGACAATTGAAATGATTAAGACTATTGAAAGTCTTTAAAAGAATTTATATTAATCAAGACTCAGTTAAGAATTTCTCATGCGTGTCTATAGAAGAATAAAAGCTGCCAATCAAATCTACAATGAAGGAAGTGTCGTAACCATTGGTGTTTTTGATGGCCTCCATTTGGGCCATCAAGTTTTAATTAATCGTGCTATCGAAAAAGCCTCAGAACTTTCTCTACCATCAGTTGTTTTTAGTTTTGAGCCGACACCCAATGATTATTTTGCAAAGAATGAAAAACAGTTAAGGCTTAATTCATTCCGGCAAAAATATAATTTGATTAAAGAGATGGGCGTTAACAATTTTTATGTACCACCATTTGATTCAAAAATGGAGGAGTTAGATGTAGATGAGTTTATAAATTTGCACCTTCTTAAGAATTTAAACGTGAATCACCTTATTGTTGGCGATGATTTTAGATTTGCAAAAAATAAAGCAGGCTCAATCAAAGAATTAGAGGAATCTTCAAAGATAAATAATTTCTCTGTCGAGTCTGTAAGTACTGTAGAGATAAATTCTAAGAGAGTCTCAAGTACCCTAATTCGAAAATATTTATTTGAAAATCAGCTTGAAGTAGCCAGTGAATATTTAGGAAACAATTACTGTATAGAAGGTAAGGTGATTACTGGACTGCAATTGGGTCGAACTATCGGTGTTCCGACAGCTAATGTCAGTATAGGTAAACTGAATAACCCACTAAGAGGAGTTTTTTGTGTAAAGATTATTATTGAGAATGATGATCAGACTTATTTTGGCGTTGCAAATATTGGCCATAAACCCACCGTTGGAGGAAAAACGCCAACATTAGAAGTGCATATTCTTGATTTTAATCAAGATATTTATAAATCTCGTATAAGTGTAGAGTTTTTAAGATATCTTAGGGGGGAAAAGAAATTTAATGGGATCGATAAGTTGAGGGATCAAATCAATCAAGATCTTGATCAAGCCCGAAAATATTTTAAACATCTAAGTTTATGAGTATTCAAATAGATAAAAGTGAGGAATTATCAGGGAAAGGAAGGACCGGCTCTAGACAGCTTTTATTGCAAGTTCTCTATCAGCGTCTAATGAACAATGACAGTTTAGATAATCTTTTTAAACAAGCTAAAAACAGAAAAGAATACTCCAGAATAGATCAAGAATATTTTGAAACTTTGCTGCATGAAATTATTGATAATCAGGAAAAGATTGAGAAATTAACTTCAGTGCATTTAGATCGGTCAATAGAGCAAATTAACCCTGTAGAGAAAGTCATAATATGGATAGCAGCATGCGAGATCTTGTTTCATAGTGATGTGCCCATTCCAGTTATTATTAATGAAGCTGTTGAGCTATCTAAGCACTTTGGAGCTGAAGGAAGCTTTCAGTATGTTAATGCTGTTATTGACTCATTCCAAAAAGCTCAATCTCAAAAGGTAAATAGGTGAAAGAGGCAGATATTATAGATGCATTGAAACTTTCAGTAGAACAATCTCAAACTGAAGTCTTATTACCTATTGGAGATGATGGATCAGTGATTAAGTTAGGTAGCAATAAACAAATAGTAACCGTTACAGATGCCATAACAGTTGATGTCCATTATCCATCAGGAATAGAATCACATGCAATTGGGTATAGGTGTTTAGCCGTCAATCTTAGCGACATGGCAGCAATGGGAGCAATACCAACATGGGCTAGCTTAGTTTTTAGCGTTCCAAAGATTGATTCAAATTGGATAAAAGGTTTTATTAAGGGATTTTCTGAAATTGCCAATCAATATAAGATTAGTTTAATTGGTGGAGATACAATTCGTGGACCCGAATTTTTTGCTGTTTCTTTGCAAGGATATTCTAAGAATGAAAAATATGTAAGAAGAACAGGGGCGAAGGCGGGTGATTTAATATATGTCTCAGGCTATCTTGGTTCAGCTGCTTATGGCCTTGAATTAATAAAGAATAGTAACAGATGTGAATCTAATAATTTTATTGATGCTTTTTTGTACCCGAAACCAAGAGTTAAAGAGGGCATAATTTTAGCGAAATATGCATCTTCTATGATCGATATATCAGATGGTTTTTATCAGGATCTTCAAAGAATTACAAAAAGGCAAGATATAGGTTTTGATATCGATGTTTCTCTTTTACCAATTGAGCCTAATTTAAAAAAAATCTTAGGCTATGAAAAAGCAATAAATCTAGCTATGAATGGAGGAGATGATTATGAGCTATGTTTTACAATGCCTAAAGAAAAAGAAAAGCAATTTTTAAAGGAAATAAAATCTAGTAATCTCAGTCACTTTAGTTGTATTGGTGAAATAATAGAGAAAGATAATAATATACGAGATAATGGGTCCAAATTTATTTTTGAAAGAAATTTGTTTGAACAATTTTAGTTTATGGAAATTAACCTTAAGACAGTTTTTAAATACCCATCATTATTCATTTCTACTGGTTTTGGTATAGGCCTTGCTCCAGTAGCTCCAGGTACATTTGGAAGTTTTTTAGGCATAGTAATTTTTTTATTTATTTCTCATCTTTATTTATCTAATTTTTGGATGACCATTATTCTTTTGACCATTTTTGTAATCAGCCAGATTTCAATATCATTAACTTTAAAAAAGACAGATAAAGAGGACCCTCAAGAGGTGGTTATAGATGAAGTGCTTGGAATGATGATCACATTAATGGTTATACCTCCAGATCCAAAATGGCTTTTAGCAGCATTTATCATTTTCAGGATTGCAGATATTATAAAGCCTTGGCCAGCATCTTATTTTGATGCGAATTATAAAAATGCCCTAGGAATAATTCTTGACGATGTATTTGCTGCAATTTATTCAATAATTTTTATTATGATTCTGAAGTACTTTTTACTCTAAACTTTGGTTAGTATCTTTTAATTCATTATCCGTTAAAATTTTTATCTTTAATTCAGCCTCTTCCAGTGTTTTTTGACATTCTCGTGATAGCTTAACGCCTTGTTCAAACTTCTTGAGCGCATTATCGAGCTCAAGGTCACCTGACTCAAGCTCTTCTAGGATAGTTTCAAGTTCACTTAATCTTGACTCTATACTTTTGGTATTTTTTTTAGCTGGACTCATGGTTATTAATTATAGCGAAATAGGTTGCTTTAATATTGTTCATTTAGAGATTTTTAGATAAAATTAGAACCATTCTAAAATATTAGGGTTAAGGAGAAAGTCAATTATGTCTAATGATAATGAAAGTAAATGTCCTGTAATGCATGGTGCGTTAACAACTAATAGCGCTTCAGGAACTTCAAACAAAGATTGGTGGCCAAACCAGTTAGATTTATCCATACTTCATCAGCATGACCAAAAGTCAGATCCTATGGATGATGGATTTGATTATAGAGACGAGTTTAAGAAACTTGATTATGAGGCATTAAAGAAAGATCTAAATGATCTTATGAAAGATTCTCAGGACTGGTGGCCAGCTGATTATGGTCATTACGGTCCACTTTTTATCAGAATGACTTGGCATGCTGCAGGTACCTATAGAATTGGCGATGGTCGTGGCGGTGGCAACACGGGAAATCAACGCTTCGCTCCTCTAAATAGTTGGCCTGATAATGGCAACCTAGATAAAGCAAGACGACTTTTGTGGCCGATAAAACAAAAATACGGTAAAAAAATAAGTTGGGCAGATTTATTAATCCTAGCTGGTAATGTGGCTATTGAGTCAATGGGAGGCAAGACTTTTGGGTTCGGCGGCGGTCGACCAGATATTTGGGCACCAGAAGAAGATATAGATTGGGGTGCCGAAAAGGAATGGCTGGCTAATGAAAGATATTCTGGAGAGAGAGATCTAGCTAATCCATTAGGTGCTGTCCAAATGGGTTTAATTTATGTTAATCCTCAGGGACCTGATGGTG
>Ga0208764_10002521_pt1 | contig 11505 bp, 3 predicted proteins | sample ETNtaG_18_FD_185762 | JGI IMG/M metagenome (GOLD analysis project Ga0208764, IMG submission 185762) | Marine microbial and viral communities from oxygen minimum zone, Eastern Pacific Ocean - ETNP201302SV91 (SPAdes) (version 2) | ecosystem: Environmental > Aquatic > Marine > Oceanic ... | reverse complement strand
ATATCATTGGCAATCAACTCCTGTTACAGTAAAAAAAGATGGCTCTGGAAGTTTCACAACCATTCAAGGTGCTGTTGATGCTGTAATCACTGGTGCTATTAGTGTTTCTGCTGGAACTTATGAAGAAAATATTGCAATAGATGATAAAAGCATTACACTTAAAAGTTCTAACGGTCCTGATTCAACCATTATAAAACCAAGTAATAATAGCGTTCCCATACTATGGTTGAAAGGAGCAAAAGATTTAGATTTACGTTCAACCATTGAAGGGTTTACTCTAAAAGATGCTGGAAATCCATCTTGGAATGATCCAAGAGGATCTGCCTTAAAAATTACTAATTCCTCAAGTGCTACTGTTATTAATGTGATTTTTGCAGATGCAGATAATCAGCCTTTTGGAGCATCCAGCAATGGTACTGCTGGTTCAGTAAAACTATACAACTGTATTTTTTATGGAACCAAACGAGGAGAAACCTTTTTTGATAATGATGGAAATATAGGTCTAGAAATTTATAACAGCGTTTTTGCAAATAACGCTCAGGCTGGGATAAACTACTCAAATCCAAACTATAACCCAGTTATAAAAAATTCTATTTTTTATAATAACGATTTAGAAGGTACAGGACAAAAAGATGTATTTGGAAGTGTAGATATTTCTTATAGCATCTATGATGGGGGAACAGGAAATAATCTAAGTGTGAATCCAAACTTTGTGGATCCTGCAAACAATAATTTTAGATTATCTGGCACTTCACCTGCTATTGGAGCTGGAAATTCATCAGGAACCCATCCTACAGATATCTTAGGTAATGCAAGACCTAACCCTGCGAATTCAAATCCTGATATGGGGGCTTATGAAAATGCGTTATCGGAAAGACAAGAGGGGGTAACTCTTTCTGTAGATAAAACTATGATTTTAGAAAATGCAGATGTTTCTACTATTAAAGCATCGCTTTCTGCTGCTATCAATCAAGATGTTGTTGTGAGTTTATCAGTTTCTGGTACTGCAACAGGTAACGGAACAGATTATACTCTCAGCTCTAATACAATAACGATACCTTCAGGAAGCACCACTGCTACCGCTACTCTAACTAGTATAAAGGATGGAATTGTAGATAATAATGAGACGGTTATTCTTGCAATCTCTTCAGTAACCAATGCTGCTGAAGTTGGTACTCAAGAGGTTACTATTACCATAAATGATCTTTATGACTCTTACCCTGATGTGAGTTTATTTTTAGACAAGGATTACATGATAGAAGGAACTAGTGGAGTTAGAAAAGAAGGTAGAGTTGATGGAAATATTTCGATTCTTTCATCATTTCCAAATGATATCACTGTTTCATTTGATATTTCAGGAACGGCTTCTAATGGTGATTATAAAATATATGGTTCTTTTTCAGATTTTTCTTATACAAATTGGTCGGCTTTTGAGCCAAATAATATTGGGGGAAATGAAAATTATGCTTATTTATCCCCATTTGGTGATTGTAAATGGTTAGATAAGCCTATAGATGATCATGGAAATCCTCAAAACTATTTATTGGAAGTTAACCAGAGTATAAATACCATAGCAAGTACGGATCCTAATCAGAGTTATACATATTTAGGAGAGTATCAAGGTCATAGTTATTTTATTTCTAAAAATAAGACAAATTTTTGGACCGATGCTAGAGATCAAGCCTACAAGGATGGTGGTTATCTAGCAATTATTACCTCAAAAGAAGAGCAAAATGCAATTTGTTCTTGGAGTTATAATGAGCTTTCAATGATTGGACTCTATCAGGATGTAGATGATGATAATTATTCTGAGCCTAATGGAGGATGGAGGTGGATAGCTCAAGAAATGACAGAGCCTTTCCAATTGAAGATTCCAGCAGGAAAAAAATCTAATGATTTTTATTTCTTATCCAGTTTAGATAACACAACAGAAAATGATGAGACAATAATTCTTGATATAGAATCTATTTTAGGTGGAAATGAAGCTGGAGGGAGTCAAAAGGTTACGATTACTATTATAGATGATGATGACCAAGCCCCTAGAGGTTTTGATGATTCTTATCAGGTAGGGCAAGGTGGTATATTGTATGTTGATTTTGCTGGGGATTCATTATCAGGTATCACTGAATTTCCTTTTGATGGAAATTTAAATGATGCTTCTGAAAATATTTTAGGTGAAAATCTTAAAGTGAATGGATCAAATCAAGCCGTTACTTACATACCAAACAGGTTTAATACACCAAATAAAGCTTTAAAATTATATAGCAATTCTATTGTTAAATATCCTGCGGATAATGATCGGTTGAATTTTAAAGATCAAGATGAATTTAGTATAGCTCTATGGTATAAATATGAGGATGTGGGTACTGGATCAAAACAATTTGTTTTAGCTAAACTGGATGGTTATAATATATTTAATGATGGAAATCAATACGTTGATATTCATTATAGTGGTGGAGGTGGTGATGTTACTAAGCTTAGTGGAAGGGCTTCTGTGTGGAATGAAGGTGGTTGGAATCATGTTGTTTTAACTGCTAAACCTTCTGCAAATGAAAATACAACAGACTTTAACTTATATATTAATGGAAATTTAGAAAAGAGTTCTAATAAATCTTATAAATTATCATCTTTTCTTCCATCATCATATTTTCCATTATATCTAGGAGCAAATCATATTACTGAATGGGAGCAGAGTGGATATACTTATCAAGGAGGTATTGATGATTTGACTTTTCATCAAAAAGCTCTTTCTACAGCTGAAATTTTAGATTTATATAATTCTAATACCTATAAAGGTGTACTAAAGAATGATTTTGATTTCGATGGAGATGCTATGACTGCAACTCTTGTTACAACAACTTCTAATGGAACGCTTACATTTCAAGATAATGGAGGATTTAAATATGAACCAAATCAAGGTTTTTCTGGCACGGATAGTTTTACCTATAAAGTATCTGATGGCACTAATCTTTCAACAAATATCACAGTTACTATTTCTATTTCTACTCCCCCAATAGCAAATAATGATAATTACTCTGTGAATGAAGACGCTGTACTTGTTGTGGATGCATCCTCAGGAATTCTTGTTAATGACACGGATTCTGAAAGTGATGCGATGACTGCGGTGAAGCTTTCTGACCCTACTTATGGCACATTGTTATTGAACCCTAATGGTTCTTTTAGCTATGATCATGATGGAGGTGGCTCTACTTCTGATTCTTTCACCTACCAAGCTGATGATGGAATAGGAACTTCTGATACTGCTAAAGTTACTTTTACTATTACTCCTACAGATGATGCTCCTGTTGCAACTAAAGATTCTTATGGTGCATTATTAAATCAGACGCTAGTAGTACCAGATTCACTAGGAGTGCTTGCCAACGACAGCGATGAAGAGGGTAATGCGATGACTGCTGTTCTTGTAACAGACGTAAAACTTGGAACGCTGGATCTTTCTGCTAACGGCGGCTTTAGCTACCAGCCACCAGCAAATAATAATGTAGTAGATAGTTTTGAGTATAAAGTGCAAGCAGGAAATCTATTTTCAAATAATGTTTTTGCTACCATTAGTGTTAATAATAAACCCGTTATTGCTGCTAATCAAGTATTTAGCATCAATGAAAATTCTTCTAAAGGGACGCAGGTAGGTCAAATTAGTATCACAGATGAAAGCAGCTCCTTTACATGGGAGATCCTTTCAGGAAATGACAAAAACCTTTTTATTATAGATCAGAATGGAAACATAAAAGTTGAAAATAAAGATTCTTTAGACTACGAAAAAGTTAAGAAGGTAACTTTAAATCTCAGAGCAAATGATGGTTCATGGTTGTCAGACGCAGTCGATGTGGTTATAAACATCAATAACGTGCAGGATATGGCAATCATCAGTTCAGATGTAATACATAGTTATTGTAGTTCTGGCTCAGGGACAGGGTCCATCACCTTAGTTGTAGAAGGTCAGGAAGGAAGCCTTAAGGTGAGCTGGAATTCAGGTCAGACAACTTTATCTATAACAGATCTTTCTTCGGGAAGCTATCAGGTAACGCTTGAAGATTCAGTGGGGCAGACCCTTAATGCAAGCTATACCGTTAATCAATTGGCAATGTTCCAAAATACAATGGTATGTTATGTGAGTAGCGATAGTGCCGATTATACAAGAAATAGGGTTTTCGTGAAAACTGGAGATACTTTTTATAACGTAGATAAATATAGAATATATAGAGAAGGAAGTAGTATTGGTGTTTATGACTTGATAGGAGAGATTGATGCTTTGACAGATGATAACTTCCTTGACACACTTTCTGACAATAGGTCAAGGGGTTATAAGTATAAAGTGAGTATGGTAGATAAATGTGGATCGGAATCAAACAAAAGCGCATCTCATACAACCCATCATCTTGTAGCAAATCAAGGGATCAGTGGAGAGATTAATTTAAACTGGTCCAAATACCTTGGTTTTCCTTTTGGGACTTACGAAATTTTTAGATCAGTAGACAATGGCTCATTTGAAAAGTTAGATGCAGTCTCATCAGATGTATTATCTTATTCTGATTTCACTGTGAGTCCGGAGAGTAGTTATAAATTTTATATATCAGTAGCAGCAGACCTAGAGTGTAGACCTCAAGGTGGTGGTGGTGGAATAAACATTTATGAAGGAGAGCATTCAAATGTATTTGGCATAGGGCAGGGAGGAAAGAAAACAAGATCCTTGCGCTCGAATACTTTTGCCTTAGCTGCCCTTAACAATTCAGGGCCAACCATAGGAAATCAGGTCTTCAGCATACAAGAAAAATCTGCTAACGGAACAGAAGTAGGTACAATTGCAGCATCAGATGCAGACAACGATCCACTTGCCTTTACCATCACTGGGGGCAGCGGAGAATCTACCTTTGCTTTAGAGGAAAGCACAGGAAAATTAACGGTGAAAGACAATGCTGAATTGGATTTAAATATGAATGCTTCTTTAAAACTTACTGTAAAGGTAAGTGATGGTTCTTCTGATGCTAGTGCTGAGATGACAATAAACATTACTAGTAAGGTGTTAGCAATAGAAGAGGTAGCATCACAGATCTTTAACGTCTACCCAATTCCTGCACAAAGAAAACTCAAGGTGGTCTTGAAAGATAATGTAGAAGTCGAACGAATAGAATTTATTGATTATGCAGGTAAATTGATTGCACCGAAACATAGCAAAAGAAAAGATAATACTCTTACATTAGATGTATCTAACCTTTACTCTGGCATCTATATTTTGAACCTAGTGACAGAGAAGGGAACCAGCAAAGCAAGGGTGGTCATAGAACGGTAGGCAGAGTCTAATAAGTGATAATCATCTTTTATCCTAGAAAAAATTACTAATTTAGAGCTGGAAATAATCAATTATAGGATGCAATCTCGTCTTCATTTTTGTCTGGGTGTTTGTATTATTCTTTTTAGCATATCATCTGCTTTTGCACAGTCTTTACAAGACATCTCTGATTATGAGTTTGAAAAGTATGCGGTGGAAGAAGGAACCTCTATGAATGAGATCAACCTTGTATTTCAAGATCGGTTTGGCTATTTATGGCTTGGATCACAGTCGGGGCTTGATAGGTTTGATGGCTATGAGTTCAAAAATTATGCTAACATCTTATCAGATAGCTCTACGACCAGTCTTCAGTATGTGAATGCGATAGCAGAGGATAGTAAAGGAAATATATGGGCTTCTGATGCGCAAGGAAATATTTCTAACTACAAAAGGTTTGAAAATAGGTGGGAAAATTATCAGGTTACCTACAAAGATTCTTTAAAGAACGCAGAATCTGAAGATTTGAGGTTTTATCCCCAGCCGCGCTCCATTGCCATTTCTGATGATGACAGGTATGTCTATCTCGCATATTTTGGGCTTGGATTGTTAAGAATTGATTCTGAGACGGGAGAGCAGAAGCTATATGAAAAGAACTTAGAATATGCAAAAGAAAAGGACAACAAACACGCATATAGGATGGTAGAAAAAATTGAATGGATAGATGCTGATAGACTGCTTGTAGCTACTGGAAATGGGCTTAGAATATTTGATACTAGAACTGAATCTTATTTACAAAATTATTTTGAGATACAAGGTATTGAAACTAAAAAAGAGTATGTAAATGCCCGTATATGGGTACGTGATTTTCAATTAATCGATTCAAATAACTTATGGATAAGTACAGAAAGGGGCCTATATCTAGGTAATCTAGAAGATGGGTCTATAAAACATTTTGTTCACGATCCAAGAAACAGGAATTCCATAGCAAATAATGATCTATATGAGATTTATCTAGACAAAGAGAATGATCAACTTTGGATTAATGTTCAAAATATTGGAATAGATATTATGGATACCAAATCCTATGATATCATACACTTAAATGAATCCAACTCCAGCCTTATAGGTGAATCTTTTAATAATATCATCAAAGATGATCAGAAAAACTATTGGATTGCAACCATGGCTGATGGGGTGTTAAAATATGATCCGGGAAAAAGAAAATTTAAACCTTTTACAAAAAATTTCCCAAAAGATCTAAATCTTGGGTTTTCTAGTGTTTGGGGTACATTTACAGATAGTGATAAAAACCTTTGGGTAGGCTCTTTAGATCCAGGAGGGGGAGTCTTACAGTTAGATTTAGAGAACAAGAAGAAAAAACTTTATCTCAAAGAAGATAATGATTATACCATAAGATATACCATTACAGAAGACAATAATAAAGGTATATGGGTATTTGATGACTATTATTATGTGTATTTAAAGAAAAAGGGCGAAAAGGACTTCACTTTTTTAGGTGATTTTGATAAGATTAAAAAAGATGATTGTGAATATAACTGGTTTAAAGATTTTTATCTTACCTCTAGCGGCGATCTGATCCATGGAACGGTAAAGACAACATGGATTGCAGATAAATATGGAAATGTAAAATTAGAAGAGTACAAACGGATAACCAATCTAATTTCGGAAGTAATAAATGGGTTTACTAGAAAAAACTCTAATGAAACTTATGTATTTACTGAAAACTCTGTATGGCTATGGAATGAGAAAGATGATACGGTAAAAGACCTTCTTCCAAATGCTAAAGAAAAGCTATCGGAATCTAATGAAAATGCTCAATATCCAGCTACAGTGATAGATAGCATCGCTTATCTTGCTACTTACGGAAATGGGATACTATATATCAATTTAGAGAGTGAAGAAATAGGGTTTGTCACGACTAATGAAGGTCTTCCTAACATGTATTTATATTCTACCCATTCTGATGAAAACGATAACCTATGGATGTCTTCCAACTATGGAATAGTCAAATACGATTTAAAAACAAAAAACATTAGAAATTATATTCCAATTGATGGTGTTCAAGATTTTGAGTTTAACGGAAAATCATCTCATCAATCTTCAGAAGGGCTTATTTCTATGGGAGGTTTGTTCGGTGTAAATTATTTTGACCCTAATACTATACTTGAAACTTCAAGTGCTCCCAATGTCATTATTCAAAAAATTAATATAGGAGGTAAAGAATATAATTTAGACTCTAAGGATAATATCAATTATCAGGAAATTGAATTTAAAAATAATTCTTTGGAATTTGATTATATAGCATTTAGCTATAGAAACCCAGAAAAAAATAACTACAAATACAAAATGGAGGGATTTGATTCAGATTGGATTGATGCTGGTAGTAGAAGGTTTGTAAGTTATAACAACCTACCTATAGGTGATTTTATCTTTAGAGTCCAAGGTTCAAATGATGAAGGGATTTGGAATAGGGAAGGAGCATCTTATAAAATAAGTATTTTGGCTCCTTGGTATAGGACTTATGCCGCATACATTAGTTATATAATAATTTTAATTTTTACAATCAATTTTTGGGGTAAGTATCAAGCAAAAATTTCAGTTGAAAAATCTGAAAATGAAAGAAGGTTAAATGAGTTGAAAGATGCAAAAAAGATGCAAGAAGGAATGCTTCCTAAAGTGTTTCCCACCTCAGAATATTTTGAAATCTCCGCTGGACTTATCACTTCAACAGAAGTAGGTGGGGATTATTATGATTTTTTCCAAACGGAAGATTCTTTATATGCTGTATGTGGGGATGCTACAGGCCATGGGACATCAGCAGGCATGGTAGTTTCAGTTACAAAATCTGCGTTATATGGCTTACCTTTTACTTCTACTAGTGATGTATTAGAAAAGATAAATAACATTATTAAAAAAGTTAAATTAGGTTCTTTAAGGATGAGCTTGAATATCTGTAAATTAGAAAAGAATTTAATTACAATGAGTTCTGCTGCAATGCCTCCAATTTATCATTACACTGCAAAGTCAAAAAAATGTGAAGAAATAATTATTCAAGGATTGCCATTAGGTGGATTAGCGAATGAAACATACGATTCTGTAAAAAGAAAAGTTCAAAAAAATGATGTTTTTGTTCTTCTATCAGATGGTTTGCCAGAGGCGGAAAATTCAAAAAAAGAGTTATACGATTATGAAAGATTAATAAAACTAATAAAAAAACACGCAAAGAAATCTGCTGAAGATATTAAAAATATTATGTTAAATGAGGTTGATATTTGGATGGATGGAGAATTACCTGATGATGATGTAACAATAGTAGTATTTAAGAAAAAGTAACTACAGACCATTATTTTGAGTTACCCCTATACAGTAATATCCATCGTTTAGGCTAACAGTAGAAAAAGTAATGTTATCGCCACTAACACCATTTGCTGTTGCAGCTACAGAAAAATCTCCTGAAGTACCTGATCTATATAATAATTTGTAATTTGATGATGCGCCAACAGTTGCATTGTTTCCCGTGACATCACTAATATCAAATATCATTGTTGCAGAGTTAACCGTACCAGTTTCATCGGTATGCCAAATTCTATTTGATCGTCTAACTACTCCAGCGGGAAGATCAGAAGTAGAAGAGCTAGATAGATTGTTATTTCCAAAAACAACAAAATTTTCTTCTGCCAACATACTTGATACACTCATAGTCAACCCATTTGAAGGTTGAGAAGCATTTGTTCCTGTCATCCGCCACAATCCTTCAATATCTGTTTCATAATCATCATTTAAGAAACCTATCGGAACATATGAATCTACCCAATCATTGCTATTCATTCCACCTGTCATTGATCCATTTTTTGAATTAGTACTGTTGTCTGTTAGTGTTGTACCTGAACCATTACTCATTTTATAATAGGCTATGAGATTAGGTTCATTTCCTTCTAATTCTTTGAACATATTTGATTTGATTTCTGCTGCATATCTTCTGTCATTCCAAATTCTCAGTTCATCAATTTTACCATCTATAGTAAGGTTTCCATTTGCTTTACCAATATATTTCCAATATAATTTTGCATTTGCAAGATTTTTTATGCCTTTTGATACTCCATTTACAAACAATTCAACAGTTCCAGAATTTATACCAACCCATACAACATGCTCCCACTTACCAATTGATGTAATATAATTCCATTTCCAATCGGTATTTCCAAATTTTGTGATACCAAGTTTATGAGTGTTATTCCACTGCTCTAGTTTTAGAGCCCAACATCCTGAACCACATCGCCAAAGAAGATTAGCTCCACTATTATTTGATGCTCTTTCATACCAAACTTCTACAGTCCATGGAGGGTTTAAATCTGAACCATTGATTTGAATATTATCTCCATTCCCATCAAATTCTAGGGCGTAATTAACAAATGGAATTGGAGGATCAGGTTTTTGTATTCCATGGAAGGTTGGAAGAGAAATCTGAGCTATCAGATTATTGATGATAAATAATAATAAAAATATAATGTAATATCTCATTATTGGGAATAATAATTTTGCAAATTTATAAATTATTTCAATAAAATTTTGTTATTTTTTTTTATGAATTTAGTAGATTAAGACTATGAAAAATATATTTTTTATATATATCCTTACTTCACTAGTCGTAATTTCAAATTATGTGACTGCTCAAGCATTAATTAATTTAAATATGTATAAAGAAGAAAATTCAAATCTTGGTCTACCAAAGGAAGGAGAAAATAGAGTTGTATTTATGGGAAATTCCATAACCTCAAGTTGGAAATCTTTTAATCCTGATTTTTTCTTAGAAAATAATTATGTAAATAGAGGAATATCTGGCGAAACTTCAACTCAAATGTTACTTCGGTTTAGATCTGATGTAATAAACCTTCAACCTACTGCTGTAGTTATATTAGCAGGTATAAATGATATTGCAGAGAACCAAGGTCCAATATCTATACCTGATATAGCTAGAAATATTTTTTTTATGAGTCAATTAGCTAGTGAAAATAATATAAAAGTTATTTTATGTTCTGTGCTCCCTGCTTATGATTTTTCCTGGAGACCTGGATTAAACCCAAAAGACAAGGTGATATCTTTAAATAAACTTATTCAAAATCATGTGATAGTAAATAGTTTTGAATATGTAGATTACTTTTCAAGTATGGTTGATGAAAGAAATGGATTGATTAAAGAGTATGGCAATGATGAAGTTCATCCAAATTTGGAAGGGTATAGGGTTATGGAATCTATAGTCCAAAAATCAATAAATAAAGTACTTAATAAATAATTAATTTTTGTACTTATTAAACCATGCAAGAACATGGTCAACTTTTGTAATTAGTTGACTAGGTCTATTGGAAATGTTATGATAGGATTCAGGAATTTCAACATAAACCGTTTCTATTTTTCTAAGTTTCAAAGCATGATATAACTGTTTTGCTTCTGAGGGTGGAGTCCTTAGATCTTTTAAACCTACCATAACCATTGTGGGGGTTTTTATATTTCCAACTAATGAAATAGGTGAGAACTTCCAATATTCTTCAAAATTTTCCCATGGTTGATCTTTATATCTGGAATTTGCATAACCATAATAATTATCTGCGGTTAAAGTCTTTGAAATCCAATTCATAACAGGTTTAGCAACAACAGCAGCTTTGAACCTATCATTTTTACCAATAATCCATGCGGTCATAATTCCCCCTGCACTTCCTCCTGTTACAAACAAATTATTTTCATCAATATATCCTGTTTTTATCATTTCATCAACTCCATCCATTACATCATGATAATCATCTCCAGGATAATTTCTATATAAGAGATTTCCAAATTCTTCTCCATAACTTGTGCTACCTCTTGGGTTTGGATAAAAAACAACATACCCACTTGCTGAATAAAGAAGAACTTCGGGAGAAAATCTATCTCCGTAATTGCTAATTGGTCCACCGTGATTTTCAACAATCAATGGATATTTAATATTTTTATTAAAATTAGGAGGTTTAGCTATCCATCCCTGGATCTTTCTTCCATCTACTGAAGACTTATACCAAATTTCTTCAACCATTCCTAGATTTCTGTTGTCTAACAAATCTTTATTGAGATTGGTAATTTTTTTTACTGTTTTTCCATCAAAATAGGCAACATCTGATGGATGATAAGGTGAAGTCATGGTATAAGCAATCTTACCATTTTTT
>Ga0208764_10002517_pt1 | contig 11511 bp, 10 predicted proteins | sample ETNtaG_18_FD_185762 | JGI IMG/M metagenome (GOLD analysis project Ga0208764, IMG submission 185762) | Marine microbial and viral communities from oxygen minimum zone, Eastern Pacific Ocean - ETNP201302SV91 (SPAdes) (version 2) | ecosystem: Environmental > Aquatic > Marine > Oceanic ... | reverse complement strand
TATTGCCACAGTGAACATAATTCCGGGATACATTAAAGCACCTTTAATTTTTTTCTTAATTTTTTCTTTTTTTTCTAGTGAATCTACAATTTTAAGAAGAAAAACATCTAATTTACCGCTAGCTTCTCCAGCTTTTATTAAATTAACATAAACGTTATCAAAATAATTTGGGTATTTTTCAAAACATTTTGAAAGCGTGACTCCTCCCTCAAGACTTTTTCTAATATCCTCAATAACTGCTTTTAAAGTTGGATTTTCTAACTGATCTCTCAACATTTGCAAAACATTCAAGATTGGTAAACCGGCTTTAACCATTGTTGCAAATTGTTTCGAAAAAATTACGATATCTTCGGATTTAATTTTCTTCTTAAATAAAGAAAAACTTGAACTTTTTGATTTCGCCTTATTTTCTTTTTTTTTCTTAGATCTTGTTAGATTAGTTATGATAATCTTTTGCTCTTTAAGCTTATGTGAGGCTTCATCTTGATTTAAAGCTTCAACTTCACCTTCAATATACTTTCCTGCTGAAATACCTTTGTAAGTATAAGCTTCCATTTAATAATTATTAACTAGAAAGAACCCTTTCATATTCTCTAAAATTAAGGTCTCCAGCTAATATCATTCTTTTTCCCATATCTTGCATTGTTTGAAACCCTTCTTTTATTGCTATTTCTCTTAATTCTGGTGTTGTTGCTTTTCTTAATATTGCTTCTTTAATGACTTTTGTTACATTTAATATTTCATATATTCCCATCCGACCTTTGTAGCCGCTATCTTTACATTTTGAACAACCCTTACCTTTCAAAGCTTTAGCTCTTGATGCTTGCTCAGGTGTAAAACCAAGATCTGTTAAAACTTTTGGATTTACATCATCATCCGGTACTCTACATTCTTTGCAGGTTTTTCTTGCAAGCCTTTGTGCTAGCACGAGTGAGCAAGCAGCTGAAATTAAATAATCTGGAGTACCCATATTTTGTAATCTGGTAATTGTGCTTGGAGCATCATTGGTATGGAGCGTGCTGAATACTAAGTGTCCCGTAAGAGCAGCTTTTAATCCAATATCTACAGTTTCCTTGTCACGCATCTCTCCAACGAGGATTATTTCTGGGTCTTGACGCAAAAAAGATCTTAAAGCAACAGCAAAGCTTAAACCAATGTCATCTCTGATTTGAACTTGCGCCACACCATCTAATTCGTATTCGACTGGATCTTCAGCTGTTAAAATATTTAAGTGAGGTTTGCTTACTTCTTTTAAAATACTATAAAGTGTTGTTGTTTTTCCTGATCCTGTCGGCCCAGTAACTAAAATTAATCCCTGTGCTCCATGAATATTTTTTCTTAAAATCTTTAGATCGTTTGGCTCAAAATTTAGTTGTTCTAAAGTTATATCTCCTGCGTCTTTGTTAAGAATACGCATTACAATTCTTTCATTATTCGCTGTTGGTAGTATCGACAAACGTAAATCAACCACCTTGCCTTCAATTTTAAAATTAATGGCTCCGTCCTGGGGTAATCTTCTTTCTGCAATATCAAGTTTGCCCATAATTTTAAATCGTGTAACAACTGCTCCATAATTATCATGAAGAAATTTTTTGTATTGTTCTTGTTCCGAAAGCATACCATCTAATCTATAGCGAACTCTTGAGGAAAATCGGTAAGGTTCAATATGAACATCGCTTACTCCTAGTTTAATGGCTTCCGCAACTACAGCTGTACTAAATTTTATAACTTCAGATTCGTTTTCAATTGCTTCAATATCTTCCTCGGGTTTGTTTTCCAAAACTTCGCCTGCTTCACCTAATTCACTGTCAAAGGTTTTGGTTCTTTCTTTGTTGGTTTCTCTTATTTTTGCTGTTGTAACATCACCACTTAAATTAAGTAGTTTTTCTATAAAATTAGAAATTTGAGAAACTTTAGCTGCATGCAATTCTATATTTTTTTTTGTAATAGTTTTTAAATTTCTCATTAAACTCAATTTTGAACTATCGGGTATTGCAATGTGAAGTGTTTTGCCGTCCATTTTGAATGGAGCCACAAAATTCATATTAATATAGTTGGATGGAAGAACTGTTTTAACATCATCTGAAATTTCAATTTTTGATAAATCAACTTCTTCAAGATTTTGTTCTTTGACTAATACATCTAAAATTTTTTTCTCATCAGTTAGTTTGAGTTCAAAAACCGCATCGATTTGAGATTTGTTTCCTTCTTTGCTTGCTTTCTTTATTTTTGGAAGATCTTTACCAGAAATAATATCCTGGTCGATTAACATATTTATAATATTAATTTCACTTTCTCTGCTTATTTTTAGCATTATAAATCCTCCTAATTAATTATTATAATATATTATAAAATCCTTGGTGCAATAAATACCAACAATTCATCTAGGTTATCTTCTGATGTTCTTCCTTTAAATAAGTTACCTAGTACAGGCACATTTCCCCATCCTGGTACCTGTTTTCTTGTATTTGCTGTCTTGTTTTTTTTGATACCCCCAATAACAACTATGTCACCGTCAGCTACCAATAATTTGGTTGTTATTTCCATCTTATTTATTGGAGGTTCATCTGCACCGCTAGCTAAGTTTGGCGTGTCATTGTTTACTTGAATTTCTAAAAGAACATTTCCATCGCCAATAATACTTGGAGTTACTTCAAGTTTTAAAGCTGCTTCTTTAAAAGAAGTAGACGTAGTTCCCTCAGATGTAGTTTGATAGGGAATTTCTTGACCTTGGGTAATAATTGCAACTTGATTATCTAGCGTGAAAACTTTCGGATTAGATATGGTTTTGCCCAAACCTTGTGCTTCAAGTGCCGTGATTGATGCTTTTAAAACTCCAGTTGTTGTTTTTCTTAATATACCAAGACCACTAGATGCACCTGTTGCAGCAAAATCAAAAAGACTGTCAGTGGTTTTACCTAACTCAGCATTAGATCCTGTAGCTAGACTTCCACTTCCTGAACTTGTTCCACCAAGTCCCCCAACCACTCTACCTTTATTATTATAGTATCCGCCTAGTCTTGTTCCAAGAGCTCTTTCAAATGTAGAGTCCGCCTCCACAATAAATGCTTCGATTAAAACTTGTTTAGTTCTAACATCTATTTCTCTTATAACTTTATCTACAATATCTAAATCCTTTTCTCTTCCTCTAACTATTATAGATCTTGTAGTTAGTTCTTCAGTTATTTGAATTGGAACAAAACTTGTTTCGCCAGTTGTAGAAGAAAACAATTCGTTTAATGTAACTTTAGCTTGCGCTGGACTTATGTAATAAAGTCTAAAAATTTCAGAAAATATGGGTTCAACAGATTCTTCTAATTCTACTTTTTTTCTAACTGCTGCTGCTCTTGTAGATTTATAATTTTCTTGAGCTGTAAGTGTTTCTGGCGCATGAATTCTGATCAAATTACTATTAACGTCAATATCGGCTGCATAATTTTTCATATCTAACAAAGCTTGAAACGCCTTATCCCAAGGAACATCGATTAATTCTGCCGTAATAGCTCCTCCAACTTCGTCACCAACCATAATATTAATTTCGCCCACTTTGGCCATAAGATTTAACGTCTCTCTAAATTCTAGATTATTAAATCTAAACGTTACGTCTTGTTTTAAAAGTTCATATTCTTCTGGAATAAGTAGATAGTTTGTAACGTGTTGTGACGTTATTTTTTTTCTTTTATTTGCTCTTTCGGTCACACCAAAAACTGGTTGTGGACCCATTTCTGCAGTTTTATTAACTTCTTCTTCTCCAATTTTTTTCCAATCTTTTTTTATTAAAGGAGTATCGTGCTTATATTTTTTATTTTGACTTTCTTTATATGTTTTCGATGCACAACCATTTACAATGACAAAGAGCAAAATTAGAAAAAAAGTAAAAAATTTTGTTATTTTATAGTTTTGCATAATCATCCTTTTCGACTATTTGATTTTTAAAATTGATAATCAAATATTTGCCATCAGATTTTTGAAAAACTACTTCTTTACGATTCATGTCTACTAATCTTAATCCGTCGCTTAACTCTTCAAACATTGTCAAAGTTATTACTTCGCCTCCCGCATCAACCAAAGATATATAACTTTGAAGACTTCCAGAAATGACACCAACTAATTTATAATCATAAAGAATTGACCGCGATCCTGGTTCATTTGCCGTATCATCAATTAAAGTTTCGGTAGAAGCTGCATTGCCTGCAAAAGGATCGTTTAACGGAACATCTTCTTCTGTTTCTATCTCTGATGTAGTTTCTGTTTCTATCTCTGATGTAGTTTCTGCGTTTTCTGTCGTTGTATCGTGGTTATCTGCATACAAAATTTTGAAATTTGCAAAACCTACAATAATAACTAAAATTATAATTTTAACTAAATTCATCAGTTAAGCCTACAATAGTTAATGTACCGGTTGCATTTATCGCTCCGGTTGAATCTCCTTTTATCACTTTTATGGATTCCTTGTCAAAATTTAACATCTTATTTGACTTAGAAAGTAGCCTCTTAAACTTCAAATAGGATAAAAAATTGCCTTGCACCTCGTATTTAACAGGTATTGTGTAATAAGCTATATTTGATTTCTTTTTCTTCTTCTTTTTTTTCTTTGCACTTTTGCCTTTATAAACTGGCACAGGATTTTTTTTTTCAAGATTTGATATCACCAAACCATTAGCTTGAGCATAAGTGCTTAAGTTATCATAAAGCTCTTCCACTTCTTTCTTGGTATGAAATAATGTGGAATGTTTTTCATATTTAGGTGTCAGTTTTTTTATCTTTTTTGTGGCTTTCGTTATTTCTTGTTTAAACTGCGCAATTTCATCTTTTTTATTCATCATGTCGTCAATTTTAACTTGTTTAGCTTTTACAATTGGATTTAAAATAGAATAATAAATAATTAAAAATAAAATTATCGATCCAAAACCTATACCAAATCTAATAAGAGTTTTTTTATCAGCCATTGCTAACAATTTATTTTTAATATCGTCTAATTTTATATCTTCTAATTTTAGATTTTTTAAATCCATTAAGATCTCCTCTCAAATTTAACTGTAACTCTAAAACCTTTTCTTCGAGGCGCGCCAGTTTTAGACTTTCCTTTTATTTTCATAGAAGTTATAGACGCGTGCTGAACTAATTTTCTTTTATTTAAATTAGCAACCAATTTTAATATACTTTTATCACTATCTGCATCACCATTGATTACAGCTAATTCAACACCTTTAAATTCAATATGTTGAAATCTTATTCCTTTTGGTACACTACTAGCGATCTGTGCAAGGGCACTGTAGCTAAGCTTTTTGTTCGATTTCATTGTATTGCTTAGTGCTAAAGTTTTATTTATTATTTTTAGTTCTCCAATAACTTTTGCTTTATCTTTAGAAATTTTTGTATGCTCAAATACAACGCTTTCATAATTTTCCAAAGTTTTATTGAATTGGTTAATTTTCCAAAAAGAAAGACCAAAAAGAATTATATAAATTGCAACTACAGAGCCCACTATTCCTTTAAAGGCAAAACTAGAAAAAGCTTTTACCTTCTTTTGCGCTATCATACTTGCTCGATTAGGTAATAAATTAATATTTTTAACTGCTGTTACAAATTTATAATATCCGAATACATCTAGTTTTCTAAATCCTAAACCAATTACACTCGTGAGATATGATCGATTTATCATACCAAGGGATCTTTCTAATTGTTGTGGAACTTTTAAAGCTTGAACTGGATCAAATAATTTAAATCCAGTGTTTTGTAAATTATTTCTAAATTTTCCTATATAATGTTCAACGTTCGGCAAATTAGAAACAACTTTTAGACTTCTAATTCTTTTTTCATATTTTGTTTCAAAATCTGAAACAGCTTGTTTGACCTGGGTTATAAATCTTCTAACCAAAGCTTCCATTTCTTCTTGATTATTAGAATCTTTTAAAGTCTGCCTATCTTGTCCTCTTAAAAAAATATCAGTAATAATTGGATTGTTTTCATACAAAATCATCACATAATTTTCATCTAGTCCGAACTCTAGTAATGCTGTTAAATTAACATCTTCCCGACTGCCTGATATTTGATTAATTTGATCTACTGCTGATTTTAATGCAAAACACTTAACATCGATAATTACTGGACTTAAACCTCCTTTTTTTATTATAGACGTAAAGCTGTTAATGTCAGCAAGCTTCGAAGCTACGAATAAAATATCCATAGTGTTTTCTTTTTGATTTCTATTAATTACTTGATGAAATATAGAATAATCGCTCAAGTTATCAGTTAGTTGAACTAAGTTTTCCCAAAGTGAATTGGTTTCGATTGCTTTTTTTAATTCCTCATCCGTCATTAACGGACTTGTAACCACACGAATGATTGCGCTAGTAACTGGAATAGCAATTGCTGCATTAAAAGTAGTAATTTGGGCTTTTTGTATCGCAACTGACAGTTCATTTCCAAGTTTTTCATAATTATCCAAAACTGATGAATCGGCGGGCAAATCAACTGGATGAATGTAAAATTTTTCAAGTATCCATTGATTAGACTTATTAACTGAAAGTTGTGCAAGTCTAATTTCGCTTGTAGTTAATTCAACACCAACGATTTCCTCACCAACTACGCTTGCTTTCCCAAGTTTTGCTTTGAAAAATTTTTGAATATTTTGTGCATATTTATTTTTTTTCATTGATCCTAAATTAGCAAATGAAGTTTCTTTTTTTCCAATCTTTGGTTTAGAAAATTTAATATTTTTAAATTTTTCAAATATGCTGGTTGGTAATTTTTTTGGCGATGTATCGTTATTATTTGATGTTGGTAAATTAGTACTTTGATTTGCTATGGTTTGCTCTGTGTTTTTTTCTATCGTAGAAGTTTTTTGTGCTGGTAATGAAGTTGATTGTTGTGACTCTATTTTTGATTGCTCTGGCGCAGGTGATTGTTTTAAATTTTCTTGTTCTTTCTCTTTTTCTTTTTGTGAATGAATATCGTCAAACCATTTCTCTAATATTGGTATTGCTTCCTCAAGATTTTGTGTTCCTGATGAAGAAATTTTCTGTTTTCCATCGATATAAAGCCTACCAACCCAATTTTTTGATTTTAATTCGCCTTTATACTTATCTTGTCTTACATATATGTGAAGTCTGCCGTCCTTTTTATGAATTACTTCATGTTCTTTCTTTACTTCCTCACTTTTGCTGCCATCTGAACCTTCTTTTTCAGTAATTATTGATTTTTCTTCAACATTTTCCTTTGATTCACCTAAAGGTTGTTTTTCACCATCAGATTGTGGTTCTTCTACTTTAATTTCTTCCTCTTTTATCTTATTGTCGTTATTTTCATCATTCATAATTTAATTCTTTAAAATATTTCTAACACAAAATTCTATCTTCAGGTGTATCTCTAACACAAAATAGAAATATTGCAAATTTTTTTTTGTGTTAGATAGTAAAATTTGTTGAATATTTAATCATTAATTCAAATAATCTATATAAATCAACGCTCTTAGCTTAATTTCTTAATTAATGTTAAAAATCAGCATTTTTTTGTGTTAGAGTAACTATAGGTTGTGTTAGAGTACCATAATTATTTAATTTATAATCAAAAATATTAAAAAAGCTATATATATCAATGCTTTTAGCCCATTTTATCAATATTTCTAATATTTTTGTGTTAGAATAACCATAGGTTGTGTTAGAGCGCCATAATTATTTAATTTATAATCAAAAATATTAAAAAAGCTATATATATCAATGCTTTTACATCATTTTGCTAATATTTTTAGTATTCTTGTGTTAGAGTAACCATAGGTTGTGTTAGAGTTAAATAATAATATAAAAAAAAATAAATTAGATCATTTAATTTCTTAATTTCATATTTTTTTATAGAAAATAAGATTTATTAAGTAGAAAAGGTAGTAATACCCCAATTTTCCTTAATTTATGTGATATTTCGAACTTTATTGTTAAAAAGTCTTTAATTTATTGGATAATATAATAGATATAGTTAAAAACGTTGAAAAACATAAGTTTTTTAGCACTTCCGCGTTTTCTGTGACAAGAATAGCTTTATTACCCATTTTGAAGCCCTTTAAATTAACATTTACTGTTCGTTTTGTTATATTTATTGTTTAAACCATAATCATGTTTCAAAAATTAGAAGATCTAGCAAAAAACAATAAAAAAATTTCTGATTTTCATATCAGAACAGGATCTCCATTGGCTTATAGGCAAACTGGAGAGATTTACATGGTCAAAGATACCGTGGTTAAAGAACAAGATTTGAAAGATCTGTTGTCTACAAATTGTAATGAAAGTGAACTAAATAAATTTCAAAAAACGCATGAATTAGACTCTGCGGTAATAATAGGCGGACTTAGATTTAGAGCAAATTTTTACAAAACACTAAACGGATCAGCAGCTGTGCTTAGAAGAGTAGAAAGTAAAATCCCTGAGATGTCCTCCTTCAGTTTGCCGCAAGTACTTTATGACATTATAGACATGCATAAAGGTCTCGTATTAGTTACTGGACCTACAGGTTCTGGAAAATCAACAACTCTCGCTGCAATTGTTAACGAGATCAATAAAACTAGAACTTCCAATATTATTACTGTCGAAGATCCTGTGGAATTCATTCATAAAGATTTAAAAAGTATTGTTTCCCACCGTGAAGTTGGAAAACAAACTCAAACATTTTCTACTGCCTTAAAGGCTGCGCTTCGTGAAGATCCTGACGTAATTTTGGTTGGGGAATTGAGGGATCTTGAAACAGTAAGTCTTGCATTGACAGCGGCAGAAACAGGTCATTTAGTTTTTGGAACTTTACATACTAGTGGCGCACCCAATACAATTAATAGAATTATAGACGTGTTCCCACCTGAACAGCAGGAACAAATTCGTGCTCAAATATCAAGTTCATTAAAAATGGTAGTAACACAAAGATTATTAAAAACGAAAGATGGACAAGGTCGTGTGGGTGCTTTTGAAGTTATGAAATGCACGCCGCCAGTTCAAAACTTAATAAGAGAAGCTAAAATACATCAAATCCCAAGTGTGATGCAAACTTCAGTTAAAGATGGCATGATTACAATGCAAAAATCTCTAGATGAATTAGTCAAGAGTGGAAAGATCGATGCTGGGGCTGGAAAAGAAAACTAAAGGTTTTACATTAATAGAACTTTTGGTTGTAATTTCCATAATTGGATTCATGTCTTCTTTAGCTTACCCTAGTTTTTCTTCATGGATGGAAAGTAGAAATACAAACGATGCGGTTATTAAAGTAGAAACTGCTTTCAGATCAACCACTACACAGATTCAAAGGGGAGTTTATCCTTTTGTTCAAATTCACGTTGAAAATAGCAATGATGAAATCATAATTGTAACTAGAGGAATGGGTCAAGAAAATTTTAATCAAAATCGTTCGACACTGAATAATTGCTCACTTGATGAAAATGATTGGGATAATAAAAGCATTAATTATTTCAAAAGCAAACATGCTTCGGTTAACTTGGAGCCTGAGAGTGATGCTGTTCCTGCTGTAGGCGCGATCTGCTTTTCTAAAGATGGAACTTATTATAGTGGAGCAGGAGATTTTGCCGACGGTGGAGTAGATTCTGCTCTTTTTATTTGTTCAAGAAAGGAAGCACTGAACCTCAGCGGTGACGGTACAGTTGCTTGTAGAACTAGGGTAATGGATGCTGATCCACTTAACCCGTTAGTTATTCCCCATTATACTAATTCAAAAAATTTTTATAATATATCTTGGTCTATCTTTGGTAATATTGTAACTGAAAAATGGGATAGAAATGCAAACAGTAGAGAAGGTACATGGATAGAAAGACAATAATTTCAAAAAATTTTAAATGTTTAGGGCTAAGCATACTTGAGGCTTTGGTAGCAACAATAATTGTAGGTATTGGATTTGTTGCAGTATTTCAAATGGTAAATTATTCTGCAGTATCAATAAATACCTCTGCGGAAAGAACAAAAACTAATTTTTTAATTGATATGATTGTAGAAGATCTTGTTTCTGAGCAAGACACTATCGCCGGAGACAACAGAAAACTTCATGCTATAGATTCATTTACTGAAAAAAGAGAGCTTCTAAACATAATAAATTGTGAAAGATATGAAGGAGATGGAAGTATGTATCCAACTATTTCCGATGATGGAGTTGTTCTTGGCACTTCCCCTGATAAAAAACAAGCAAAATGGAGACATTTAATAGCTACGGACAACGCAATAAAATGTAGATCAGAAAAGGATACTAGATCAGTTCAAGTTTTCAAAATTAGACCAGTAGGCACTTTGGACGAAGTTTTCTTTGGTAAAGTTGAAATTAAAATGAACAATGGAAATAAAGTTAAATATTTATATTTTCCAATTTCTCATGAAATGGGCAAATAATGAAGGAAAATTTTCATAAAATTTCTGGACTCACATTAATTGAAATTTTAATTGGAATAGTCATTACATCAATAATGATGGGTGCTATGTATACTAGTTATAACGTTGTTAACAATTCTTTTTCTCAGGTGACGGGAAGAGCAAGTGTTAGTGCCGCAGGAAGAGATGTTTCTGCAATGCTAATTAGAGAATTAAGAATGGCAGGTTTCAGATACTATGGGGATAATTTATATTTCGATGATGGCAGAGGTTTAGATGGTGAAGAAAATAATCATTACCCAATTATTATTAAAGAACCAGCTGGTAATTGTTGCGATAGAATAGAAATTGTTTATGGAGAATACGATTCAAACAGAGCTGGAACTGAAATAGATCCAAAATTTTTAAGATTCAAAGTAATTTATTTTGCCGGTTTAGTAGATGAAAATTATAACCTTTATAAAGTAAAGCTAAAATGGAATAACGCAGACCAGACTTGGAGATATGTATATGGTGGAGAAGCTGACCAAGAATATCCGGATACACCCATTACTACTCAAGATGCCGAACTCTTAAGAAAATATGTTGTAAACATGGAATTTGTACCTATTGATAATGATGGCAACGTAATTTCAACTCCATTAACTGTTGATGAAAATGAAGAATATTTAAATCAAATCAGAACTGTAGATTTAAAAATAACTTTTAGATCAAAAGATGATTTTTTTAAAAAAAAAATTATAAGAAAAATAGAATCAATCAAAGGAGCAGTTAGACATGTTAATGAGGAAGATAAATTTTTAAGAGACTCTATAGTGTTAAGCGTGTTTACAAGAAATATAGGTAATTAATTATGAAAAAAAATGAAAGAGGTTTTGCTTTAGTTTTAGGTTTAGTACTTCTCCTGGTTATGTCATTAATGGGAGGTTCATTAATTGTAATAACTTCAGGTGATCATAAAAATAACAATGAGGGTGATAATTATCAGCAAGCTTTTCATGTAGCTGAAGCAGGACTTTTGGCTGGAGAAAGATTTCTGATGAATCAATATATGGGCCCCTGGGAACTGGAAACGCGAGTTACTGCTTCTAGAAATTTGCCTGCAAATACTGAAACACCAAGACAGACGCGTTGCTTAAGAAGTTTTCCTAATATAGAT
>Ga0208764_10002516_pt1 | contig 11517 bp, 2 predicted proteins | sample ETNtaG_18_FD_185762 | JGI IMG/M metagenome (GOLD analysis project Ga0208764, IMG submission 185762) | Marine microbial and viral communities from oxygen minimum zone, Eastern Pacific Ocean - ETNP201302SV91 (SPAdes) (version 2) | ecosystem: Environmental > Aquatic > Marine > Oceanic ... | reverse complement strand
GGTGCAGCATTTAGTAGCGATAATAATCTTTCTATCTTTGGTTTTCATGATGTGACTCTACATGATCAGTTAGCGCCAACCGTAACATCGGTTTCTGCGGGTACAGCTAATGGAAGTTATAATGCAGGGGATGTGGTTGCGCTGAATGTAGTATTCAGTGAAAATGTAACTGTAACTGGTACACCGCAGATTACTCTTGAAACTGGAAATACAGATGCAGTTGCGTCTTATAGCAGCGGTACTGGAAATGATACGATTGTTTTTTCCTATACAATTGCTAGTGGTAATAATAGTAGTGATTTGGATTATGCTTCTACAAGCGCATTAGCGTTAAACAGTGGTACGATTGCTGATGCAGTTGGAAATACAGCTACATTAACATTGGCATCTCCTGGTGGAGCTAATTCTTTAGGTTCGAATAAAAATTTTATTATTGATACTGTAGATCCTATAATGTTATCATCTACAGAGGGTGGTGAGTTAAATAGCAATCTAAGTTTTGATGGAGTAGATGATCATATTGAGATTCCAAATAGTTCTGAACTAAGCGGTATGGGGAATCTTTCAGTTCAAGCGTGGGTTAAAAAAACGAGTAATCCATCATCTGGTGTAATCATTTCTAAGTTTGGATCAGGAGGGTCTAATGGATCCAATTATTCGTATTCTTTGTATGAGGTTGATGATTCAGGTTTGATTAGTTTTTACATTAAAACTGGTACTGGTGCTTCAGGAACGACATTTGATAGTGATTTATTAACATTGAATACATGGCACCATATTGTTGGTGTATATAAGGATTCATTTATTAAAATTTATCTTAACGGTCAATTAAAAAATACAAATTCCAATCCTCCAACTGGCGAAATTTTATCAACTTCTGATCCTGTTTTTATAGGTAAAGATTATACTGGTAGCTTTTTTAATGGCTCAATTGATGAAGTAGCAGTTTGGAATACAGACTTAGGTCAAGCAGCAATTACCGCTTTATATAATAGCGGTAACGGTCTTAACGCTGCAGAGAGTTCAGGTGATTATGATTCTCATGAAAGTGTAAAAGGATATTGGAAATTCAACGAAGGAACAGGTTCTTCTGTCAATGATCAATCCGTAAATTCAAACAATGGTACGATAGTTGGGGCAACTTGGAATGCTATTGATAATGATAAAGACTATCAAGATGTAGCCGATCAATTATCATTGTTTTGGAACGCTTCCGATGAAAATTCCGGTATTGCTGGATATGAATACGCATTAGGCACCACTTCAGGGGGTACGCAAACCATTAGTTGGACTTCAGCTTCTACATCTTTATCTGTATCGTTATCCAACCTTACTTTATCAGAAGAATCAACCTATTATGTGAGCGTCCGGGCTACAGATGCAGCTGGCAATGTATCAGCAGTATCTACTGGTGATGGAATTTATATTGATCTGACTAATCCTGTTGCTGGTGCCGTTATTGATGGGACTACTGCAGATATAAATTATACTCCATCAAATAGTACCTTAACATTTACATGGTCTGATTTTTCCGATGGACAAAGTGGTATAGAATATTATAATGCTTCCATTGAAGATGATGATGGCAATAGTGTGGTAGCAACTACTAATGTGGGTACAGTTACTACATGGACGGTTAATAATCTTTCATTAGTTAATGCAAAAACCTACGAAGGTGTGATACAAGCAGTAGATTATGCTGGTAATGTATCTACAGAAGTTTCCTCCAGTGTTATTGTGGATACAGATGGACCAGTTTCTGGCCAGGTTTATGATGGTGGAGGCAATGATATTGAATGGATAAGTAGTACAACTTCTGCAGCATTATATTGGACTGGTTTTAGTGATACTTTAAGTGGTATTAATCATTTTGAATATGCAATTGGAACTTCTTTAGGTGGTTCGCAAGCTTCATCCTGGACAAATGCATTGGCGAGAGATAGTAGTGCTTCTGTTACGGGTATGTCACTTACTCATTTAACGCAGTATTATTCTTCCGTACGAGCTGTGGATAGCGTTGGAAATGTTTCTACTACAGCAATTAGTGATGGATTCACAGTAGACACTGATGTTCCAACGGTAAGTTATATACGTGAAGGAGTAACGGGTGAGCTAGATATTCAGAATGTTGATTCGTTAATATCTGCTCGTTGGTTGGGTGCAGATATTGCTACAGGTTCCGGAGTAGATTTTTATGAGGTAGCATTAGGAACTAGCGTAGGGGATTCCAGTACAGTGGATTGGTTTGTACAGGATCATCCTGATACATTAGAAGATATTGATGATTTAGATTTAACAGATGCAACAACATATTATGTATCCGTACGCGTTACGGATGTAGCTGGAAATCGTTCGGCATCGGCCTCAAGTGATGGAATTTTAATTGATTTATCTGTACCGTTGTTAGGTACTGTAAATGATGGTGATAGTTTGGATATTGCATTTACACCTTCTAATAATTCATTAACTGCAAATTGGTCTGGGTTTTCCGATACCGTAAGTAGTGTTGCTAGTTATGAAGTAGCAGTTGGAAATGGAACAGATGAAGATAATATTGCTTCCTGGGTGAATGTAGACACAAATAGAACCCATACATTTACCAATTTAGATTTAACGAATGCTGTAGAATATTATGTTCATGTAAGAGCAACGGATTTAGCAGGAAATACTTCTGATGACGCTGTAAGTAATGGTATTATTGTTGATACAAGCCCTCCCGTAGCGGGATCCGTATATGATGGACTTGATTTAGTGGATGAATACTGGACTAATAGTCAGGAAGCGTTAGATTTATCTTGGGAAGATTTTGCAGATTCTCTTGTTGGTATTGCATCGTATGAATATGCAATTGGCACAGCTTCTGGCGATACAGATATAGTTGCTTGGACGAATGTAGGTTTGGATACTTCTGTTTCTGATTCTGGATTAACTCTTTTACATGGATATACGTATTATGGTTCGGTCCGGGCAATAGATGAATTTGGTCATGTCTCTGTTGCCGGAATTAGTGATGGTATCCGTGTCGATACATTCGATCCAACAGTTGGTGTTCCCAATGAAGGTGGAATGGTAGATTTAGATTATCAAGGTCCATCGGATACATTGGCTATATATTGGGTAGGTCAAGATCCGTTTGCTAGAGAACTTTCTCATTATGAGTATGCTCTTGGGACAACACCAGGTGGTTTGGATGAAATATCATGGACAGATAATGGGACCCAGTCGCATGTTGTCTTACAAAATTTTGATTTACAACATGAAGTAACATACTATTCCAGTGTTCGCGCATATGATATGGCTGGCAATATGTCTAATACTGTGTTGGGCGATGGGATTATGGGTGATTTATATCCACCAACCATTGGTTGGGTTGCAGATGGATTAGGTGTAGATGAATCCTATACACCATCTGATTCGACTATTGAAGCGAACTGGGATGGATTTGTAGATACTTCCAGTAATATACATCATTACGAATATGCTGTGGGAACCACATCCGGTGAAACCGATGTTACAGATGGTTGGGTTTCCGTCGATACCAATTTGTTTGTTATTGCAGAGTTAGACCTAATTGAAGAGCAAATATATTTTGTTTCTGTCCGTGCGCTGGATAGTGCTCTAAATATTTCTCCTGTGATCACTACGGATGGTATTATTACAGATTTTACGGCTCCTCTAGGAAATATGGTACATGATGGGGATGGAGAAGATATAGATCGTCAAAACTATGCCGATCATTATGTTGGAAATTGGGATGCCTTTGTGGAAACAGGATCTGGATTCTTTACTTATGAATATGCTTTATATAATAATGATTTAGGTGAATATGTAACTGGTTGGAATGCCACAGGAGAGACCGTGGTAGATATTCGAGGGCTAGAGCTCACTGAAAATGAAACCTATAGTTTGCATGTAATTGGAATTGATAACGTGCATAATGAAAGTGAAATCTTGATGAGTAATGGTTCTATGGTGGATCTTTCTGCTCCAGCAATTCCAGCAAACTATGTTGGTTGGTTTAGTCATGAGCGTATTCACTTACAATGGTCACCCAATCAAGAGATGGATGTAGCTTATTATTCCATATATGGTGGTACTGAGCCGAATCCAACCACATTATTATTGACCACGCAAGACACAACTGCGGAAGCGTTTATGACTAGCTTTTCTGATACATCCCTGTATTATCTATGTATGACTGCTACGGATATACCTGGAAATGAGAGTGATCGTACGGTACAAGTAACGGGTATTCCACAATTAGCAGTAGTTACACGAATTTCACCTGATCCTGTCAATTTCTACCTAGCAGATGAAAGAGAATTATTTGTTCATATGTCGCAGCCATTATCGGATCATGGAAGCGTACAGGCATCCAGCCTTGTATTTGATGAAATGTATGTAACTACTACATATTCTGCAGAAGATACGGCAATAGTAATTAGCTTTAATCAAGAATATGCATCTCTTGATACTATTGCACTTACACTAAGCGGGATTGAGGATTGGTCTGCTACTCCAGCGCTAGATAAAAATTTACAATTTACAACCTATTTGCTTGGTGATTTTGATCATAACCTAATGATTGATGCTGCCGATTTAGGTAGCTTTATGATGGGTTGGCAAAATAATGATTATCATTATGAATTAGGACCTGCAGTTGGAACTGCACCGCATCTTGTACCTGCTTTAGATAGTATTTATGATTTAGAAGATGTGATGGCTTTTGTTCAAATGTGGTATAATCGACATCAACAATCTACATTGGCAATGAATATAGTAGATGACCAGGTAGGTGATGTGTTAGAATTATATCAAGAGGATAGATCTCTTGTGATGACGTTACCAGAAGGTGCCGTTTCTGGACAAGTATATATACAGTACCCACCTGCTAGTAAGCAATTAACAACGGCGGATGATATTACTTCTGAAAAGCGAATTGTTCTTAGTAGTTCGGATGAAGTTTCTGGTGAAATACTTGTTGAATGGGCAGATGTATCTGAACAGGGAATGCAACTGGTTTCTTTTGATGCACAGTCTCTCGATCGTAATGATGCAAACGTAACGGTATTTTATAGAATATATGGAGAAAACCAACAAGTGATCAGTAGTGGTTCTCATCAGATGAAAATCAAAGCAATTCCTGATGAATATGCATTACATCATAATTATCCGAATCCATTTAACCCAACCACTACAATCTTATATGATGTTCCTCAAGAAGGATATGTTAGTTTGGTCATATATGATTTAATGGGTAGAGAAATAGCTAAATTAATGAATGGTGATATGGATGCTGGTTATTACTCCATGCAATGGAATGGTAGAAATTCATTTGGTTCTATGGTAAGTGCTGGTGTTTACTTCTATCAAATTCAAGTAAATGGCTTTGTGCAAACAAAGAAAATGCTATTGTTAAAATAGCATTTGCCTAATCCTAATAGATATTATTGATGAAAATTAGAAGATTGCTATTTCTAGTAGTAGCTTCCTTTTCACTATTAAATAGTGAAGTATTTGATGGGTATACGTTATATACGCCAATGGGAAATAATCCTGTTACCTATCTTATTAATAATAATAATGCGATGATTCGTAGCTGGCCGCTTCCTGCTTCTGTAGCTAGTATATCATATTTATTACCGGATAGTTCATTATTGGTCCCACTGAGAGCACCTACAAATAGTTGGAATGCACAGGGGCCGATGGGTGGACGATTAGTGCGCTTTGACTGGAATGGAAATATTGTATGGGATTTTACCTATGTAGATAGCGATTATATACCTCATCATGATATTGAACCATTGCCAAATGGGAATGTATTGGTAGTCTGCCATCAGCGTAAAACACAAGAAGAAGCCATCCAAGCTGGAAGAAGTAATATTAATGGTGAAATGTGGCCAGATAAAATTGTAGAAATTGAACCAACGTCTCCAAATAGTGGAGTGATTGTATGGGAATGGCATATGTGGGATCATTTAATTCAAGATCAAAATCCTTCTGCAGATAATTATGGGGTAATTGCTGATCATCCAGAATTGCTTGATATTAATTTAGGGAATCTTGGTGGTGGTCCTGGTGGAGGAAGTAGTGGTGATTGGAATCATGTAAATTGTGTATCCTATAATGCGGATCGCGACGAAATTGTTATATCTTCCCGTCATATGAATGAATTCTATGTAATTGATCATAGTACTACTACCGAAGAAGCAGCAGGTCATACTGGTGGTAATTCTGGTAAGGGAGGAGACTTTTTGTATCGATGGGGGAATCCTCAAAATTATGATCGAGGAAATGCTCAGAGTCAACAATTGGTTGCACAGCATGGTGTAAATTGGATTAACCCTGGTTTTCCAGGAGCTGGAAACTTTATTTTATTTAATAATGGAGGAAATAATAGCAATACTTCGTATGTGTATGAAATTGTTCCGCCATTGGATGGAGATGGCAATTACATTATTAATGACAATCAACCGTTCGGACCATCTTCACCTGTTTGGTCTTATAGTGGAGGGTTTCATTCCCCGATGCAAAGCGGTGCATTCCGTTTGCCAAATGGAAATACGATTGTGACAGCTGCCCAATTTGGGTATGTATTTGAAGTAGAAATGAATGGTACAGTGGTTTGGGAATATAATCAACCACAAGGTAGTATGATTGCACGTGCTCAAAAATTTGCTATGCCATTTAATGGGGAACCAGGTCCTTCATTTATGTTTGGTGATACAAATTATGATAATGAATTAAATATTTATGATATCACATATATAGTGGATGTTTCATTGGGTATAAATGATGCAAACCCTCCTAGTGATTATAATCAAGATGGATCCGTCAATTTTAGCGATGTTTCCAGTTTGATAAATTTTATAATGTATAACTAATGTAAGGTATCGGTTACTATGAAAAATATATTCAGTATGTTATTAATAATGTTTTTATCTACTCCATTGTTCTCTCAAGGAAGAACTATTGGTACGCAATTATTAGATTTAGAAAACCATCCACCTACCCCTGGATATAAATTAATGTATATGCATAGTCAGCCGAATGTGTATTTGATAGATGAATGGGGAGAAGTCGTAAATGTATGGAGGGATACATTGGTTTTTCCTGGAAATGCGGCTTTCTTAACAGAAGAAGGAAAGTTATTTAAGACAGCATCATTAGGTAGAAATGCGAACCCGAATTTCCAAGCAGGCGGAGCAGGAGATTTTTTACAAATTCGAGACTGGGATAATACCTTGCTTTGGAATTTTCAATATTCTAATGAAAATGTTCGTATGCATCATGACATGCGTCCTATGCCAAATGGAAATGCTTTGATCCTTGCTTTTGAATCGATATCGAGAGATAGTGCAATCGCTTTAGGAAGAGACACTACGATATTAGGTGATGTGTTATGGATGGAGCATATTATTGAAGTAGAACCTATTGGTGCAGATAGTGGGAATATTGTATGGGAGTGGCATGCAGTGGATCATTTGATTCAAGATTTTGATTCAACCAAAGCAAATTATGGAGTAGTAGCTGATCACCCAGAAAAAATCAATATTAATTATGATACAAATGCCAATCCAGATTGGGTGCATGCAAATGCGATAGATTACAATCCGTATTTGGATCAAATTTTAATTTCAGCTCCTGGAATGGGAGAAGTATGGATTATTGATCATAGCAACACTTCAAGTGCTACAGCTGATAGCGCAGGGGAGTTAATGTACCGTTGGGGGAATCCTGCTGCATACGATCAAGGAACACCAAACGATACGAAATTATTTTGGCAACATGATGCGCATTGGGTTCGAGATAATGCGCCAGATTCAGGGAAAATTATGATTTTTAATAATCGCTATGGTGGCAATTATTCTGCAATTGTATTAATTGATCCTCCAAAAAATGCAGATAGCACCTATACTTTAGCAGCAGATAGCACATTTTTACCAGTAGATTTTGATTCCATGTGGACAGCTACAAACCCAACGGACTTCTTTTCCAGTTTTATTTCTGGTTCACAACAACTTAGCAATGGCAATCTTTTAGTTTGCAAAGGAGCAGCTGGAGAAGTATTTGAAGTAAATGCCAATAACGATACGCTATGGATGTGGATCAACCCTATTGCAAATGGAAATGTATTAATGCAAGGGGATACGGTGCCTGTGAATCCAAATAATGGTCGTACTACAAACTTATTATTTCGATCCCATCATTATAATCCAGACTTTGCTGGATTTGTCAATAGAGATTTAAGCCCATTGGGTACAATGGAACGAACTCGTCCAATTGATATTGTTATTAATGAATTTGTCGCTTCAACAGATTCTTGTTGCCAAGATCAAGCAGGGGAATCAGAGGATTTCATTGAATTAATGAATGTTGGTAATAATCGAGCTGTTCTTAGCAGTTTATTCTTTTCCGATGATAAGGATGAGCCAACAAAACATCAAATAGGTATTCGCAATAGAGGAATGGGTGCGAATGGCTTTATTGGCCCTATGCGTCCCGTTTTATGGGCAGATAAGGATCTAGATCAGGGGATGAATCATCTTGATTTTAAATTAGATGCTGATGGTGAATTTATTAGTATCTACCAAGCAAGCAGCTATTGGGATGATGATCCGCGCTTGCTAGTGCTTGATTCGTTAACTTTTGGTGGACAGGATAGCGATATTTCTTATGGTCGATATCCAGATGGATCAGATATGTGGCAGCAGATGATTCCTACACCAGGATCATCTAATTTTAATGCGGCTGAATTTTCTTTATTAGAGCCCACGGATAATACGCAAATATCTATTGATGAGAATAATGTAGATAGTGGTTATATCTCATTTTCCTGGGAAGATTCATGGCATTTTACTGATAATGAAATAGTATATCATTTGCATGTTTCTAGCACGGGAATTGGCGACCATGATATGGATACAACAGGTACTTCTGTATTGGTATCGTATCAGGAAATTATTGAGCTTATGGAAGAGAATAATGTAACAACTGCATATATTGACTGGACCGTTTATGCCTTAGATAGTACAGACACCTTGGAAGCAGAAAATGCTCCATTTTCATTAATAATCAATGGAGAAAACGCATTAAGTGCTTTTGCTGAAGAACTAATCCCTGCACAATATGCATTGCACCAAAACTATCCCAATCCATTTAATCCTGTAACAACTGTACGATACGATCTACCAGAGAGCGATTTGGTAACGATTACGATTTATGATATGCTTGGTAAAGAAATCACTACTATCGTTAATGAAGTTCAAGATGCGGGATATAAGTCTATATTTTGGAATGCAACCAATGATTATGGACAGTCTGTTAGCGCTGGTATATATCTTTATCAAATTAAGACTACTGGATTTGTTCAAACCAAAAAGATGATTTTACTGAAGTAATTTCAGTAGCAATCTTTTCTTATTTATGCCTCGTATGCAATTAGCTGGTCTGCTAATAGCTGGAATTTTATTTCTTAATCCGCTTCTATCGCAAGATCATTGGGAAACAGCAATATTTGCAGGAGATATCTGGAGCTATATTATTCCATCATCAGAACCTTCATCTAATTGGAATACAGTAAATTTTGATGATACCGATTGGTCCGTTGGTCCCGGCGGATTTGGTTATGGTGATAATGATGATGGAACTACCGTTGATAATGGTACTATATCCGTTTTTATGCGCCGCGCCTTTACAATTACAGAATTAACCAAGCTGAATACAGCAATTCTTCATGCCGATTACGATGATGGATTTGTTGCATATTTGAATGGGGTAGAAGTCTTTCGTTCCTTTAATCTAAGCGATGAAGGGGATACCGTACCATATGATGCGACAACAAATATTGATCACGAAGCACAACTCTACACTGGATTGGTTCCAGAAGCATTTGTGATGGACTCGATGGATATATCTAATTTATTGTTTGTTGGGGAAAATATACTGGCAATCCAGGTGCATAATGTTGGGGAAACATCATCGGATATGTCCAGCAACTTTTTCTTCACATTTGGAATTACCGATCAGTCTAGTTTCTATGAAGATCCTCCAGAATGGTTTCAGCCTCCTGTTACATTTACCGAATCGAATCTTCCTATATTAATTATAGACACCTACGGAGAAGAGATATTTGATGATCCAAGAATTCCTGCTCACATGGGTATTATTGATAATAGCAGTGGACTCAATCATATTAATGATCCTTTTACAGATTACAATGGTGCTATTACCATTGAATTACGAGGGAATTCTTCGCAAGGTCAACCGAAAAAACCCTATCGTATTGAAACCGTGGATTCATTAGGAGAAAATAACAATGTATCCTTACTAGGGATGCCAGAAGAAAATGATTGGGTGTTATACGCGCCATGGTCAGACAAAACATTAATACGGAATGTATTGACGTATCAATTATCCAATGAAATGGGTTGGTATGCTTCCCGAAGTAAATATTGCGAATTATATCTTAACGGGGATTACAAGGGAATTTATGTATTAATGGAAAAAATTAAACGAGATCAAAATCGCGTTGATATTTCTAAGTTAGATCCAGATGAGGTGGAAGGAGATGATCTTACCGGAGGATATATACTCAAATTTGACTGGATATGGACCGGTGATAATTTGGGATGGTTTGAGAGCGATGAAGGCAGTTTGTATAATTATCACTACCCCAAACCCGATGAAATCGCATCGGAACAAGTAGATTATATTCAGCAGTATATACATGATTTTGAATCGATGATGGAAAGCGCTAGTTACAATGATCCATCTACAGGATACCCCGCTTGGCTTAATGTCGATTCATTTGTGGATTATATTATGTTGCAAGAGCTATCCAAAAATGTGGATGCGTATCGATTAAGTACCTATATATACAAAGATAAGAATAGCGATGACAGTCTGTTATATGCAGGACCTATATGGGATATTAATCATGGCTTTGGGAATTGCGATTATGGCTACACATGGTTAACCAATAATTGGTTACTTGGGTATCAAGCAACGGATGACCCCATTGCCTTTTGGTGGCATAAATTATGGAATGATGATGGATTTGCAGCTGCATTTTCTGAACGATATACAGAACTTCGATCCACCACATTATCATTAAATCATATCTATAGTATTATTGATAGTGTTGCCAATTATTTGGGACCGTCTATTGATAGAAATTTTACCCGCTGGCCCACGCTAGGAACGTATGTATGGCCGAATTATTACGTATTTGATACGTACGAAGAAGAAATTGAATATTTAAAATCATGGACTGCTGATAGACTACAATGGATGGATCAAGAGATGTTATCTATGGCTGATGTATCATTTGTACCCAAAGAGTATCGACTATATGATGCCTATCCCAATCCATTTAACCCCACAACTATATTGCGGTATGATTTACCACAGAATAGTATGGTAACTATTACGATATACGATATGCTGGGTAGAGCAATCAATACTATAGTGAATGAAGTGCAAGAAGCAGGGCATCAATCCATTATATGGGATGGT
>Ga0208764_10002514_pt1 | contig 11518 bp, 13 predicted proteins | sample ETNtaG_18_FD_185762 | JGI IMG/M metagenome (GOLD analysis project Ga0208764, IMG submission 185762) | Marine microbial and viral communities from oxygen minimum zone, Eastern Pacific Ocean - ETNP201302SV91 (SPAdes) (version 2) | ecosystem: Environmental > Aquatic > Marine > Oceanic ... | reverse complement strand
TGGAGAAGATGGGAATTCGAATGGATGCTGATGAGAGATTCATTCGAATCGATGACCAATGTAAGACCTCAATGCGAGGTGTCTATGCGATTGGGGACGTTTCAGGTGAACCCATGCTCGCTCATCGCGCCAGTGCGCAGGGAGAAATGGTAGCCGAAATTATTGCTGGGCACAAGCGTTCATTCGACCCTGTCGCAATCCCTGCAATCGTATTCACTGAACCCGAAATCATCTGTGTTGGCCTGACACCTGATGAAGCTGTAGAAGCCGGTGAAGAAATCATCACTGGGAAATTCCCACTCGCCGCAAATGGTCGCGCTCTCACCATGGAGGCAGAGAAGACTGGAGGCTTTGTGCGCGTAGTCGCACGAGAAAGTGATCATGTAATTCTCGGCATTCAAGCAACAGGGAGTCATGTCAGTGAATTGTCTGGTGAATTCACCCTTGCACTCGAGATGGGCGCTCTGCTGGAAGATATTGCTGGCACCATTCACGCGCACCCCACAATGTCAGAATCCTTCCACGAAGGAGTTCTCAAGACTCTAGGGCATGCCATTCATACTGTATGATCAGGATTCGTAGACCGTACCCCAGTGGTGGATGTCCTCTGGTAATGAAAGGACTTGACGACCTTTCTTCATCCATGTCCAGCCTTCATCAATCCAATCGTATAGTTCCTCCAAATCTGCTTCAGAGAAAGAGGCCTTTTTCGCGAGTTCCTTGACAACATCCATTTCGCGCGCATCATAGTGTCCGTCAGCAGCAGCCATCAACAATGCATCACGCAATGCAATTCGAAGATGGGCTGGATGCATGTGATCAGCAGCATTGATGAAACTACGGCCACGCTTCAACTCTTGACGTAAAATGACCCTCTCTTCAGGCGGAAGAAGTGCCATCCCCATACGTGACTCGTAATTGGCAAATTCCTCGGTAGATACACGCCCATCTGCTAGGGCAACAGCAGCCAGCACACGACAGTATGCTTTGCGGTCTTCCTTATCGAACATGTGCAATGTATCAGGGAGCATATCCTTGGCTCTGAAAGCCTGTTATTGAATCCATTGACTTCATGCCCTGCCGCCCCCACCACGCATCATGGCGGGTGAACGTGAGGTTGACGTGCGCCGATTGGGCCATACAGATTATGCAAAAACAGAATTGCTGATGCGCGAACTACAACAGCAACGATTGCAGAATGAAATTCCTGACACCATTCTAATCTGCAGTCATCCTGAGATTGTTACCATTGGACCTGCTGCTCGCCGCGACAAGGTCGTTGTTCCTTCTGATTACCCGACAACTGATGTTGATCGAGGAGGGGGAATTACGTGGCATGGACCTGGCCAATTGGTTGTATATCCAATTATCAAATGGGATTTAGAAGGGGAAGCGAATGTCAAACACATCACATCAAAATTGGAACAATGGGTGATTTCATCACTGGCCATTCTGGATGTTGAGGCAAGAATCGACGAACGAATGCAAGGCGTTTGGGTACAAGGGGCCAAAATCGGTTCCGTGGGTTTGGCATTCAGAAAATGGGTCTCAAGGCATGGTTTTACAATCAACTTCGCAACTCCGAAAGGTAGAGTCGAAACCCTTGACGGATGTGGTCTTAGTGCTGGCACCACAACTTCACTGGATCGGTTGGGATTTGAACTGTCAGCAGACGAAATCACCGAGGTCTTGCTACTGTCAATGCAAGACTCAATCAACAGGTTGAATGCGAAGTCTTGAGAACTACCGATTTCTGCGTAGTTGTATGTATCGCACAAGTAACCCTGCACTGAATGATTCGGTTTTCACGATTCAAGATTTGATTGAAGATAAGATGACCATTGAAGGTGTTGCCGAAAAGGGATTGCTCACATTCTTCGTAATGATGGCCAGCGGAATCTCTGTTTTTGGCCTATTCATCACAGGAAATACTGAATTGGCGTTCATGCTGAGCGTTGTCGGATGGGTTGCTGGATTCATATTCTTCTTTGTGATGTTATTCACAGGATTGGCGGAGAATCCAATTGCCGTACTCACATATGCGGCTCTTCAAGGGCTATTCCTCGGAGGTATAACCACATTATTTGAAGCCGCATATCCCGGAATCGCAATCCAAGCATTCCTATTGACAGCGGCTGTATTTGGAGGAATGTTAGTCATCTATCGAATGGGCATCATCAATGTGAATGATAATTTCAGAATCGCTGTTTACAGTGCCATGTCTGCAGTCTTCCTCGTTTACATGATCACCCTCATTTTCGCTTTGGTTGGAGGCCCTCAAATCCCCTATATCCATGGCAGTGGGCCGATTGGGATTGGGTTTTCTTTACTTGTCATCGGACTTGGAGCGCTTTGTTTAGCTGCCGATTTTGATTTCATCGAGCGAGGCGTTGAAAATGGGGCACCAAAAAAACTCGAGTGGCGTGCTGTTTTCGGACTTCTCGTGACTGTGGTTTGGATTTACCTTGAAATGTTGCGACTATTGGCGAAAATCAACCAACGGTGATACAAGTGGAGCCGCGACTAGGTGGACCGGTTAGCGGCGATGAAATTCCACCTGTAGATTATCTCTCATGGTACGTCCCTCGACTTCAGGAGAATCGGCCATACGATCTTTCGCAATCAGGATTTGCACATTCATGGGATTTCGACTTGGAATCTGAGGCTCTTTTGGGATTCTGGAATAGTGGTCAAGACCCTGCGAAATGGGTCGCAGAGCGTTACAATATAGATTTGGACCGCGTTTGTATTGCGCATGGGACCTGTCAATCTCTTTCCTTGGCAATTTTAGCAGCACTACCGGAAAATGGGCCTCGAGCTGTGGGTGTGGAAATGCCCTCTTTCGCTGTAGTATCCCAATGTGCTAGATTGCTAGGCTGCGAAGTCATCCCTTTCCACAGAGGGCCGAATTCAGGGCCATGGACGCTGAACCGCAAGGAAGTCCTAGACATCCTACCCAAGGTTGGAGTCATCGTACTCACACCTGTCATGAATCCCACTGGGGAGATGATTTCAGAAGGAGATCAGGATTGGTTAATCGATGTCACGGGAAACGCGGGAGTCAATATCGTATCCGACGAAGTATATTTGGATGCGGCGAGGGGTACTGAATTCTATAGACCAATGTATTTGCGCTCGGATAATGCGATATCTGTGAACTCCTTAACCAAAACTTATGGCCTTGGAGCACTACGATTTGGATGGCTTATTGGGGATCCTAAATTTATTCAGAACGCAAAACATGCATTCCAAAATCTGCAGGGTATGGCCAGTTCACCTTCAGTAGCCATCGCAGGTGCTGTTTTCCCACGTTTGGACGAATCGCTTGAGGCGATTTGGGTGGCAAGAAATAATAATCTTCCAAAGTTGTTGGAAGTTCTCAAAACACATGGAATTGAATGGACGCCGCCTCCTTTCGGCATATTTGGTGCATTCCCAATTGGCACGGATGCGGTTCAAGCACTGGCCAGATATGGACAGCCATTGGGCCTTTTAGCAACACCCGGAGGGATGTTTCATGCTGAGTTAAGCGATTACCTACGGGTCGCCTGGGGAGCAGATTCAGAATCATTTGATGCGGCGATGCCAGTACTGTCACAGTTCCTGACAAGCATTCAAGAAGGAATTGCTTGAGGCGGGACTAATGCCAGAGGCTGTTGTTGCGATTACCGGAGCTTCAGGCGCACTGTATGCTGAACGTTTGTTGCGTGCATTATCGGATGCTGGATGGGAGGTGCTCCTCATCGTAACACGTGAAGGTGCAATCAACCTCGACCTTGAATTGGGCCTCTCGGCAACTGATTTGGCAAGTATCCCCGGTGTTTCGCTAGAAGATAATGGCAACCTTGCTGCACGTTCAGCCTCGGGTTCTGCAAAAATTGCTCATTATGTTGTCTGCCCAGCCAGTGGCACTACAATTGGTAAAATCGCAGCAGGGATTTCTGACAACTTGGTTACGAGATCTGCTCTTGTTGCACTCAAGGAACGCCGCCCACTGATTGTAGTCCCGCGTGAGGCTCCATATGCAACCGTGCATTTAGAAAATATGGCTAAACTTTCCAACTGGGGTGTTGTTATCCTTCCTGCAAGCCCTGGATTTTACCATGGCCCACAGAGTATCGAGGATCTTGTTGACTTCGTAGTAGCCCGAATACTAGATCAAATGGACATTGAACATTCCCTTGGCAAGCGATGGACCGGTGAAGAGGTACAATAGACCCGTGCCTTGAAGAATGACGACGTTGCATGGTGAATTGTAAGGAGGCCTTCAAATGCGATATGATGACCATTCTCACGTTGAATTGGGTAAAATGCTCAAAGAACGCGGCATCAATGTGCCTCGAACCAAAGATGAACGTATTGCTGCTCTGATTTGGAATGATAAATCAACACCATCCGCGCCACCCACGTCTGTTGAATCCGTGGCTACGGTAAACGATTCCAGCACATTTCAAGAGCGGTTTCCATGGGCAACCGTTCCCGTAATTGCCGTCACTGTAATGCTCATTGTAGGTGGGAGTATCACAGCCATTCTGTTCGGCGGTACAATCGTTGGCTGGTTTTCAGAAGATGAATTTGATGGTGAACTGATTGATTTTGATTCTGCGCAAGCGCGAGCCTTTGCTGAAGGTTTAGTCGCACTGGGCGATTCCGAGTGGCAGGGTCGAATGAGTGGTTCGGCTTCTGAACACGCAGCAGCACAATCCAATTTGGATAACTTCTCAGATTTTGGATTGTCCATCGAACCCAATTCATTTGCAGTTCCAATGTTTGAAATTCAAGAAGAACCGGTACTATCCATATGTATGCCTGGAATCCTTTTCCCACCCTGTGGCATTACTGACCTCGGGAGTCAAGAGACGGTGTTTACCCACAGGAGTGACTTTGTCCTCCAAGGATACTCAGGGTCTGCTGATTACCAGTATCAAGATCAGATTCCTGTTGTAGATTTAGGCAATGCCAGTGATGACGGGACCTGGGAGAATGCCTCAGCAAGTATTGGCATGGTCTTTGGGCAAGGAGGAGTTTCAAGCAACACCCAACTCTTCATCAAGGCACAGGAGAATGATTTGTATGGACTCATCCTTGTGACTTGGGATTCAACAGGGGGGGAAAACCCTCCCAACAATTGCAAAATCCCCGGTGATGAAGGCCGATGTGTCCCCTACTTCAAATCGGTCGATACGAGTCAATTTGAGAACATGCCACCCGGTATTCCATTCATGATGGTCAGTGACCAAGTCGGCGAACAAATTCGCGATGATGTCGTCAATGGTGAAGGATTAATTCGAATGATTGTGAATGTTGACAATCAAGGCGAGCGTGATGTCAAAGCCCCTTGCGGTATTCTTCCAGGCCAAACGGATGAGATGATTATTTTCGGTGGACATCACGACACGGTCTACAACGGACCTGGTGCCGTAGATGATACCTCAGGATCTGCCACTGTACTCGAATTGGCCCGCCAATTCGCCAATATGGCTGAGAGTAAGGGTGAGCCGTATTACACCATGAAGTTCTGCACATGGGGTGGTGAGGAGGAAGGATTGCATGGCTCCAAAGCCTACGTTGCATCCTATCTTGGACAACTGCAAGAAAATCTTCGATTATACATCAATCTAGACATGAACCATGTCGACATTGATCTTGATACTCGCGGTAACAGCCTGTGGATGTTTGGTAACGACGCTCGCGATATGAAATACATCAACCAAATTGTTGACCAATTCAAACAAGAAAATCCGAAGGGTTTGGCTGACAGGTACACAATCAACACGCAAACCCTTGATGGAGCAAAAGGGGCGAGTGATGGAATGCCGTACAATTCTGACCACGGTCCTTTTGTCTATGATATTCAACAGCAAGATAGTGATGAGCGTGGCCGTGCAATCGTCTGCTATGGGTCCGGTTCTTGGGAATATCATACATTCCATGACGATATGGACCGCTTCAACGAAGAATCTCTAGCAGTCAGTGGAATCATCTACGGGTCTTACGCTGCTTGGTTGGCATGGGGATGATTGTATGGCTGCACGTAGAGCACACGCCAGTCACATCTTGCTGCGTCAGAAATCTGATGCGATTCGTTTGCTTGCAGAAATTCAGACCGCGAGGAAACCTCTGAAAACATTCCAAAAGGCGGCCAAAAAATACAGCTCATGCCCAAGTGGACAAAGTGGCGGAGATCTCGGTTGGTTTCACGAACGTCAAATGGTTCGGGAATTCAGTGCCGCCTGTTTTGAACAGCCTCTCAAAGAAGTTGATCGGTTTGTTAAGACTGAATTCGGTTATCATTTGATTTGGGTTCACGAAAGAGAGGAATGAGGTGATACTGTGAGTACAATCATTGCTGTAGAGAATTACAAACTCAAAGGTAAGCATGGCGTATTTGATTATGAGAGGGAAAAGGACCAACCCTTCGTTGTCAGTATCTGGGTAGTTCTCAAAGAACCGGCGAGTGACGATGAATTGACCTCAAGTGTGGATTATGGGTTTCTCCAACGAACCGCACACGATATCATCGCTCGTGGAGATTCAGTCATGATGATGGAAACTTTGTGTGACAAAATCATTGAGGGCGTCTCAGGGCACCTCAACGTTGCTGCTGTCAAAATTAGAATTGAGAAACCGGATGCACCCATGCCACACAATGGAGGCTTGGCGGTTGTTGAGCGTACTTGGCCCGAAGGTCAAACCTTCTAATCAAGCACCAACGAACGCTAGAATTGCGTCATAATCTGGCTGCACACCAGGATTTTCACCGACCCACTTCCACATCACATCACCGCTTTCATCAACAATGAATACGGCTCGTTCACTTGCTGTGTATCCAGACATTCCAGCGAAATCATGCAATGCAACACCATACGCCTCGACAGTTGATCGGGTGTAATCGGATAGTATGGGGAAGTTCAGACCATTCTTTTCTGCAAATGCAGCATTTGAAAATCGTGCATCGACACAAATCCCTAATACAGTCACATCGGCATTGTTCAATCGAGAACCACTTTCCTCAAATGTGCACATCTCTGTTGTGCAAACACCTGTAAATGCTGCAGGGAAGAATGCGAGAATCACTTTTTTCCCTTTGAAGTCCGAACCATTGACCGTGTTATTGTTCTGATCGAGCAAGCTGAAGTCCGGGGCATCATCACCGACGTTTACCATGTTTATCCGCATGGCGACCACGCTAAGAACGTGCGCCTATTGGCCCTAGAGCATGGGGTGGAGAGAGGTCGTGTCTGCAGAACTCGGAATCGTGATTATTACCACCGCAGATTGTGCACACTGTATCGAATTGGAGGCCTTGCTCAATGAGGAACCATTGGAGGTGCCAAGTCTCTGGATTGACAAGGCGGAAGGTGACGAATTGTTCGCCAAATTCCCACTATTTGCGGCCTCAATTGATGTTCTACCCTGTGCAGGAATCTTTTCTCGTAATGAGGGGGAAGTTGTGATCCGTGCGGCGACACCTGAGCGCATCAAAGAAGCCCTTGCCAGTTTGTGAGTTAGCGATGACTTCTTCCGTCCTCTAAGAGGACGGAGGTACATGGAGGAGGCGCTGAAGCAAGTTTTCGTCCCGATTGTCGCCACTCCTGGTGGCGAGAAAACCCAACTGGGTGTATTCTCTACTGAACAGGATGCTTGGGACGTGATGCGCGCTTTCTTGGCAAAGGCTGGTGCTACCGATGTGGTCAGTGGCAGCATTGTTGCATGGGAGATTGATTATGTCGGAGAAGAAGGTTCATTGGAACTAGCGACCTTTGATCGCAGCAATTGTCCCGTTTGTGACGAGTTGTCATTCTGGGTTGAAGGGGACAAAGATAGAGCCCGATGTTATTTCCAAAGGTGTGGAGTCTGGATTGAACAAAATGCCTACGACCCCAGTCGATGGGATTGTGGGTGGCCCTCTGCGAACTGGAATAAGCGTGCTGAGGATTACGAACAGGCCTACAAAGGACTGGTGGCTATGCGAGCACAATCGGCCTCGGCAGGCATGACTAGTCGGATGGCTTCTCGTGAATCTTGGTTGGATGAGAAGGATCGTGAGAGGCGAACCATCCAGCAAAAGAAATTCGATTCAATGACTGACGACATCACTGAGTGATTGTATGGTTGGTTGGATTTCTGCCATCATCGCATCGATGTTTGGAGTTGGAGAAACCATCGAAGAGATTCTCGAAGAGGAATGAGAATTACAATTACCACGCCAAGAAACCAAAACATGGCATTCTTATTCCTCTTCATCAGAAGATTCCAAGGACTCAGCATACCATGTTTCGAGATGCTCAACACGAGCATCATCCAATCCGAGATTCTTGGCCTGAAGTGTGAGTAATTTCCTCTCGTTTTCAGTGAGGATACCATCATCCATTACCATGGCGTAGGCTTCGATGTAACTCTTTTCCTCTTTGGTAAATGCCTCAGGCATCAGTATGATGACGATGATGTTGATTGTGTTGTAGATTGGTTTTCGCATGACCATGAGTGGCACACCGATAACGACCCCGCCGGCCCAACCCCAACCGGTCAAGGATTCCATGAATTCGGTTCCGATTAGAATGGCCACGGCACCCACGAATACGAAAACACCCCAAGACATACTTCGGCGCAATTGTTCATCGATGCCGAGAATGTCATTCTTGAGAATTGCATAACTGAACATGAATCCTTCAAACATACCCGTCAGCAAGATACTGAACATGAACCCATACAAGCAGTAGAGATAGATTGGGAGAAGATCACCTTCAATGGATGCTAAATCGGCTAAATTGAAGTCGCCGAATTTCGCCGTCATATAGACCATTGAAAACACCATCAAACCCTTGATGACCGCTTTGCCGGTGAAGCCGATGAAAAGGGCGCGAGCTTCGTGAGCTTCGTCGTCCATTCCTTCTTCATTTTCAAATCGATTCCATGCACCCCGCATGAGAAAAGCTGCGGCAATCGCAGAAAGTGGTGGTGCTAAAAGAAGTAGCTTCCCAGCCGCAGAACTACCGGGGACAAACCAAGAATAAGGCAAGTATTCCTGATTTTCGATACACGATGCTTCGATTGGAGCCGAATCTGGACCGTATGTCACAACTACATCTCCTTCGGTAGGGCACTCAATGTGGTAATTGCCACCGAAGGCACCCGCAGCACTCCCACTGGAGGACAAAAGGGCGCCAATGATTACCGCTGTAATCAGTGGCAGAGCCCACCATAGATTGTTTCTGATTTTTTCATTGCCCATGAAATCCAATCGCTTGGGTGGGTAGAAGGATACTGTGGAGATATACATGAGTAGACACAACAACGAACAGAAATACCATCCAATTCGATAATACTCCATGTATGGTAACATGTCAGCACTGAACGGATATGTGTTGTACCACGAGGCCATAACACGATATCCTTCAGCGAGAAGAAGGATCGCCATGAATCGATTTTCAGGTGCGTGACTTCGAGCCTTGAGAATCAATGCCGCCAAGAAACACAGTACAATCAATGTCAAAATAGAGAGAAAACAGATAAAATATGTGAGTCCCAAAGTTTCTCCAGTCTGAAAATTAACCTGAAAGAATTTTTCCCAATAGTAGGGTAAGAGGGGGCCCATACCGTCCAGTGCCATCGCAGGCTCGTTTACCAGTATTACCAAAAACTTACCCTACTGGTAAATCCACAAATCACATTTCTTCGATGGGGATGATTCCCACCGCTTCACATCCGCGCCTTAGGTGATCACGCGCCAATTCACTGAGGATGAGGTTCTGAACGTTGACAACACCTTCCTCGATAACGTAATTGTCACGGTAGAATCGATTGTAATCAACCGCCAAAGCACTGAGCCATGCACAGAAATTGTGAGGAGCTGCAGAATCAATAGCAGTCTGTAATTCATCATTCATGTAAGCCATTCTTCGAATCAAATCGGCAGCCGTCCCTGAAAGTCCTGTTACATCCAACCCCACTGAAAGATCGACTTCGCCTGCCTTACGCTGAATCGAGCATGCCCTCGCATGACTGTACATGATGAAAGGAGCACTGTCGGCCTCAAGACTAAGGGCGTCTGCCCAACGGAATGTAATGCCTTTCTCAGGGGATATTCTAGCAATGTTGAATCGTGTTGCACTAACTCCAACCGCTTCAGAAATTTTCATCAATTTCTCCTCGGGTAGATCAGCACGGATTTCCCTAACTGTTTCCAAAGCGCGTGATTGAGCCTCATCCAACAAATCATCCATGAACACTACATTTCCACGCCGTGTACTCATCTTGCCGTCAGCCAATTTGGTGAATGCATAGAATACCACTTCTGGCGACTTGATGTCCAATTCGTCCAAAGCGATGCAAACCTGCTTTGATTGCAATTTATGGTCCTCCCCAAGAATATTCAACAAACGCACAGAACGTGTCCACTTGTGCTGATGGTAAGCCAAATCCCGAGTGGCGTAGAGGCTGCTTCCATCACCACGACGGTAGTAGAATTGTGTCGATTTCCCCTTGACACCTTTACTTTCCAATTCCAAGTAATGTGCCCCATTTTCGGCCACGCCATGAAGTTCCGAGGATTGCAATTGATCCATCAGTATCTCAACACTGCCGTCAACAATGAATTTTGATTCCTTGGTGAATGAATCAAAGGCAATCCCCATACGACCAAGCGTTACCAACATCCCATCAAGAACTGGCTGATATGCGGCTTCAAATCTCGCGAGAATGTCTTCATCAGCATCTTCACTCTTCTGAACCAATTCAGTGACACCTGCATCGACAGCAGAATCTTTCGCCTTCAACAAATTTGCAGCCTGATACCAAAGAACACGCGCATGATCTTCTTTGGCAGAATGAGGTGATTCCTCAATCGGGATTTCACCTTCTGCCAAGAGATTGTGGACTTGATCTTCGTCAAGGTTTTCAAGCGCCCAGCAAAGAATGCCTACCTGTTTCCCCATATCATCAACGTAGTACTCAGATGTGACCTCATATCCTGCTGCACGATACATACGAACGAAGGTATCCCCTAGAACTGCATTTCTTGCCCGACCAACATGGAACGGTCCATTGGGGTTGGCCGAAGTGTGTTCAATCAGAATTGAGCCCTTCGATTCAGGTGTCTTCGACAATTGGGCTACCAACCAATCCACCGAAGCGCGGATATTCACATAGGGGCCAACGGCAACGGCTTCACCAACATCCAGTTCCAAGGCATTGGCAATTTGTTGAGCCGCCGCATCAGGTGAACATCCCAGTTGTTTGGCAAAAGGGAAACAAGGCAAGGCGAGATCACCTTGACTAGCCTCCTTGGAACGTGATAACATCTTCTTCCAGAAATCACCTTGAATCCCCACTGAATTCATGGCCCCTTCCATCGGAATAATTACTGCGTCAATCAATGCCTGCATTTGATCAACTCCAAGGGTAACGTAACAGGGCAGCAAGACCGCCAAAGGCTTCCATGAGAGTATCCCCTTCTTCAGTATCTCTGGAAATTAGTTTTACAGTACTTGAGGAATGGCCGGCCATAAGTGTGAAC
>Ga0208764_10002504_pt1 | contig 11536 bp, 10 predicted proteins | sample ETNtaG_18_FD_185762 | JGI IMG/M metagenome (GOLD analysis project Ga0208764, IMG submission 185762) | Marine microbial and viral communities from oxygen minimum zone, Eastern Pacific Ocean - ETNP201302SV91 (SPAdes) (version 2) | ecosystem: Environmental > Aquatic > Marine > Oceanic ... | reverse complement strand
GAATTGGTTTCTTATCTGTGTCATTTTTTTTTGTTATAGGATTTTTATTAATGATTTCAGTTAAAAATGTTTAATTGTTTTAAAAAATAATATTTTAAATATTTTTCTATTAAGAATTGAATTTTTTTAAAAATTTAGTCCCAATTTTAATTTTTTGTTATACAACTTATAATATTTGTCAAATTTAGGGATCGCAAAGATCAAAAATCTACAATTTTTAGTTTAAAATTTTATTTATTTAAAAAATTTATTAAACTCTAACACAATTATTATTTACTCTAACACAAATTATCTATTTGAGATTGAAAAATTAAAAAACGTTGATTTTATTATCTTTTTTGAAAAAATATAAATTTTATAAACTCTAACACAAATCAAAAAAATTAAAAAAGTACTAATTGTGTTAGAGTTTTTCCTTTTTGTGTTAGAGATTTGATAAAATTAGCAAAAAAATTTTTTTTTTACTTAAAATTAGTAAAATTGATATAAGTATTGGTTTTACTTATAAAATTGATTTTTTAGCCTAATTTGAGCATACAACTTATGATTATGTGTTAGACATTTTTATATTTTGTGTTAGAGATTTGAATGTTTTGTGTTAGAGAAAATATTTTTTATTGAAAATGGACGAAGAAGATAAAGATAAAATTAATAAAGAGGATGACGTTAAGGTCGATGAAAATCAACCTGTGGACGAAAATAAACCTATTGAAACAGAAAATAATGAAAGCTCTGTAACAACGGACGATAATAAAGAGCAATCTCAATCAGAGGGTGAATCTTCAACTAATATTGATGAAAAATCTGAATCTTCTGCAGAAACAGGTGAAGAAGTTGAAAAAAGTTCTGAAGAAAAGAATGAGCATGAGGTAATTCATAAAAAAGATGGCAGATTACATATATATGTAAGACAAGATAAGTATAAAGGTGAGTTAAAATCAAAAAATTGGGTTGGTAGACTTTATATTGATGGAAAACAAAAGATTTCTTCATCAGGAACTCCAAATATTGAAGAAGCAATACCAATATTAGAGAAATGGTTTGATGATATCCACGCAAATAAAGAAAAAGAAACTGTAGTTCCTCCAGAAACAACTGAACCACCAAAAGAAGAGCAACCCACTCCAACACCAACACCAGAACCAACGCCACCAGTTACAGAAGTGCCTAAGGAAGTTGTGCCTGTTGTACAAAAAACCCCAGAACCTGTCACAACACCAACAACAAGCAATGAATCAACGGAAACAAAAACTGCTTCAAGCTTTTTAGATAAGTTAAAAAATATTAAATTAAAAAAACCATCTTTTGCTGGTGGCATTAAAACTCCAAAAATTCCTGCGCTTGGCAAAGGTAGTTTTAAAAGCAAGCTAGATAATTTTTTTAAATCTAAATTAGGAAAATCAACAGCACAAGGAGAAGAAATACTTGGAGTAGAAATTACAAATAAAGAAATAAGATTAGCTCAAATATCAACCAATAAAGCCAACCAGTGGGTTTTGGAAAAATTTTATATACATAAAGTGGATTTAGCAGATGATGCCGTTGTTTTAGAGAATGCAGAGAAACTAGGAGAAGAATTATCGTTAGCAATTCAAAAATCAAAAATCACAACTCCTAACGCAGCAATTGCTATTCCTGTAACAAGCGCAATTATCAGAGTTGTTACAGCACCCTTAATGAAAGATGAAGAATTGCAAAAAGCTATTGAGACAAATTCATTATGGGAAAATTTAGTTCAACTAACTGACAACTTAGATGATTATTCAATATTTCACCAAGTAATAAATAGAAATCAAAAAGAAAATACAATGGATATTTTATTTGTTGCTTCAAAACTAGCCGATATAAACAGCTACACATCAATTATAAAATCTAGCGGACTTAACGCAGTTATAATTGATGTAAAATGTTTTGCATTAAAGTCTGCAGTCGATCAAATAAATCAAATTTCAAAAAAAACAGAAGATGCAAATTTAACTGCTGTTTTAGAATTTGGTCTTGATGAAAATTATCTTATGATTTTATATGATAATAACCCAATAATTACTGATATATTTTTAAGAGGCCAAGATAGACAAATATTAAAGCAGTCAGAAAATCAAGAAGAAAAAGAAGGGTTGGTTAGAAGATTTATTACACAAGTAAAACAAGCGGTTCAAGATTTTGAAACAAAATATGAAAAAAGAATTAGAAATATAAAAGTTGTTTCAGATTTAGAAAACATTGAAGATTATTTATCTATCTTTAGGAAAAATCTTGTAAATATTGGATTTAAAACATTTGATCCAATTGACGGGTTAAAAATTCCTCAACAACTAGAACAACAAATAAATATAACCAATAGATCATATCTTTCTACAGTTGTAGGACTTGCTTTTAGAAAATTAGACGTATTTGGTTATTATAAATTTGTTACAGCAGTAAAAAATATAAACCTACTACCAAACAGAAAAGGAATGGCTAAGCAAAAGAAAATGAAAGCGATTTCAAATTTTGCATTTAAAGGATTTGTTGGAGGGGTAATTGGGATCTACGTTGTATTGTTTGCGTTATCTTTTTGGAACATACATTCATACAATCAAAAATTAAAAGAATACCCTAAAGTGGCTAAAAATCACAAATTAAAAGGTGAAGAAAATAAAGCAATTTCAAAAGAATTAAAAATAATAACAACTGCTTTGAAATTAAGTAATAGTTTAAAATCAAATAAAGATTTGAGCTATAGAATTTTAGCACAAATTGCATCAAGTGTTCCAAAAAGAGTAAGATTTGACAGTGTTGAGTATAATGGAAAAACTCAAGTAACAATTCAAGGAGTTGCAGCTAGCGACCAAGATATATTAAAATTTATAAAAAATTTAGGTAAACAAACATATATTAAACAAGCATCATTATCTTCTATGAAGCTTCCAAGAAAATCTGCATCAGGAATAACAATGAAAGGATTTAGAATTTATGTTGTGGTTGATCCAAAAGGGAAAAGTAAAGGATAGAAAATGGATTTGAAAATAGATCTTAAAAATTTAGACATTAATGATATTAAGGCGAAAGTTTTACAGTTTACTGACAAAAAAACTTTAATCAAAATTGGTATTTCACTTGGTGCAATAATTGTTTTTTTAATAATTTATTATTCAATTTTAAATCCTCTAGTAAATAAAAAGAAACTCCAGTTAAATGAAATGAATCAGAAGAAAGAAGAAACTGCAAAATTTATAAACGAAATTAAATCTAAAAAAAATAAAATTAAAAAACTTACACCTACTTACGAAAAATATTCTACACTATTTCATACCAAAGCAGAAGTTGAAGGATTATATGAAACCTTAAGTTATTATGCAGGATTAAATGGTCTAGTGATTTCAAAAATTGAAAAAAAAGATTCAAAAGGTGTAACTAAAGCAGAAGCGTTAGAAAAGGCTTCTAAAGATAAGAAAAAGAAGAAGAAAAAGAAAGCTTCTAAGAAGAAAGGTTCTGAAAATATGGCTTATTACAAAATACCCGTAACTTTTGAAATAACAGGGAACTTTTTAGGTTATATCAAGTTTAAACGATCATTATCGCTATCAAAAAAGATGCTAAATTTTGACAAGGAGTCCATCAAGGTGGTAAAAGGAGATACAACCGGAGCGATAAAAGCTAAAGGTTTACTGACGATTGTAGGGTTAAATGAATAATAAAATTTTAATTTTAGTTTTAGTTGCTATTTTTAGTTTGAGTAATGTCTTTGCTGAAAATCATGATACTTCAGAGAAAGACATACTGGAAAAAGCAAAAGAAATTAATAAAAAAATAAAAAAAAAACAGGCTGAACAGCAATCAACTATTAGTGCAGAAATAGGTGGTGAAGAGCCATTGCCTTTAAATGATCCTTTTGTTGGAGATGCATCTCTTGGAGGAAACAGTGCATTATCAGTTGTTGTAGGTGCAGGTGAAGAAAGAGAAGAGTTGAGTTTATATAATTTTAAACTTGTAGCTATTATGACAGGAGAATATGAAAGTTTTGTCTCTTTGATTAATGCAACAGGAGAAATAGTTACTTTACAAATGAATGAAGAATTAAGTCCTGGAATTAAATTAATTGGATTAAATCCAGCAAGAGCTGTATTTGAAAAAGGTCCAGACTCTTATTTAGTTATAGATTTTAAAAATCAAATTAAAGAAACATCGGAGCCATTTTAATGAATACTAGACCACTCAAAATATTAGTTTCTTTATTTTTTTTATTTTTTGTTCTTAGCGGTTGTGCTGAACAGATGACTAAGATTAAGACGAAACAAAAGAAAACATTTAAACACGATACTCCTTTAATTAAGCAAGATGTCAAAAAGTTAGGTAAAATTGAAATTGAAAAAAGCGCAGAAATGGGACCAGTACCGGTTGAAGGAGATGTGAAGAAGTTACAAAAAAGAAAACAAATTTCGTCGGTTAAAGAGAAAAATTATTTGTTAATACCTGATGAATATATGTTGCTTAAACAAAAAGTAACATTCAAATTCCAAAACTTAGATTATAAAGAAGCAATGGGTCTAATGGCAAAAATCGGAGATGTTAACATTTTGGTTGGAGAAGAGGTCGCAGGTGCTATTACAGCCGAATTATCAGATGTACCTTGGGATAAAGCATTTAATGCATTGCTAGACATGAAAAATTTTGCTGCTGATATTGATGTAGGAAGTAATATTATAAGAGTTCATTCTCCAGCAACACTAACTTCTCAAGAAAGTTATAAATCTGCAAGAGCTTCCGCAGTTAGAAAGAAAGTTGAACTTGAAAGTTCTGTTGAACCTGTAGTTTCTGAAATATTTAGACTTTATTATATTACACCAGCTGAAGCAAAAGCTACCATTGTAGAATTATTTACTTCAGTTGGAGAAGGATCAACTTATTCCCCAATTCAAGTAACAGAGGAAAAAACAACAAGATCTATAATTGTAAGAGGAAAAACAAAAGATTTAGACGTGGTAGATAAAGTAATAAGAGAAATTGATGTAAGAACAAAACAAGTTTTAATTGAAGCTTTCATAGTAGAAGCTAATTCAAATTTTGAAAGAGCGTTAGGAAATAAATTGGGTGCTGCGTACACTAGATCAGGTATGAGAGCTGGCGGTACTTTAGGTGGTAGCTCTGTAGGAACTCAAGATGGAGCGATTGGTTCAACTACTTCTGCATTGAGTGAAGCTGGAAGCGGAGGTGCAGACACTATCTTCAACACCAATGTTGCAGGCGCAACTAGCGGAATTGGAATTTTGAGAGAAACTGGATCTGCAGTTTTAAAACTTCAAATAGAAGCTTTAGAAAAACAAGGACTAGGAAAGACTATATCTAATCCTAAATTATTTACTTTAGATAATCAGGTTGCTTCTATAACTCAAGGTGTACAAATAGCAGTTCCTGGAAGCGGAGATACCGGAACAACGTTTAAAGATGCAGCTTTAAAGCTTACTGTTACACCAAGCATTATTGGTGATGGAAACGTTCTTTTAGAAGTTAAAGTAAATAATGACACTCCTGATAGAACAGACCCAAGTGCTGTTGGTATAAATAAAATGGAAATATCCACAAAGCTTCTAATAGCAGATGGAGACATAGTGGTAATTGGTGGAATTAAGAAAAACGAGATATCTAATAATAAAGAACAAGTTCCAGGTATGCATAAATTGCCTATAATAGGAAAAATGTTTGAAGGTTCACAAAAAGTAGATAAGATGAACGAACTTTTAGTATTTATAGCCCCAAGGATTTTATAATGCTTAAAATTAGTAGAGAAAGCGAAATTAATCTTATTAATGTCTTGATTGATCATGACATTATATCAGGTAAAGATTTAGCAAAAATAAAAAAAGCTAGTGCCGATGGCAATAAATCCCAACTCGATGCAGTTTTTGAACTTAAACTTACGGATGAAGACAAAATTTTAGATGTATTAGTTAAAGAACAAAATTTAGAAGTTGTTGATTTAACAAAAGTTCAAGCAGTTGAAGAAGTAAAAGCAGTATTACCATCTAATTATATTAAAATGAATTTTGTTGCACCTTTCAAAGTTGATGGGAAAACACTTCATATAGCAATTTCAGATAGTTCAAAACTTGGTTTAATGAGAAATTTAAAAGCAATTACAAAAAAAAATATTGAGCTACATGCTGCTAAAGTTTCTCAAATCTCAGATTTTATTGACAAACTATTAAGCGAAGGTGGAGATGTAACCGCTGCAACAATCAGAAAAGAAAATGTTTCAAAAGAAAAAACAAAAACTTTTGATAGCGACTTAGGGGAGGCAGGAGAGGTTCTTGAAAAACCACCGGAAGAGGATATTGAAGCATTAGAAAACGAGTCTGAAGTTATAAAATTTAGTACAGCAGTTGTGGCTGATGCAATTAAATCTGGTGTTAGTGATATTCACATTGAACCTTATAGATTTAGCTCAAGAGTTCGTTATCGTCAGGACGGTATGTTGGCAGAACAAGAGCAATACAGACAATTTCTTCACGATAACTATGGTGCTGTAGTAACTCGTTTTAAAATAATGGGTAAACTAGATATTGCTGAAAGAAGATTACCACAAGATGGAGCAATTAATTTTAAAATAGATGGTAAAGTTGTCGATTTACGATTGTCTATTTTACCAACCGCTAGCAACGAAAGAATTGTAATGCGGGTTTTAAATAAAGACGCAGGAGATATAACTCTTGAACAGTTAAATTTTGAAGATGCTGATTTAAAAAACTTAAGAAAAGCAATTCATAGCACCCAAGGATTAGTTCTTGTAACAGGCCCTACCGGTTCTGGAAAATCAACAACCTTGTACAGTATTCTTAAAGAAGTAAGTAAACCACATTTAAATATTTTAACCGCAGAAGATCCTGTTGAGTACGAGCTAGATGGAGTTGGACAAGTTCAAATTAAAGATGATATAGGGCTAACTTTTTCTGCCGCATTAAGATCTTTTCTTCGTCAAGACCCAGAAATAATTCTGGTTGGAGAGATGAGGGATAAGGAAACAGTTGATATTGGATTGAAAGCTGCGCTTACTGGACACTTGGTTTTTAGTACACTTCACACTAATGATGCACCAAGTACAATTACAAGATTGCAAAACATGGGTACACCTGATTATTTAATTAGTGCTGCAACTCAAATGGTGTTAGCACAGAGACTTGCAAGAAGAAATTGTAAAGAATGTAGAGTTCCAGATGATGACGTTAATCCAAAAGTTTTAACTGATTTAGGTTTTTCTCCCGAACAAGCATCAAGAGTAAAAGCTATTAAAGGAAAAGGCTGTCCAAAATGTAAAGACTCAGGTTACAAGGGAAGACAAGGAATTTATGAAATTTTAGTGGTTACCAAACCAATTAAAGAAGCTATTTTGAGACAAGCTACCACTCCTGAGTTAAAGGAAATTGCAATAAAAGAGGGCTTTCAAACTATGCAAGATATGGGAAGAAGAATGATTGCAAATGGTGAGCTTAGCTTTAGAGAGTATGAGCGAGTTTTATCTGCTTAGTAATAATTAATTAAAACAATGGACTCATTTAGTTACAAAGGTATTGCAGAAGGGAAATATGTTGAGGGCGATATAGAAGCTTTAAACCAAGAAGAAGCCTCTCATAAACTCAAAGAACAAAAAGTAATTATTACAAACCTAGTTAAATCTAAGAAAAAAAGCAAAGACGGTACAAAAGCCAAAGATAAAAAAGGTGGAGGTTTTTCTTTTGGTAAAAAGAAAGTAAAAGTAGAAGACATTTTAATATTTTCAAAACAATTTGCTACAATGGTTAAGGCAGGTCTTCCAATTTTAGAAGTACTGTCTATGTTAAGAGATCAACTTGAAAGTCCAGCAATAAAAGAAGTAATTGAAGATATAAGAAAAAGCCTTGAGGGAGGTGTAACCTTATCAAAGTGTTTTGAAAAATACCCGCAGTATTTTGACAATGTATATTGCAACCTTATTAAAGCTGGCGAGGCCAGTGGTAAATTAGATGTCTTCCTTTTGAAAATTGTAGAATCGCTTGAAAAAAAAGAAAAAATTAAAAAGAAAATTAAGGGTGCATTAATGTATCCAGCTATAATGTTTACTGTTGCGATTACAGTAAGTGCCTTTATGTTAGTTAAAGTAGTTCCAGTATTTGCTAAAATGTATGACGGAATGGGTATTAAACTTCCAGCTGCCACATCAACTATAATGGCTATGAGTGATTTTTTGAGAGGTACTGGAGGAACAGTATTATTATTTGGTAGTATTGGTGGTTTTTTTCTTTTTAGATTGTTAACAAGTAAATATCCAACCATCCAATACAAGTGGCATAAACAAGTTTTAAAGATGCCAATTTTTGGTGACATGATTTTAAAATCTTTGCTTGCAAGAATATCTTTGATTTTAGGAAACCTTAGCGCGGCTGGTGTTAATTTATTAGAAAGTTTAGAAATTGCTAAATCTGTTAGCAATAACGTAGTTGTAACTGAAGCTTTAGAAAATGTTAAAAAAGGAGTTTTTTCAGGAGATACTTTAACAAAACTTTTTTTAAAAGAACCTTTGTTCCCGCCCACGTTTAGTCAGCTAATTTCAGTTGGAGAACAAACTGGACAATTAGATGAAATGTTTAATTCTGTTGCAATGTACTATGAAGAAGAGTTTGATGGTTCAGTTGACAACATGTCTAGTTTAATTGAACCTATCATGATTGTTTTTATGGGGATAATGATTGGTGGATTAATGATTGCAATGTATTCTCCAATATTTAACGTTGGAGCTTTAATAGGCTAAATTTTTTTTGTCAATATCAAATGGTTAACCCAACCTTCTTGATCTTTTTTAAAAACAGCACCATCCATTATTTGTTTAATAAAAAAAGTTCCTAATCCTCCTGGTTTTATATCATCCAATTTTCTGTGTTGGACGTTTCCAGGAACTACAGGTTTTCCTTTATCATAAAAACCTATTTCTAACTGACTGTCATTTAAGGAAATTTTTATTTCCATTCTATCGGTAGTTTCTTCAACTCCTTTATAGGCATGTTTAACAATATTTTGAGCCGCTTCTGCAATTGCTAAAACTAATTCATCTTTTAAATCTTGAGATAAATTTATTTTTTCGAAAGTTTCCCTTGAAAATACTCTAACTTCTTTAAGGCTAGCAGTGTTTACTGGAAAATCTTTTGCTTCTGATAAATTCATTATTCAAGGTTTAGTATCTGCTCTAATTTTGCCATCATAATTACTTTTAAAACAGACTTGCTCACTTCTTTTACAATTACTTTAGTATTTTTTTCTAATGCTTTTTGATGGCTTTCAATAAGAACAGAAATTCCAGAAGAATCCATGTACGAAACATCTTTTAAGTTTAAATGAACTTCTTTGCCTGATTCTACTATGGGTAAAATCACTTCTTTGGCTTTTTCGGTAACATCCATGTCTATCTCTCCATTTAGAAAGACAGTACTTATGTTCCCTTCCTCTGTAACTTTGTATGTCATAATTAATTATTGATAACATAAAAATTAGTTATTAAATAAAGAAAATTAGACCCATAATGGGCAATTTAAGACTAGCTTTCCTTTAATATAGGTAATTTTTTTTAGTATTTACTTAATAGATAATATTATATTAAATGACAAATAATTATTTAAATAAAAAGGAAGGTTATGAAAAACAATAAAGGTTTTACTCTTATAGAATTATTGGTTGTTGTAGCTATTATTGGTATTCTGGCTGCCGTTGGAACAGTTGCTTATACAGGTTACACATCAGGAGCAAAAAAGAACGCCGCTAAATCAAACCATGCTTCAGCAGTTAAGTATATTGCTGCAGAGTTACAAAAATGTGCAATGGATAGTAGTGCAAAAGCATTTGCCAGTACTACTTTCTGTAGTACGAGTTACGATGGTGCGAGTACAGCGACTGCCGCAATAAGTGCACTAAGTGATTTTAAAAATCCGTATTACAATGCTGACTCAGCGGTGGTGGCTGCAGTACCAGCTTCATTAGCAAGTGGTGCCGCTGGAACACCAGGTATAGAAGGTTGGGTTGTTGTTACAGCAGCTAGTAACACTATTACCATTGCAACTTGTCCAGAAAAACCAGCATCTGGAAGCACTTGTACTGCAGGGGAAGAAGTATCAAACGAAGTTGAAGTAGAATAATTGTTGAAAATAAAATTTATATGACCACCAAAAACTCGGGCTTTAGTTTGATCGAGTTGATGGTGGTCGTAGCGATATTAGGAATACTTACTACGGTTGGTGTGATATCTTATGGCTCTTACACAAAAGGTGCAAAAAAAACTTCTGCTAAAAATATAATGCAACAGATTAGTTTAGGACAAATTGAGTATCTCTCAAGTTTTGGGTTGAATTATTACACAAATGCACCTTTAGGAGATGAATGTGAACCAGACGCAGCTAGTTCAGCTGCGATTAATGATAATTTATTTGGAGGAGGAGAGATGATCACTGATGAAAGTGGTTATGATATGTGTATAGAGGCTGGTGCCACTGGAGGATTTGTAATTAAGGGAACAAATGGTTTATCAGTCGAACCAACCAATATCACATTAGATTCATCTGGAGTTTGGAACACATTAACAACATGGGTGAGTAATTAGCTTATAATTAAAAATTAATTTTAAATGAAAGATTTTTTATCCAATGAAAAAAAAAATAAGGAGAAAAAAGAAAAGAAAAAATTGGATTAAAAAAGAATCAAAATCTTCTTCTATTTTACCAGTTCTTTTTGCCATTGCATTGTTGTCTTTATTTTCTGAGACGATGCGAACACTTCCAGCGGGAGCAAAAAGCGAAACCTTTAATAATTTATCTTTTGAATTACCCAATTTAAATTCTGATATTTTTGAACAAAAGTTTTTAAGTAAAAATCACACAATTAATAAAAAAATCAATAATAGTATTTCAAAAAATTATGATTTTTTAATTGAAGAAAATTTCACTATAGATAATGAATTAATTGTTGCAAAAGCAGTAGAAAAACAAATTGAAAAAGTTGAAACAAAAATAGTCAGTCAAGAAATTGTAGACGTTCCAAAAGTTGAAGAAACAATTAAAGTTGCATCAACATTAAAATTAACCCAAGCTGATACCAGCACAAAAACTATTATAGTTGATGGTGAGGAAAAAATTATTCCAGGTACTAATGAAAAAAATATTACATATATGCAAATTTTACAAAAACCAAACGATCTTGATTTAAATTTAAAATATGCAAGACAACAAGGAAAAGCTGGAAACTTCAAACAAACGATAGCAACGCTTGAAAGATTAAATATGATTTATCCTGATAACATTGAAATAAAATTATATTTACTTTCAGTTTTGGTACAAGCCGACTCCCCAGATAAAGCATTAACTGTAATTGAAGAAATTAAAACCAATGAAGATTTAACTCCAGAAGATCTAGAAACAGTAAATGAAATTGAAGAACAAATGAAAGAGAGAAAAGCACCTAAACTTTGGAATTTTTATGCAGATCTTGGTGGTGGTTTTATACAAAATAACAATGTTAACAGTGTTTCTAAAAATAGATT
>Ga0208764_10002503_pt1 | contig 11536 bp, 9 predicted proteins | sample ETNtaG_18_FD_185762 | JGI IMG/M metagenome (GOLD analysis project Ga0208764, IMG submission 185762) | Marine microbial and viral communities from oxygen minimum zone, Eastern Pacific Ocean - ETNP201302SV91 (SPAdes) (version 2) | ecosystem: Environmental > Aquatic > Marine > Oceanic ... | reverse complement strand
GGTTGTAGTTGTTCATTATGTCGCTGATCAAAGTTGGCGCTAGGCCAAGAACACCACCAACTTTGATGGAGCTTAACCAGGGTGCTCCAGTCAGCCTGCGCAACTCCCACATTTCATCTGAGGCTTGTCGGCTCAAGCTGAGTACCTTGTCGTATTTGAATGCATTGGGCCCCAGTGATTTTGTACTCATGTTCTTGCTGATTTGCTGAAATTGATTTTTCTCCAGCAAGGTAATTTGTTTGGCGTTGGTTTGACGAACCCGAATAAGCACATCGGCGTGTTTACCAAACTGGTTGGGACCTTTAAGGCCCAGGGCTTTCAATTCCACACCGTTGCCCAGCTTCACCGTGCGGGATTTACCGCTGGCCAGTGTGGCTCGCAATTCGGTTTTCATTTTTGAAGTAAAGCGCGCTTTGGCCGCAGCTTCAATTAAACTGGCCAGGTTGCCAGGCAGGTTGGTTGCACCAAACAACTGAGCAAGCAGGGCAGCGTTCAGTGTGCCCTTTTCAACAGCAGTGGCCAAAGCGCTGGTTTGCTGTGTGTTCAATTGCGAGGTCATCAGCATGACCCCAGCCACAGGGTCTTGCTGCATTACCTCAGGCACCATCGCGAGGCTTACTTGGGCATCGGGCTCGAAGTGGCCTAGAAAATCCATTTCCTGATGCAGGTATAGCGGCGTTGAGCCATCGTGACTGTTCAGCGCACGAGTGTAGGCCAGTTGCAGCGATTGCGCTTTGCGCTTCAGGTGGTCTTCGTGGAATGTTCGGGCTTGGGCGTTCATGCGGCAGAAAAATAAAAACGAGGTAAGCCGCAGTATGCGTGAAAGATTTTAAGAGGTAGAAATGTGAGGCTACATACGGAAAGTGAGGGGGATAGGCATATTCCGCCTAATTGATAAAGTATAGGAGAACGTAAATAAATACGGGCAATTTTGTAACGTTGATGGGTTAAGTTTTTTGTTCAGATTAAGCATAACTTGTGGCTATTTCTTAGTATATTGCTCACGCAATTCATTAAATTTTCTCTCGGCGGCCCCGCCCATTGCCCTACAAACCGGGGCGAGATAGTTGGGGATAACTACGTTTTCGTTTGAAATCATTTTTGAAGGGCCGTCGAGAAATGGATTATTCCCATTTTCATCTCGTTTTACACTCCAGCCATCTTCCTGAAACGAACCATCTTTATGGATCAAAACTATGTGAAGTCCTTCTCCAATAATCGGAAGATTTCTAATCGAAACACACGGATAGGTCTCTGTTTTTCTTTGCCACAGTTCACAAATCCAAACGATTGCTCCCGCGTTTAGATTTTCAACTTTCTCCCCAATCATGCGCCAGAAAAAATACTTATCTGCTTGGTCTTCGAACTTAGTCGAAAGTAAGTCAATGAGATTCCAATTCTCATCAAAGATATGGAGTATTGGGACGTGATAACCCCATTCAGAGAAGGTTGCATAGGCCACTTTTCGGAAGTACTCCATGGCGTTGTCAGGAGAATCTATTTTTTTAATATTACTGGATACCTTAGATACAACATTTTTTAATTTTTCATATTGTTCGGCCCCTTCATCTGGCTCTATACCTGCGCTGTTGAGTCTGTGGTAGTTCATCCCTCGTAATTTGAGGTATGTTGGGCCAATTAAATTGGTTCGAAGTGCTTCAAAATTGGTGGGGAGAACAATCTTTCGACTCGGTTGATAACCGAGATGTCTGCATAGGCTAGTGAATACAGCGTAGTGACGGCCATAGACGTACACAAGTGCATTGACTAACTCCCAATCAGCAAGATTAGCGGTGATCCATTTCCGGACAATCCGTACAGAAGCTGCGTCACTTATCCCTGTGGGAAGTTCTTTTTGAGCGAATCTTACAAGTTTCTTAATCCCGAAGTTCAGAAGTTCCTCCCTTCCTACTTGAATGTGTATATCTTCTTCAGTGAGGTAAGAAAAAACCAACGATACATCAAGTGAACTGTGTAGCTCTAGATCTCCCTGTTTCTCTATGATGTTTCTGGAATCCTTAGCCCAAATCATAATCGGATCATTTTTCCAAGCGTCTTGGACATTTGAAATATACCAGTCGTCAAAGTTTGGAATAGAGTTTTTGTCCTTCTGTATAAGGAATGTAACTGTCCTCGCTATTTGAAGGAACTGGTTTGTGTTGCGTCGAAATATGTCTGGGTCAAGATAAGTGCTGCAACAAGCCTCAAGGATGAACCCGAGATCTTCAAGTCTACGCTCCCAATTTTTGCTTTGCATCGTCTAGCTCCTTGATAGTCTGCAGGCCTAGTCGCGCAATCATGGCGATATCTGCTACCTGACGATTGGCAAATGATTTCTATGGTGTTGAACGAAGTGAAACATAGACCGAAATTGTCTACATGTCGACAGTAGCTATTGATTTTTATGACTCTTGAGATTTATTAGGTTTACCTCATGAACATTATTTCAAAAATATAAACTCATAAGTCTGCTTTAGTCTAAATTTAGCGCTGACTCAAGGCATCCCTCAAACCACCGTCAAAAACTCCGCCACCACCACCATTTCTTCCGTATCCTCAGCACTCAGCACAATCGCTTCATGCTTGTCATTCGTTGATTCAGGTTTCAACACAATCACGCTGTTCACAACGCCATCTTCACCAAAATGCTTTTCGCTTTTATAGCGTTTTAAGGTGTATTGCCCACCCAGTTCAGGGTCTGAAATTCGGCGGTGTTGTACCACGACAATTTTTCCGTTGCGGGTGCCTTGCGGGTTGAAATGAAACAGGCACCAAGCGCCGGGTGGTATGCGCTTGTTCATCGAGTCGCCATCCACACGCGCTACAAAATATCCTTCACTTGCGCGCAGGTGGGTGGGCAGTACAACATGGTCAAACGTGTCAGCTTGTTGGTATTCGCTAAACTGCCCGGCGGCGAATTTCAAATCAAAAATTGGCACGCTGTTGGCGGCCTCTTGGCCAGCTTGCACAATCGGTAGGTCTAGCCCTTCGTATTTGTTCAACATGGGTGCCACCTCCACGTGTTCAAAACCATTCACCAGTGTTTGAAAGTGTGTGCGTGTTTCTTCGTCGGTAAAGTAAACGTAACATCCTTTCATGCCGCGGGTCATCAGGGTTTTGTAGGTGTTCTTGATCACAGCGTCGGCCATGGCCAAGTTCTTTTCCCGGTCTGTTTTCAGTCCGCCCTTAAACCCTTTGATGCTTTGGTCCATATTGCTGCGCTTGAATGCGTCAGTAAGCACTTCGCCATTGCGCACCACAAAGTCTGGGCCAACAATAACGCCCACGTAGTCTAGCTCCAACCCTTGGCAGGTGTGTATGCAACCCACTTGCTCCACGCTATTGGGCTTGATAATCCATGTGCTGCCATCGTCGTCCAGGTTCCATTTGGCCTTGTAGTCATGTTCTGGAAACTCGATGTCAAAAGCTTGCGGGTTTTTTTTGCTTTTCCAGTCCCAACAGTAGCCAGCCACCACACGGGCTTTGTTGTTCGCTTCGTTCTTCTGGCGAATTGCGTTGTGCAGCTCCGTGGGTGAATCGAACACTTTGAAATCGAAGTCCAACCCGTCCATATTCAAATTGGCGGTTGGCTTAATCTGCAGGTGGTGATTAAGCCAAGCAATATAGCCGTCGCTGCCGTTGCAGCGGAATTGGGAACGCAACTCTTGCTCAACCACTTCTGCGCCAAGGGCCTGTGCCCATTTGCGAATTTCCGCTTTGCTGCCAATGTCTTTGAAGGTAACGCGTTGGTCTTCATCCACGAAGAAAATGCACAGCTTGCTGGCGTGGATCAATTCTTTAATCTGGTTCTCGCCCAAGTTGCCGTACAAGCCACTTTTTTCATTCAAGCGGTGGGCTTCGTCCACCAGTAACACATCAAACTGATTGGCTTGGTTGTCCACATACCCGCCCGACCCGCGGAACAAATTCGCAATGCGTGTTTTTTTGAATGTACCTGTCAGCTTGGCTTCGAACACCGCGCGCGGCGCGGCATTTTTCGAGACGTATTGGCAAACCATGCCGCGCTGTGTGAATTCGCTGAGCAGGTTGATGGCTACCACCGATTTGCCCGTGCCCGGGCCTCCTTCTACGATCAGCACGCGTTTGCCTGAATCCTTGCGGGGATGGACCAAGTCCAACGCCATTTCATACACCAGCTTTTGATCGTCGATCATCAAAAACTCGCGATTGCCCAGCAGCATATTGCTCAGGCTGTCGGCCAGGTTTTTGGAAGGGCGAATTTTTCCGTGCTCAATGCGGTACATCAAGTCGTTCTGATCGCCGTACTTCACGTGCCTTTTTAAAAACTCAGAAAGTTTGCGCGCGTCTTTTGAAATGAATACGGGTGCGCGGTCGGTGTGTGCTTTGTAAAACGGGTCGTTGATAACCTTGGCACTGTCCAAGTTGTGTAAATACGCGCAGGCACTGAGGCGGACCTGTTCGTTTTGTACCACCTCGGAATAATCTTCGATGAGTGCAGCATATGTCCATGCTTGGTAGGAAGGGTGGGGCGTGTTGATGTTGCCTTTGCCCAGCCAAGTGTTCACTACCGCATCTTGTTGGGTGGCTTGAACGTCGCTCCATTGCTTCAATTCAATGATGACGGCGCATTCCTCAAGCTGTGCATTGCGGCCCGTCAAAATAAAATCAATGCGCTTGCCGGTGAGCGGAATGTTGTACTCGATGGATACCAACGAGTCGCCGGGAATGTCGGGGTCGTTCAACACCTGGCGCATTTCTTTCATCGAATTGCGCCAAGAATTTACTTCTGAGTCGCCTGCTCTGCGGAATAGCTTGCGCTGAAATTCCCGGTGAATGGCTTCGTGAATTTGATCGTCCAACACGTCGTCGAGAAATTTCGATTTGCAGGCGGTGTAAACGATCATTGCGGGTGTGGTTTGTTCTTGTGTTTCGAATGTATCAGGAAACCTTCGTTTAATGAACTATTTCAGGTGGGGCAATTGGGGGCTACAAATGGGTGGGGAGGTTAAACAAAGCAATAGAACTGAATGCCGGTAATTGTTACAGAAGAGGCTCGACGTTCTTGAAATGGGTGGTTTTAAATGAATAAACACGTGGGTTCGAATTTTGAAGATTTCTTGAAAGAAGAGGGCATTCAAGAAGAGGCAGAAGCTTTGGCCATCAAAAAAGTGATTGCCTGCATGATCGAGCAAGAGATGATTTCAAGATCAATACCTAAAACTGAAATGGCACGCAAAATTGGAACCAGTCGAAGTCAGTTGGACCGATTGCTGGATCCCGAAAACACCTCGGTTACTTTGGCAACACTTGTCAAATCGACAGCAGCAATCGGAAAAAAAATGATCATTACCTTTGAAGATTGTCCACAAACAGTTGTTGCTTAAACCCCAATCAAATTCCTAGCTACTGCTTCGGCCACTTCAATGCCATCGACACCCGCCGACAAAATACCACCAGCGTAGCTGGCGCCTTCACCTGCAGGGTACAGGCCTTTTGTATTCAAACTTTGGAAGTCGTCGCCGCGCGTAATTCGCAGCGGCGATGATGTTCTGGTTTCCACACCAGTCAGCACGGCGTCGTGCATGTCGAAGCCTTTGATCTTTTTTCCGAATGCAGGCAAGGCTTCACGCATGGCGGTAATCGCATATTCGGGCAATGCGTCGGCCAGGTCAGTCATTTTGACGCCGGGTTTATACGATGGTTCTACGTTGCCCAGTTCAGTCGATGCTTTGCCCGCAATAAAATCGCCCACCAATTGCCCGGGTGCCTCGTAGTTGCTGCCGCCCATAACAAAGGCATTGGATTCAAGCTTGCGTTGAAAGGCGATGCCCGCAAGTGGGCCACCGGGGTAGTCGGCCGGGCTAATGCCCACCACAATACCTGCGTTGGCGTTGCGCTCGTTGCGTGAATATTGGCTCATGCCGTTGGTGACCACGCGATGTTCTTCTGACGTGGCGGCCACCACGGTGCCGCCGGGGCACATGCAAAAGCTGTACACCGATCGGCCATTGGCAGCATGGTGCACCAGCTTGTAGTCGGCTGCGCCCAGCAGTGGGTGGCCCGCGTGTTGCCCTAAGCGGGCACGGTCGATCAGGCCTTGTGGGTGTTCAATGCGAAAGCCCACGGAGAATGGTTTGGCTTCCATGTACACGCCGCGCTCGTAAAGCTTGGCAAAGGTGTCGCGTGAACTGTGGCCCAGTGCCAGCACCACATGGTCGGCGCGCAATTCGTGAGTGCTGCCATCTGCAAGGTTTTCAATGGTCAGGCCGCGAATGTGGCCGTCTTCAATGTGAAAGTCGCAGACCCTTTGTTGAAAGCGGATTTCGCCGCCCATGGCGATAATTTGTTCGCGCATGTTTTCAACCACTTTCACCAGCCGGAAGGTGCCAATGTGGGGTTTGCTGACCAGCAAGATTTCTTCAGGTGCGCCGGCCTTTACAAACTCGGTCATCACTTTTCGACCCAGAAAGCGCGGATCTTTGATTTGGCTGTACAGTTTGCCGTCTGAAAATGTACCAGCTCCGCCTTCGCCAAATTGTACGTTCGATTCGGCATGTAGTACGCGCTTGCGCCACAGGCCCCAGGTGTCTTTGGTCCGTTCGCGTACCTGCTTGCCACGCTCAATCACAATGGGTTTGAAGCCCATTTGCGCCAGCATCATGGCTGCGAAAATACCGCAGGGGCCGAAGCCGATTACCACAGGGCGAATTGCAGGGGCTTCATTCAATTTCACCGGCAACTGGTAAACCATGTCGGGCGCAGGTCGAATGTGCGAGTTGGTGGTGAATTTCGACAACAACTGCGCTTCAAGGCGATCGCTGCGAAGTTCGACATCAACGATGTAAACCAGCAACAATTTTTGTTTGCGTGCGTCGTAGCTGCGTTTGTAGATGCTGAAGCTTTTGATGTCTTCGGCTGTAATTTTCAGCGTGCTGTGAATAAGCTCGGAAAGAGCATGTTCAGAGTGGTCGAGTGGAAGCTTCAGCTCGGACAGGCGGATCATGGTGGGTGTACCTTGTGGATCTGTTTTTCGGATCAAGGCCGTATTTTATGCTTTTGCCCGCCAAAGTGCACTTATTTCACCGGTTTTAGAATCACATAGGCCAGGCAATCTGGTTTCTTCATCTGAAAACCGAAGTCGATTTCTCCCCAGGAGTTATTGGCTGTGTAGGTGGTTGCTTCCTCCAGAGATTTACCACGAGGAATTTCGGTGATCTTCAGGTTCTCGTATTGTTGTTTTAGCTGAGGCATGGTGATGCATTCACCTTCCAGGTGCATCAGTAACATACCTGGGCTTTGCGTGCCTTGCTGAGGCAGTCGAAGATCAATTGTGCTCACCTTGACCTCACCTGCGAATTGAATACTTTGACCCTTGTAAAACTTGAAATACTCATTGGAATGTCGAGTGTCGTGGGCAAGTGTTTGAAACAGTGCTTTTTCGACATGCGCCAAAGTGAGCGAAGACTGGGTTTGAATATCGTCGATCAAATTCCAGATGGAACGGTTCAGATTGATCATTGTGTTGTCCTTTGACGCATGTGTAATGGGTTGGATGGCGCTGTAGAGCAGGGCAAACAACAGGAGCAGTTTTCGGCCCGCATTACTTTTTCCCACCATAATTTTCGTCATACCAGCCACCGTAATAGTCAGCATAATTTTGACCTGTTGTCGATGTAATTTCATTGGCACCAAATTGTGAGCCAATTTTTCGATAGGCGTTTTGAGCATTGCCATCTTTTAAGTATTGGTTGTAAGCCTGAATATAGCTTGCATGGTTTTTCGGGTTGCCGGCAATACCGATGTCGGGGCCACCTGCTTGAATGATTTCTCGTTGAACCTGAATATTCTTCATGGTGGCAGCCCCCTCGTCATCCAGGGTGCCGTTAAGGTATGCCTGCCTTGATCTGGTGTCTAACTGATAAGGGTGCAAGGCGTGGCCCACTTCATGGGCTAAAACCTGTGTAGCCTGATTGGCATCGCCTCTCAGATTGCTGTCCAGGGTAATCGTTTTCTCTCTGCGGTTGGCGTAGGACCCGCCTCCCGCCGCTCCGTAGTCGACCTTCCAGCCCTGACTCTGCAGAGTTTTCAGGTTATTAACCAGTGTGGGCGACTTGCCAATTAATGTATCAATGCTTTTCCCGAGTTTGCCTTTTAGTGGAGATGCTGTGGAGCGGGTATCGGGTGCTGGGGAGTTTGGGGGTTGGTTTGCTGCTGATGCGATCAAGGTTGCACCACACCCAATTTTGTGACCGTGCAGTGCCACTGCCATGTAGTTGTCGGTGAACGTACCAAGGCCTTCAATAATCGGGAATACGTGGGGCTTGCACAAAGGGCAGGTGACCATGTCGCCAACCCTGGCGATGGGTCGGCCCTCAACTGTGGTGGTGGGGCTGCCAGAGATAACCACACCACCGTGGCTGGTGGTGTCGCCGATCAGGATTTGCGCGCGACCTTGTATGACGGGCCTTGAAGACATGGGTAGAAAAGTGAGTCGTGTAACTTCTTAAGTAATTAATCGACGGTGGTGGTTCCTTGCGGCTTCGGCCAGGTTTGCCACATCAAGGCCATGCGGGCTGCTATTTTCTTGCCGTGCGAGATCGCTATTTCTTCAACTGACAAGGCAGGTCTTAACGTTCGTGCCTGTATTAATGCTTGCTGCGCCAGTGGGGTATTGCCCAGTTTGTCCAATGCCGCAGCTTGCGCAACGTGTGCCAAATGAAACCGTGTGTCGTGTTGTACTGCCTTTATTGCTTCTTCCAGCGCTGCTTCCGGGCGGTTTGCCCGCAGCAAGAAACAGCTCAGTATCCACAACCAAAATCCAAGTCTTCTGTCTTTGGGGCTTATGCGCATGCCCAGACGCATTTGCGCAATACCACCTTCCAGTTCATTCATCAGCACCAAGGCAGCACCGTGGGCAACCTGTGCCTGTGCATTGCTGGGGTTAAGCTGCAAGGCCGCTTTTAGTGTGATCAGGCCTTGCCGGGTTTGTCCAAGGTCGCACAGTGCGCAACCCGCATAACCCATTACCTCGGAATTGCCCGCGTCTAGTTCAATTGCAGTGTTCGCCGCTGTTAGCCCGCTGGCGAGAACGGCGTCAGAATGTGGCAACAGGCCGATGTTTCGGGACAGTGCGGTCAACAGGGCCAAATGTGCATGGGCAAGGCCAAAGCTGCTGTCAATTTCAATGCTGTTTTCGAGTTGGTGTCTGGCATTGCGAAGGCCCGCTTCGCTCCAGCCCAGTTGGGCCAAAGCGCCCGTGGCCTCATGATAATGTGCCCATGCGTCGAGATTGTTGGGGCGCTGTCTTCGAATCTGGGCTATTTCGGCTTTGGTTAGCGCGGGTTCAAGTTCGCTGAGCAAACCCCGGGCAATTTCCTCCTGTAAATCAGCGCTGGAGGCTGGCGAGCATTCAAACCGACTGTTCCACAACACTTGGCCGGTTTGCGCCTCCGCCAGCTGAACATTCACCCGAATGATTTCGTCCACTCGACGAATGCTGCCCAGTACAACGAATTGCACCTGAAGCTGTTCAGCAATTTCAGGCAGTGCAACGCTGCTGTGGTCGAATATTTGCATGGAGGCTTGTGAAATTACCAGAAAACCGGGTACCCGAGCCAGCAGTGCAATGACGTCTTCAAGCAAACCCTCAGCCAGAAACCGCAGGTCGGTTTGTTCTCCCAGTACCTTGAAAGGCAGCACCGCGATGGTGGAATGTTTTTGCACTGTGGGTTTCGAGGACACTTCTGTTCGGCGAACTGGCAAACTGAATTGGTAGCCGCGCCCTGTGACTGTTGAAATCGCCTGACTACCCAGGAGCTTGCGCAAAGCAGAGGTTTGCACGGTTAAATTGTTTTCTTCCACGACCATGCCGGGCCACACCGTTTGCAGCAATTCGTCTTTGCTTAGAACGCGTGTGTGGTTGCTGACCAGGCACATTAAAAAGTCAAAGGTACGCGGGCCCAAATTGACCGTTTCGCCTTCGCGTAGTAATAGCCGTTCATTTGCGCGCAATTCAAAGTGATCGAAAAAATAGGAATAATCCAAGCGCGCAACCGAAGGTGAAGTGTTAGCAAAATATAGCAAACATTTAGGAATTCTTAAGGACTAAACACAGCGTGTCCGTGCACAGTGAATTCATTGAGCAGTTGGCTGCTCAAAACCACTGGAGACTGCTATGACTTTTTCTGTACCCAATGCTCAGCGTGAAATGCGCGCACTTTACAAAGTAGAACCTGGTGCGGCGATGGTGACCGACCATGCCTTGGCTCGCGGGGTTGATCCCTTGGACACTTTTCATTCTGTGGTGGAGCCCATGGATGGTTGTGGCGTGCAGGTGCCGATTGGTGTTCATCGTGCTTTGGGCGGTCTGCACGATGCGCCCACGCCTGGCGATCTGTTGTGTGCTGCGCTGGCTGCATGTCAGGATTCAGCCATGCGCATGGTGGCCAACGTGCTGGGTGTTGAGCTTGTTTTTCTGGAAGTGCGCGTGACTGCCGATGTGGATGTTCGTGGTGCATTGAATATGTCGCCAGAAGTACCAGTTGGTTTTCAAGGCATGCGCTGCAATGTGCAGTTCAAGGTAAAAGAGGGCACACCCGCCGACTTGATCAAGGCATTGACCTATGCAGCCAAGCGTTCTTGTGTGGTGCAGCAAACCTTGAAAAATCCACCCAAGGTTGAAACCAGTTTTCAGCTAAACTGAATTTGACCCGCACCCAACCCTATTCAAGGATCGCCATGACCTCTGTTCAACCCCATGTGAAAGAGGCTGGCCAAGGCCCTGCCGTGTTGTGCCTGCATGCCAATGCATCGCACGCCGGGCAATGGAAGGGCTTGATGGGTTTGCTGGCGGATCGGTTTCAGCTGCTTGCGGTGGATTCCTACGGTTCAGGCCAAACACCCGACTGGCATTCGGAACGAACCATTTCTCTGCAAGATGAGGTGGATTTGCTGATGCCGGTGTTGGATAGAATGGGTGAAAAGTTCACCCTGGTGGGGCATTCCTACGGCGGTGCGATTGCTTTGAAAATTGCCTTGTTGTTTCCGCACCGGGTGAAGGCACTTGCACTATTTGAGCCCACTTTCTTCTCTGTGGTTGAGCATGAAAGCCCAAGCCCGAATGATGTAGACGGCATTCGCCATGCAGTGGCCGCCGCCGGTGCTGCGCTGGACAATGGCGATCCACATTTGGCGGCTCAGCATTTTATCGATTTCTGGATGGGGCAGGGCAGCTGGGCGAAAACCCCTGAAGAGCGCAAACCGGCGGTGGCGGCATCAGTGCGCAATGTGCGGCGGTGGGGGCATGCCTTGTTCAGCGAACCCACCGTGCTGAGTTCTTTTGGCCAGTTGAATGTTCCGGTGCTTTACATGGTGGGGGGAAAGTCGCAGTTGTCGGCCCACGCCGTGGCGAAGCGATTGGTGGGCACTTTGCCGAGCGTGGAGTTAATTGAGTTTGCGCAGATGGGCCACATGGGGCCCGTGACCCATCCTGATGTAGTGAACGAAGCGATTTCAGGGTTTTTACAGAAAGTGTTTTCTTAACGCCACCAAAGGC
>Ga0208764_10002496_pt1 | contig 11544 bp, 8 predicted proteins | sample ETNtaG_18_FD_185762 | JGI IMG/M metagenome (GOLD analysis project Ga0208764, IMG submission 185762) | Marine microbial and viral communities from oxygen minimum zone, Eastern Pacific Ocean - ETNP201302SV91 (SPAdes) (version 2) | ecosystem: Environmental > Aquatic > Marine > Oceanic ... | reverse complement strand
TATGAATCTCAACAAAAAATGGTTGATCAGATGAAAAAAAGATTATCAAAAACAAAAATTATAGCTCCTTTTAAAGGTATTATAGATGAAATTAAAGGAAAAAAGGGGCAAATTTTAACTCCTTATGTAACTCCAATTTTAAGAATACTAAACTTAGATAAAATGTATGTTGAAGCTTTAGTTCCTGAAAATCACTTACCGAATATCAAAATAGGAAGTGAAGCAATCGTTAATATTCCAGTCCTCAATTCATCTCAAAAAACTAAAATAAATCAAACTGGAAATTATATTAACCCAAATAATAGAACATTTAAAATAGAGGCTCCTTTAAATAATAATAATCATATAATTAAACCAAACCTAGCTGCTAAAATATTAATTACGGATTATTATAATAAAAATGCAATAATGATTCCAACTAAAATAATTAATGAAAATGCAGAAGGTCAACCCTATATTTTTAAACTTTTAAAAACAGATGAAAATTCTATTTATAAAACAAAAAAAGTTTTTATTGAATTAGGTAAAAGTACAAATGAAAAAACAGAAATTTTAAATGGGATAAAAGTTAATGATTTAATAATTGATGAAGGATCAATGATAGTTGATGATAATCAAAAAGTTAAAAATATTAATTAAAGGTAATGAAGAAAAAAAAATACAGAAATTTTATTATTTCAAATTGGGCAATAAATAACAAGACCGTAGTTTATGTTATTATGTCTATTTTTTTAATTCTTGGGATTTCCTCTTACTTTACTATGCCTAGAGAAAGTTTTCCAGAAATTAATGATACTAAAGTTTTTGTAAGCACTGTTTACCCTGGTAATACAGCTGAAGATATAGAAAGGTTAATAACTATACCATTAGAAGATGCTTTAAAAAGCGTTAAAAATTTAGTTGAAATTAAATCTACTTCCTCCGAAGGCTTTTCGATTATTGATGTTGAATTTGATGAAAATATTTCTATTGAAGATGCAAAACAAAAAACAAAAGATCTTGTTGATGGAGTAACAACAAGTGCAGATTGGCCAGTTTTCAATAATGCAAAAATTGAACCTAGTATTTTCGAACTCGATTTCTCAGAATTAAGACCCATGTTAAATATTAGCTTAATTGGAGATTATCCAGTAGAAAAAATGAAAGATTATGCAGAAATACTTGAAAATAAAATTGAGCAACTATCTCAAGTTAAGGAGGTAAATATTAGAGGAATTCAGCCATTTGAAGTAGAGGTAGCTGTTGATATATATAAAATGACTGCTTTAAAGGTTTCATTTAATGATATAATTAATTCTATTAATAAAGAAAATTCTACAATTTCAGCTGGAAATATTATTTCAAACAGCCAAAGAAGAAATGTCAGATTAATTGGTGAAATAAATGACCCTGCTGAATTGAATAGTATTGTAGTTAAGACTGATAAAGGACCTATATATCTTAATGAAATATCTGATATTTCATTTAAAGAAAAAGAAAAGACATCTTATGCAAGATCTTTTGGTGAAAAAACTATACTACTAGACGTTGTAAAAAGAGGAGGTAAAAATTTAATTATTGCTTCTAATGAAATTAAAAAAATTATAGAGAATTCTGAAAAACTTAATTTGCCTAATGATCTTAAAATAACAATTACAAATGATCAATCAAATATTACCTTAAATCAAGTTAGTGACCTAGTTAATAATATAATTTTTGGAGTAATTCTAGTTGTATCAGTATTAATGTTTTTTTTAGGATTTAGAAATTCCTTATTTGTTGGTTTTGCAATTCCTATGTCCATGTTTATGTCATTTATGATAATGTCTTTTATGGGATATACGATGAATACAATGGTTCTTTTTGGATTGGTTATGGGCCTTGGAATGCTTGTTGATAATGGAATCGTAGTTGTAGAAAATGTTTATCGTTTAATGGAGAAAGAGGGTTTAAATAGAATCGAAGCAGCAAAAAAAGGAATAGGGGAAATAGCTTTTCCCATTATAATTTCAACAGCTACTACCATTGCAGCATTTATTCCTTTAGGAGCTTGGCCTGGATTAATGGGCGAATTCATGATTTATTTTCCAATTACTCTTTCAGTAGTTTTAGGGTCCTCATTAATTGTTGCAATCTTTTTTAATTCAATGCTGGTTTCTCAATTCATGGAAACTAGTGAAAGAGAAATAGGTATTAAAAATCTTTGGAAATTGACTTTAACTTTTAGTTTAATAGGAATTATCTTAATTTTTATTCCTGGAAAACTAAGAGGTTTAGGTTCACTTATGCTTTTAATTCCATTATTTTTTTGGATATACAAATTTTTAATAAAAAAATTAGCTTTAAAATTTCAAAAATCTTTTCTTATTTGGTTAGAAGAAAATTATAGGAGGTTTTTAAAATTCGCTTTAAATGGAATAAAGCCATATATATTTTTATTTAGCACCTTCTTACTTTTATTCTTATCCTTGATTTTGTTTGTTCTTTTTCCACCAAAAGTTGAATTTTTTCCAAATAATGATCCTCTTCAAATTATGGTATATATAGAATATCCTGAAGGAACTGCAATAAATAAAACAAATTTAACTACTAAAAAAATTGAAAAAGAAGTTTTCAAAGTAATTGAAAGGCCAAAATTTAGTGATGGAAAAGTTAATTTTTTAGTTGAATCAAACGTTTCTCAAGTAGGTGAAGGAGCTGGTAACCCTGAAACAGATAATGGAAATACAAATGAAATGCCTAATAAAGCAAAGATTACCCTTAGTATGAAAGAGTATAAATTCAGAAACGGTATATCCAGTGAGGAACTAAGGATGGAAATTCAAAAACAATTAATCGGCAAATTTCCAGGGGTTTCACTGTCTGTTGAAAAAGATGCTAAAGGACCTCCTGCTGGCTATCCTATAACTATAGAAATAACAGGAAATGATTATCTAAGGCTAATTAATTCTGCAAAAAAAATGAAAGAGTATTTGAATAAAGAAAATATTAATGGTGTTGAAGAATTAAAGATAGATGTTAATAAAAATAAACCTGGATTAAAATTAATTGTTGATAGAAAAAAAGCTGGTGAACTTGGAATTTCTGCTTCTCAAATTGGACAAGTTTTAAGAACATCATTATTTGGATCAAAAGCTGGTGTTTACAGAAAAAATGGAGAAGATTACGATATAAATGTAAGGTTTAATAAAAATTATAGATATGATAATAATGCTCTATTTAATCAAAACATAATTTTTAGAGATCAATCCTCTGGAAAAATTAAAGAAATTCCTATTTCAGCTTTAATTACAAAAGAAAATTCAGCTTCATTTAGTGCTATTAAACACAGAAATATTCAAAGAGTTGTTACTTTATATTCTTCTGTTTTAGCAGGTTATAATGCTAACGATGTAGTTAACAAAGTCAAAAAATCTTTAAATAATTTTTCCTTACCAAAAAATATTGAATATAAATTTTCAGGAGAAATAGAAGAGCAAGAAAAAAATATGAAATTTTTATCTAAAGCATTACTCTCTGCCTTGGGTTTAATCTTAATTTTATTAGTCTTTCAATTTAATTCTATATCAAAACCTCTTATTATATTGTTGTCAATTTTTTTAAGCTTTACAGGTGTTTTGATTGGGTTAATTATTTTTAAAATGCCTTTTGTAATTCTAATGACAATGATGGGAATTATTTCCCTTTCTGGAATAGTTGTAAACAATGGTGTTGTTCTTTTAGATTATACTCAACTTCTTATAGACATAAAAAAGGAAGAATTATCCATTAAAAAAGAAGAAAGCTTACCAAAAAAAGATTTAATAAATGTAATTATTGATAGTGGATCTGCTAGATTAAGACCTGTTATTTTAACTGCTATTACAACTATTTTAGGATTAATTCCTTTATCTATTGGATTAAATATTGATTTTTTCTCATTATTTACTGAATGGGATTCGAATATTTATATTGGTGGAGATAATGTAATGTTCTGGGGCCCTCTAGCTTGGACTGTTATTTTTGGATTAAGTTTTGCAACATTTCTAACTTTAATAATTGTTCCCTCTACATTTCTTATAGTTCAAAATTTAAAATATCAATTTAAAAAACTTTTATAATAAAATAAATTAGCTGTAGATTATCTAAGTTTTCTATTTTTGTCTTAACTATGTATAGAACTCATAACTGTGGTGAACTTTCATTAAATCAGAAAGGAGAAAAAGTAACTCTATCTGGATGGGCTCAAAAAATAAGAAATAAAGGTTTTATAATTTGGATTGACATAAGAGATCGTTATGGCATAACTCAACTTGTCTTTGATAATGAAAGAACATCGAAAGAAGTTTATGAAAAAGCAAAACAAATTAATAGAGAATATGTTATTCAAATTAATGGAATTGTTTTAGAGCGAGAATCCAAAAACCCTCAAATTCAAACTGGCTCCATTGAAATTTTTGTTGAAAAACTTAATATTTTAAATAAATCTGAAACACCTCCTTTTACTATAGAAGAAAAAACAGATGGTGGAGATGAGCTCAGAATGAAATACAGGTACCTTGATCTTAGAAGAAATCCTGTTAAAAATAATTTAATTTTTAGACATAACGTAACCATGAAAGTTAGAAACTTTCTGTCAAATACAGGGTTTATTGATATTGAAACTCCTTGTCTAATAAAATCTACTCCTGAAGGAGCACGAGATTTTATAGTTCCATCTAGAATGAATCCTAAAGAATTTTATGCTTTACCTCAATCACCTCAAACTTTTAAACAACTATTAATGGTAGGAGGTATAGATAAATACTTTCAGATTGTAAAATGCTTTAGAGATGAAGATCTTAGAGCTGATAGACAGCCAGAATTTACTCAAATAGACTGTGAGATGTCGTATGTAACTCAAGATGATGTTTTAAATCAATTTGAATCTTTAATTATTTATCTAATTAAAGAAATTAATAATAAAACTGTTAATTCTTTTCCTAGAATTAAATATGAAGACGCCATTTTAAATTATGGAACTGATAAACCTGATATTAGATTTGAAATGAAAATACATGAGTTAAATTCTTTAGCAAAAAATAAAGGGTTTAATGTGTTTGATAAAGAAGAATTAATTCTTGCTATTTCTGTTCCAAATGCTGCCTCTTATTCTAGAAAACAAATTGATAATTTAACAGATTGGGTTAAAAAACCTCAAATTGGAGCAAATGGATTAATCTGGGTTAAATATGAATCTGAAAATAATATAAAATCATCAGTTGATAAGTTTTTCAATTTATCTGAAATAAAAAAATGGATTAAAAAATGTGATTCTAACCCTGGAGACTTAATATTGATTATTTCAGGTGAAAGAAAAGATTGTAGAGTTCAAATTGGTAATTTAAGATTAAAAATGGGAGGTGATTTAGGATTAAGAAATCCTGAAGAGTTTGCACCAGTTTGGATAACTGATTTCCCACTTCTTTATTGGGATGATGAATTAAAAAAATATAATGCTATGCATCACCCATTTACGTCTCCGAAAAATGATCATATTAAATTTTTAGACAGTAATCCTGAAAAAGTTAAAGCAAATGCATATGATTTAGTTATTAATGGGAATGAAATCGGTGGAGGGTCAATAAGAATTCATGACACAAAACTTCAACAAAAAATTTTTAAAATTCTTGGGTTTTCAAATGAAGAAGCCGAAAAACAATTTGGCTTTTTAATGAACTCTTTTAAGTATGGAGCTCCTCCTCATGGAGGAATAGCATTTGGTTTGGATCGACTTGTTGCAATCCTAAAAGGAAAAGAAACAATTAGAGACTTTATTGCTTTTCCAAAAAACAATTCTGGAAGAGATATAATGTTAGATGCTCCTTCAACAATAGATTCTAACCAACTAGATGAACTATCATTATCATTAAAGTCAAAAAAATAAAATTGAGAAACTTTCTTAAAATATTTTTTATAATACAAGTATTCTCAATAATCATTGGGTTTTATTATAAAGCATATTTTAAATCTGAAATTGGAGATAAAATTATTGGCTTTTCAGTTTTAATAGGAGTTTTTATTTTTATGCCTCTTTTTTTATATAACAGATGGAATGGGAAAAAATTAAAAGATTACACATTGACTAAAGAAAATATAAAAAAAATTAAAAACAATTTAAGGTCTAAAAAAGTAAAAGAAAAATTAAATAATTAAGTATTTAATTAAAACTTATCAATACATTTGCTGCAATTAACAATATAATAAATAATAATGACCGGAACAGTTAAATTTTTTAATGAAGCCAAAGGTTATGGATTCATTACCAACGACGAAACTCAAGAAGATATTTTCGTTCACACTTCATCCCTTAATGATATAAAAATTAAAGAGGGAGATAAAGTTGAATATGTAGAAGAAGAAGGAAATAAAGGGAAGCAAGCTTCTCAAATCTCCCTACTATAAAGTTTACATTATCAATATCAAAATAGCAATTATAAAAAATTATAATTGCTATTTTTTATTACGCTTTTTTAAAAAAAATTCTTGTAACAATCTTTCAGACTCTTCAGCTAAAATTCCATTAGAAACTTTAGTTTTTGGATGAAGTTTAATACCTAAGCTCGAGTATCCTCTTTTAAAGTCCATTGCTCCTATTACAACTCTAGATATTCTAGCCCAATAAAGTGCACCACCACACATAGTGCAGGGTTCCAATGTAACATATAAAGTACATTCGTCTAAAAACTTTCCATTTAAAAAATTTGAAGCTGCAGTTATAGCTTGCATCTCTGCATGAGCAGTTACATCTTTTAAATTTTCAATTAAATTATGACCTCTGCCAATTATTTTTTGATTAACAACAATTACAGCTCCAACAGGAACTTCATTCTTTTCTAAAGATTTTTCAGCTTCTAATAAAGCCTGTTTCATAAAATATAAATCATCAAACTGCATAAATAAAATTTCATTAAAAGATTTAAAAGTTTACAAGTAATTTGATTAAATTCCAAACAAAAATAAAACTATTAAAAATTAATTTAAATAAATTAATGCCTCAATCAAAAACTCTTTATTTAATAGATGCTTATGCCTTAATTTTTAGAGGCTACTATGCCTTTATAAAAAACCCTAGAATTAACTCAAAGGGTATGGATACATCTGCTATAATGGGTTTTACAAATTCCCTTTTTGATGTTATAAAAAGAGAAAAACCTGAAAATTTAGCAGTTTGTTTTGATAAAGGAGGTTCACAATCAAGAAAAGAAATCTATCAAGAATATAAATCAAATCGTTTAGAAACACCTGAAGCAATAAAAATAGCTGTGCCATATATCCAAAATATTTTAAAGGCAATGCATATTCCTGTAATTGAAAGAGAAGGTTATGAAGCTGATGATATAATAGGAACTCTTGCTAAAAAAGCTGAAAAAAAAGGATATAAAATTTTTATGGTTACCCCAGATAAAGATTTTGCTCAATTAGTATCTGAAAATATTTTTATATATCGTCCTGCGAGATTAGGAAACGAAATTGAAATATGGGGAATTCCAGAAGTTAAAAAAAAGTTTGAAATTGAAACCCCAAATCAAGTTATTGACTATTTAGGAATGATGGGGGACTCGGTAGATAATATTCCTGGTTTACCAGGTGTTGGAGACAAAACAGCCAAAAAATTTATTAAAGAATATGGCTCAATGGAAACCCTTTTAGAAAACACCAATGATTTAAAAGGGAAAATAAAAGAAAAAATTGAAGCAAATAAAGAATTAGGCATTCTTTCCAAAGAATTAGCAAAGATCATTCTTGATGTTCCAGTAGATTTTAAACCTGCTGAATTTAAAATGGAAAACCCTAATTTAGAAGAAATAGAAAAAATTTTTAATGAATTAGAGTTTAGACGATTATTAGAAAATCTAAAAAAAATATATGCAAATAACCTTAATCCTGAATCAAAAAATATTTCTGATATAGAAGAAAAAAATACTGGAAAACAATTCGATCTTTTTAATCAACCAGGAATAGGAATTAATGATAATAATAATAAATCAAAAAATGATCAATTTTATCAGTATGTAAATACTCAATTAGGATATGATCTATTAATTGAAGAATTACTTAAACAAAAAACTGTAAGTTTCGATACTGAAACTGATTCAATTAGAGCTCTTGAAGCCAAATTAATTGGCCTCGCATTTTCATGGTCAAAAAATAAAGGGTATTATTTAATTATTCCAGATAATAAAAAGGAAGCTGAAAAGGTATTAAGTTATTTTATTCCTTTTTTTGAAAATATTAAAATTGAAAAAGTTGGTCATAATCTAAAATATGATTTAAAAGTTTTAAGCAATTATAATATAACTGTAAAAGGTCCTTTTTTTGATACTATGATAGCTCATTATATTATCAATCCAGATATGAGGCATAATTTAAATATATTATCAGAAACATATTTAAATTACTCCACTAAATCAATTGAAGAACTTATTGGACCAAAAGGAAAAAATCAAAAATATTTGAAAGATGTAAATATTTCAGATCAGACTAAATACTCAGTTGAAGATGCTGATATAACTCTTCAATTAAAACTACATTTTGAAAATGAGCTTAAAGAACAAGAGTCTCTAGGCTTATATAATGAAATAGAATTACCTCTTTTAGATGTTTTAACTAAAATGGAAATTCAAGGGATAAATATTGACGTTGATTGTTTAAAAAATCAATCTAAAGAAATTAAAAAGGATTTAGAAGGTCTTAAATTAGAAATTTTTAAAAAATCGGGTGAAGAATTTAATATTTCATCTCCAAAGCAACTTGGTAATATTCTTTTTGAAAAATTAAAATTAACTGATAAGCCAAAAAAAACTAAAACTGGTCAATATTCTACTTCTGAAGAAACATTAGTAACTTTATCAAAAGAAAACCCTATCGTTTCTCTAATATTGGATTGGAGATCTCTTGAAAAACTTCAAAACACATATATAAATGCATTGCCTGAGGAGATAAATCCTTTAACAAAAAGAATTCATACTGAATATAATCAGGCGGTAGCAGTTACAGGAAGACTAAGCAGTAACAAGCCTAACCTTCAAAACATTCCAATTAGGACAAAAAGAGGTAAAAAAATAAGAGAAGCTTTTGTTCCAAAAAATAGTAACTATTATTTAATGGCTGCTGATTACTCTCAAATTGAACTACGTATAATTGCTGCATTGAGTAAAGATGAAAGTATGATAAAAGCTTTTAATAATAATGAAGATATTCATAAATCAACAGCTTCTAAAGTATATAATGTTAATATTGATGATGTAACAAGTGAACAAAGAAATAATGCTAAAACAGTTAATTTTGGTATTATATATGGCGTTTCTGCATTTGGTTTAAGTCAACAAACCGATCTCAATAGAACTGAAGCTAAAAAATTGATAGAACTTTACTATTCTTCATATCCTAAATTAAATGATTATATAAATAATCAAATAAACTTTGCAAGAGATAATGGTTATGTAGAAACTATTTTAGGTAGAAGAAGATATCTTAGAAATATTAATTCCCAAAACGCTATTGTTAGAAGTTCTTCTGAGAGAAATGCTGTAAATGCTCCGATTCAAGGCAGTGCAGCTGATATTATAAAATTGGCAATGATTAATATTCAAAATATTATTGAAAAAGAAAAATTAAAATCTAAAATGTTGCTTCAAGTTCATGATGAACTTGTTTTTGATGTCCATAAAAATGAATTAAAATTCTTAAAATCTATGGTAAAAAAGGAAATGGAAAACGCATATAAATTAGATATTCCTTTAATAGTTGAAATTGGCATAGGCAATAATTGGATAGAAGCTCATTAACAAATAAAATATAAATAATAGAGATTTTTTTTTATAAGATATAATTGTACATTTGCAGCCCCTTATTAAGGGGGGAAAAAATAAAACCTTGGATACAACGAGTTATAAAACTTTATCTGCAAATAAAAAAACCGTTAGCAAAGATTGGATTGTAATTGATGTTAATCAAATTCCTTTAGGAAGAGCTTGTAGTATAATAGCTAAATTTCTTAGAGGTAAATATAAAACTAATTTTACTCCTCATGTTGATTGTGGAGATAATGTTATAGTAATTAATGCAAGTAAAATAATACTTACTGGTAAAAAATGGGATCAAAAGCAACATATAAGACATACAGGATACCCAGGAGGTCAAAAAACACAAAACCCAACCCAAATTCACACAAAAAATAAAACTAAATTAGTTGAAAATTCTATTAAAGGAATGCTTCCAAAAAATAAGCTAGGAGCTTCTATATATAGAAACCTAAAAGTTTATGAGGGAAATGAACATAAACATGAATCTCTTAAACCAAAAAATATTAATATTAAAGATCTTTTATAATGGAAACTATTCATACTATAGGTAGAAGAAAAAAATCCGTAGCTAGAATTTATATAGATAAAGGAAAAGGTGCAATATTAGTTAACAATAAAAAATTTAATAATTATTTTTCAACCCCATCTCTCCAATATAAGATATCACAACCTTTTATTTTGACCAACACTGAAAAAACTTATGACATTAAAATAATTGTAAAAGGTGGTGGCACTAATGGTCAAGCCGAGGCAATAAGATTAGGGATATCTAGAGCTTTATGTAAGATTAATGATGAACATAGACCGGTATTAAAAACAGAAGGTCTTCTTACAAGAGACCCTAGAATGGTTGAAAGAAAAAAATTTGGTCAGAAAAAAGCAAGAAAAAAGTTTCAATTTTCTAAGAGATAATAAATTTTTGCTTAAACCGTAATGGCGGATATTAGTTTAGCATCTAAACATATTTTAAATATGTTGCTAAAAATTTAAGAACGTAAACTAAAAAGAAATGACAAAAATAACAGACGTAAATGATTTATTAAAAGCAGGTGTTCATTTTGGACATCTAACTAGAAAATGGAACCCTAGTATGGCCCCATATATATATATGGAACGTAATGGTATTCATATTATAAATTTATATAAAACTGCCGCAAAAATTGATGAAGCAAAATTAGCTTTAAAAAAACTTGCTGCTTCAGGAAGAAAAATTCTTTTTGTTGCTACTAAAAAACAAGCAAAAGATATAGTCGCAGAAAAAGCCAAATCAGTTAATATGCCCTATATTACTGAAAGATGGCCTGGAGGTATGTTAACAAATTTTGTTACAATAAGAAAAGCTGTTAAAAAAATGACCTCTATAGATAGAATGAAAAGTGATGGAACGTTTGAAACTTTATCAAAAAAAGAAAAATTACAAATTGATAGAGCAAGAAATAAATTAGAAAAAAATTTAGGATCAATATCTGAAATGACAAGACTTCCTGGTGCAATTTTTATTGTTGATACAACTAGAGAAAATATTGCTGTTAGAGAAGCTAAAAAACTAAAAATTCCCATTTTCGCTATGGTTGACACAAATTCTGATCCAAAAGAAATTAATTACGTTATACCTTCTAATGATGATGCTTCAAAATCAATTAGTAAAATTTTTGAAATAATAACTTCTTCTATATCAGAAGGTCTTGATGAAAGAAATAAAGAAAAAAATGAATTAGATAGCTCTGATTTAAAAAAA
>Ga0208764_10002494_pt1 | contig 11546 bp, 11 predicted proteins | sample ETNtaG_18_FD_185762 | JGI IMG/M metagenome (GOLD analysis project Ga0208764, IMG submission 185762) | Marine microbial and viral communities from oxygen minimum zone, Eastern Pacific Ocean - ETNP201302SV91 (SPAdes) (version 2) | ecosystem: Environmental > Aquatic > Marine > Oceanic ... | reverse complement strand
CTCCAAACTTCTTTTTCACCCCTTTAGAGTCTAGAAGTTCACCGCTCATGGTATTAACTACTTTTACTCTATTATTAACTAGCTGAGTCATATCTTTGTCTCCAGTAGATATGACGGCAAATAAGTTCTGCTTAGTTGCTTGCTCAGCTAAAGTGCCTATAACGTCGTCAGCTTCTACGCCCGTTTTTACTATTAACTGAATTCCCATGTGTTTAATGATTTCATGTATGGGTTCTATTTGTGAAACAAGGTCTTCAGGCATTGGAGGTCTGTTGGCTTTATATTCTTTGTACATTTCATTTCTAAATGTTTTCCCTTTGGCGTCAAATACAACTACAACCGGGCTTTCTGAGTGGTCTACAAGAATCCTTTTGATCATACTAACCACACCCCTAATAGCGCCAGTCGGCTGTCCTTTTGAGCTCTCAAGTGGAGGGAGGGCATGATAGGCCCTATATAGATAGGAAGAACCATCAATAAGTATGATTGGATCTCTGTCTGTATTTTTATCTGTCATTACTGAAGTAAGACTAATGTTTATTTTCAATTTTAAAAGAAATTTTGAACTTTAAGTAAATTAGTTTGTCTGTATTACAACCTGAAGTTAGTTAGGCCAGAAAAGCCCCAGTCATATCCCCAAGATGTCTGGGGCTTTTATATTTCAAGCCAAGCTAAAATAGTTAGTTGTAAAGAATCAAGTCCATCAAAATCTTTAGATGAAAATGTTTGTATTTCCCCATTTAGATTTGACTCGAAGAGAAATTTTTTAGCTGAATTTATTGCATTAGCCTTTTTATTATTTGAAAGCTTATCAGATTTATTCAGAACTATTTTTATGGGAACATCTTCATGATTGGCCCATTCAATCATTTGTAAATCAGAAGTTTTGAAGGGATTTCTAATGTCCATTATTGATATTATTCCTCTTAGTGACCTTCTGGTATTAAAATATTGGGCCATAAGCGCCCCCCATTCCTTTTGCGTTTTCTTAGATACTTTAGCAAATCCATATCCAGGAAGATCCATTATTCTTTTATCTTGATATTGACTCAAATCAAAGACATTTATGGACTGAGTTCTACCAGGAGTTTTACTTGTCTTGGCTATTTTGGAGTTTTTGTTCAAAGTATTGAGCATACTAGACTTACCTGAATTAGATCTTCCACTAAATGCTACCTCATGCCCAATGTCAATTGGCAACTGTTTAATGTCAAATACGCTTTTCGAAAACTTTATTTTTGAAAATTGGTCTTTATCTATCATAATTATTATTAATTGAAGATGACTTCAGTACGTTAGTATATAATTCTGGCGCAACACATCAATTTGAAAAAATTTCTATGAAAATCAGGCTACTAACCATTGTTTTATTTTCCTTAGTTTTAAGCGGATCTGGGGATCCAGAGGCGGGCAAAGACAAGTCTTATTCCTGTTCTGCTTGTCATGGAGCTGATGGAAATAGCTTGATGGGGTTATGGCCTTCTTTAGCAGGACAAAATGCAGCTTATTTGGAGAAACAGTTAGCTCTAATTAAATCTGGAGAGAGAGAAATACCTGAAATGATAGGCTCACTTGATTCTTATAACGAACAAGATCTTAAAGACTTGGCGGCTTACTTTTCTGTTAATCAGAATACAATTGGAGAAGCAAAAAAAGATTTAGTTGAGAAAGGTTTCAGCCTTTATTATGCGGGCAGTCTAGAAAAAGGCATCCCCGCTTGCTCTGCTTGTCACTCACCCAAAGGACAGGGAAATAGCCAAGCTGCATACCCTCTTCTTAGTGGTCAAAAGCCTGAATATATAGCTAAAACCCTAAAAGACTACAGGTCAGGTGACAGAGATTATTCAGAGGCTTCAAAAATAATGGTTTCTATAGCATATAAGCTTGACGATAAAGAAATAGAAGCCCTTGCTAGCTTTATACATGGATTGCATTAAAAGAATTAGGGGGACAAATGGATTAGCTTTAATCCTTCTGTTACTTGTTGCTTCCTGTGCAGAAGCAGAAACATTTACAGAAGGAAGACACTATCAACTTCTGGATAACCCAAGTACAACCTCAGATCCAGATAAGATAGAAGTTGTAGAGGTGTTTTGGATAGGATGTAATCATTGTTATGCCCTGGAATCTTATCTAGAAGATTGGAAAAGAGAAATTCCTCAAGACGTGAGCTTCATGAAATCTCATGCCACATGGAATGAGATGTTAAAAACTCATGCAAGACTTTTTTACACATCAAAAGCCTTGGGACTAGAAGGCTCAGCTATCCCTGCAGCATTTAATGCTTTTCATAGAGAAAGACGAATGCTTACAGGAAATACAGAGCTTGAGTATTTCTTCAAAGGACTAGGTGTAGATAGAGAAAAGTATAAAGCAGTGTCTAGATCATTCGGTGTAGAGAATTCTCTTAGACAGGCAGATAAAAGAATGAAAGACTGGAAGATCACAGGAGTTCCTACTCTAATTGTTAATGGAAAATATAAAGTTTCGGCAACAAGAGAAATAGGAACAAATAGAATTTTAGAAGTAGTAGACTTTTTGATAGAAAAAGAAAGAAATTCTTTGTAGTTTTCTAGTTGCTTTGAAAAAAATCCCCATAGCTCCAATTTTTATTCCAGCCAACAGGCTGGACTTCTGTGACAAAGCCATAAAGTCAGGAGCAGACGGTTTAATTATTGACCTAGAAGATTCAGTAAAGGAGGATCAAAAGGAAGAAGCATTATTGGCCTTAGTTAAATATTTAGAAACATCTTCATTAGAAGTCCCCATTTTTGTTAGAGTTAATTCACTAAAATTAGAACAGGGAAAGAAAGACCTAAAGGCCCTTGAGGGAGTCCGATCAAAGTATGAAAACATAATTGTTCCAAAAGTAGATGACCCTAGTTTTCTAGATCTGGTTAGTAGCGATTCCCCTGTTATCGCATTAATTGAGTCTGCTTTGGCTGTTAGGAATTTAGAACAAATTTGTTCTCTAGATGTAGTTGATGGTGTTTTACTTGGAGCAGCTGATCTTAGCAAGTCCCTAGGAAGTGACATGAGTTGGGATTCTCTACTACACACAAGATCCAAGATGATCATAGAAGCAGCAGCACTAAACTTGATGCTAATAGATAGCCCCTTTATGAACATGACAGATATGGAGGGGTTGAAAGAAGAAGTAAGAAAATTAAAAGCCATGGGGTTTGTCAGTAAAGCCGCCATTCATCCAGATCAGATTAATGTTATAAAGAAGGGGCTTTTACCAAACAAAGAAGAGATAGAGGAAGCTAAGGTTATAATTGAAGCATATGAAAAGTCCTCGGGAGGGGTTATATCTGTTAATGGGAAGATGGTAGATGCACCTATAGTAGAAGCGATGAAGAAAAGGCTTTCAATGATACAGGAGTAAATGATGGCAAAGAATAAAGAAATAGAACCAGGAAGATACAGAGAAAGCTTTGGTAGATATTATGAAGATTTTGTTATTGGAGACGTCTATGAACATAGACCTGGGAGAACAATTACTCAAACAGACAATATATGGTTTTCTCTTCTAACAATGAATCAACATCCACTTCATGTTGACGAGGAGTTTGGAAAAGGAACAGAGTTTGGGAAGACCCTTGTGTTAAGCCCTTTAACGGTCTCAATAATGGTAGGAATGAGTGTGAGCGATGTAAGCCAGAAAGCGATAGCAAACCTAGGGTGGACAGATATAGTATTACCACATCCTTTGTATGTGGGTGATACTCTTTATGCAGAGTCAGAGGTGCTAGAAAAAAGAGAATCTAAATCTAGACCTAACGATGGGATAGTTACTGTTAAGACCATTGGAAAGAATCAAGATGGAGTTGTGGTTGCCAGTTATCAAAGATCAGCCCTAATTCCAAAAAAAGGCCACGCAGTGGAAGACAAAATAGACTATTAATAGTTCTTTTCTTATTGGCCTTAGAAAATAAATTTTGTTATAACTAATAACTTAATTTTAAAATTTTGGGGGAGAAAGAGTGTCAGAAGCATTAAATAAAGATAAAGATTCCAGAGATGAGGTTTCCTGGCACCTAAAGGGCAATTGGGGACCAATAAAAGAGGAAATTTCTAGCTCAGACCTAGAGGTAAGAGGCGAAATACCGAAAGAACTTAAAGGAACATATATAAGAAATGGATTTAATCCAAAATCAGGTTCTAGTGATCATTGGTTTTTTGGGAACGGAATGTTACATAGTGTAGAGATCAACGAGGGAAAGGCTTCCTATAAAAACAGGTACGTAAGGACTCCTTATTATGAAAATGATGATGATGTTATGAGCTCTTTTGGTAATTTAGCTGCATCGCCTGCTAATACACATATTGTTGAACATTCTGGGAGACTATTAGCATTAGAGGAAACTCATCTGCCTTGGGAAGTAGACATGCAGCTTAATACAGTAGGTGTTTATGATTTTTCAGGAGAACTTGAGGGAGCAATGACAGCTCACCCTAGGGTTTGCCCTGAAACTGGAGAGCTTTTATTTTTTGGTTATTCAATAATGGGAGACCCACACCTGACTTACTATAGGGCCGATAAGAATGGATCAATGATCCAAAAAGAAGACATAAGCCTACCAAGAGCTGTGATGATGCATGACTGGGCGGTTACAAGAAATTACGTTATTTTTATGGATTTACCCATAGTCTCAGATATGAATCTGGCAGTTAAAACAGGATCGCCCTTTGGTTTTATGCCCGAATGTGGAGCAAGATTAGGTGTTATGCCAAGAGATGGAAGAAACTCAGACATTAAATGGTTCGAAGTTGATCCTTGTTTCGTGTTTCATACATTCAATTCTCATGAAGAGGATGGAAAGATCATAATGTATGTTTCTAGACAAAAAGAAGCCATGGTTGGAGGCTTTCAAGATGTATATGGAGGTGAGACAACATTAGGAAGGCTTTGGAGGTGGACTTTAGATTTAAATACAGGACAAACCACAGAAGAACAGATGGATGATTCTCCTTGTGATTTTCCAAGAGTAGATGATAGAAAGATGGGGCTAAAAGCCTCTAAGGGATATAGCTTGCAACTAGAAACAGACGTCGAAACTTTAACCTTAGGTAATTGTATTTATAAATATGATTTGGAGACGGGAAAAAGAGAAACACACGTTCTTGGAGATAATGTAGCAGGTGGAGAGCCTGTATTTGTTCCTTCTTCATCTTTATCAAGTGAAGAAGATGGGTATGTTTTTTGTTTAGCACACGAAAGAGATACAAGAGTTTCAAAGTTAGTAATAGTAAGAGCAGATGATTTTGAATCTCAGCCTGTAGCAGAGGTATTAATTCCGCAAAGAGTTCCTTATGGTGCTCATGGAAGTTGGATCCCAAGAAATTAAGGAGAATAAAAACATGGAAACCCATTACGCAACACTTTGGGAAAGGATATCTGACACCATACCAGACAGAATTGCTTTAATTTGTGGTGAAGTTAAAAGGTCTTGGAGAGAATATGATGATAGGGCTTCCAGATTAGCATCAGAAATGGCCAAAGCAGGCCTGGGTAGCGATTCTAAAGTAGGACTTTATCTTCATAACTCTAATGAATATTTAGAAGCTCAGTATGCGACTTTTAAGATACAAGGAGTTCCTGTAAATGTTAACTACAGATATAAGGAAGAAGAGCTGATTTACCTTTTAGATAATTCAGATGCAGAAGCGATTTTCTATCAGGGCTGTTATTCAGACCAGATTACTTCAATAAAAGATAAGTTAAAGAAAGTTAAACTTTTTATCCAGATAGAAGACTCTTCAAAAGACTTAGTTGAGTTTGCATTAGATTATGAAGAGGTTATAGAAGTAAATAAACCAATGGAGCGAATTAAAAGATCTGGAGAGAATATTTATATGCTTTACACGGGCGGAACAACGGGAATGCCAAAAGGAGTAATGTATCAACATGAAGGTTTTCTTACTGCAATGCTCAATACAGGAGGTGCTTGGGGCTTTCTACCAATACAAGAAAAGGTAGATTTAGAAGAAATTACAAGTGTCATAAGTGATTTAAGTGAGCAAGATAATTTACCAATAAGTCTTCCGGCATGTCCTTTAATGCATGGGACAGGAATGTGGTTAGGAGCTTTGATACCTTTAATTTCAGGAGGTACAGTAGTAACAATACCTGAGCTTGGCTTAGATCCAAACAACCTCCTTAAGACAGCTGAAGAGCATGAAGTGAATAACCTTATTATTGTAGGAGACGCTTTCGCAAAGCCCATCCTAGATGCTTTAGATAATGCAGAGAAAGAAGGCAGTCCTTTCAACCTAAAAAACTTAAATATGATAGCTTCTAGTGGAGTTATGTGGAGTTCTGAGGTTAAAGAGGGACTACTTAAGCACAATGATATGGTTCTAGTTGATGCTATGGGTTCAACAGAAGGGGGCATGGGCTCGTCAAGAGCTACAAGAGAAGAACCAGCACCTACAGCTAAGTTTATTTTAAATCCTGGAACCATTGTTATTTCCGACGAAGGAAATATTGTAGAACCGGGCTCAGGAGAGATGGGAAAAATAGGAACTAGCGGACTTGTTCCAATTGGATATTTTAAGGATCCTGAGAAATCTGCAGAAACTTTTAAAGAGGTAGATGGTATTAGATATAGCTTTCCAGGCGACTATGCTCTTGTTGAAGAAGATGGAACAATTACTTTATTGGGCCGAGGAAGCAATTGTATTAATACAGCCGGCGAAAAAGTTTACCCAGAAGAAGTAGAAGAGGCAGTTAAAAGACACCCGAGCATTTTTGATTGCCTGGTGGTTGGAGTGTCTGATGAAAGATTTGGTCAAAGAGTTGTTGCGCTGGCATCTACAGAAAAGGATACATCTCTCGATGAACAAGAACTTATTAGTTTTACCAGAGAGCACCTAGCTGGTTATAAATTACCTAAACAAGTTTTATTTGTGGAAGAAGTTATGAGAGCCCCTAATGGAAAAGCTAATTATAAGTGGGCAAAAGAAAGAGCAGCAGAAGAGTTAGGGCATTAAATTAAGGATAATAAAATGAAAGTTTCAGAAGCAGTAGAATCTAGGCGCTCAACAAGAGCTTTTTTAGATAAGGCAGTAGAAAATTCAACAATAGAAAGGTTACTAGAAAAAAGTTCAAGATCGGCTTCAGGAGGAAACCTGCAACCTTGGAAGGTTTCTGTTATCAATAATGAAATTATGGGCAAGTTCTTAGATTTTCAGAAAAATTGGTCAGAACCCGAAACGCCTGAATATGATATTTATCCAAAAGGCCTTAAAGAACCTTATAGAACTTCACGCTTTAATGTAGGAATGGAAATGTATTCCTTATTAGGAATAGGAAGAGACGACCATGAAGCAAGAACTCAGCAAATGCTAGAAAATTTTGTTTTTTTTGGTGCGCCAGCAGCTTTCTTTTGTTTTATAGATAAACAAATGGGAAGACCCCAGTGGTCAGACCTAGGAATGTTCCTCCAAACATTTATGCTCCTAGCAGAAGAAGAAGGGCTTAGCACCTGTGCTCAAGAAGCTTGGTCAATGAAACCTCAAAGTGTTAAAGAGTTCTGTCAGATAGATGAAGATTTAATTCTTTTTTGCGGAATGTCTATAGGTCATAAAGACGTAGATGCAAAGATAAATCAATTAAAAACAGATAGGCGCCCATTAAAAGAATGGGTAGATTTTATTTAATCTTTGATTTAAACAGAGTGTCTTAAGACTTGTCCATTTGCTATTCCTGTTAGCTCACCATCTATAAAATTAATTCTTCCATTAACAACAGTAGCTTTATAGCCTTTAGATCCTTGAACATATCTTGGAGCCCCTCCAGGAAAATCATGAACTATTTCAGGCTGGAGTTCGCATACACTTTCAGAATCAAAAACATTTATATCAGCTCTTTTACCCGGCTCAAGAGTTCCCCTGTCTTTGAGCCCAATTATTCTTGCTGGCGCAGAAGTTATTCTCCTAACCCCCTCTTCTAGGCTATATATGCCTGCTTCTCTTACCCAATGAGATAAGACAAATGTAGCCCATCCAGCATCACATATTTGAGAAACATGAGCGCCCGCATCTCCCAACCCTGGGAATATTCTTTCACTTTTAAACATTTCTCCAGCTTCATCTAAGTTCTGGTTGAACATTTTGTAGTTAAATAGAGTTTTTCCATCTGATTCATCAGAGAGCCTTAAGAATAGCTCTGAAGGATGTTCTTCACTTTTTTTAATCATTTCTGCAACGCACTTTTCTTTTCCAGCTGCATAAGCTGGAGTTTCGTCATTCCCAAGCCAAAATACTTGATGATAGGGGAGAGAGTCTTTTGCTGATTTAGCATCCTCTATTAACTTATCTCTAAATTCTAAATCTCTAATTGCTTTTAGGCGACCCTCTAGATTTAATTTCCTTAGTTGGTCCCAACTTGGTCCAGGAAAAGGAAGGGCTGATTGAAGTCCAAACATAAATCCTGAAGATCTGGGTTGTGATAATCCTGTTATATCCCTTCCTTCTTCACATAAATGATCTAAAAGGGCCCTTACTCTTTCTCCCGAGCCTTTGTCAGGGCCCGTCCCAATACTGAATAAGATTCTATCTTGGCTAGTTTTAGCCAGGTCTTTTAGTAAATTTACTGAGAAATCCCATTGTCCCCCAAAATCTAGGACATTTTGCATCAGCCCTCTTTTTTGACCCACTACTTTAGCTATTTCTATTAATTCTTTTTTTTCTGCATAAGTTCCTGGAATAGATCTTCCGTCTGGACCAACATGAGGGGGGTATCTGTTTGTGGAGAAGCCAACAGCACCGGCGTCCATAGATTTACCTACGATTTCAGCCATCTGCTTTATCTCTTCTTCGCTTGCCATTTCTTCAACAGACCTTTCACCCATTACGTAATATCTCACGGCAGTATGGCCTACCATTCCTGCTACGTTTATTCCCAAATCAAGATTTTCTATTGAACTAAGGTACTCTCCATAATCTTCCCAATCCCAAGGAAGTCCACCAAGTATGGCGTCTTTAGGTATGTCTTCAACAGTCTGCATCATGTGTGCAATTAACTCTCTGTCTTCTGGTTTACAAGGAGCAAAAGTAACACCACAATTTCCCATTAACACGGAAGTTACTCCGTGCTGACTCACTGGCCTTAATTCGGGGTCCCAGCCTATTTGCGCATCTAGATGTGTATGAGTATCAACAAACCCAGGGGTTACTGTTTGACCCTCAGCATCTATTATCTCTTTGGCCTTGCCGTCAATTTTACCCACATCTGTGATGATGCCATTGCTAATAGCAACGTCAGCCAATTTAGCAGAAGCCCCAGTTCCATCTACTACTAAGCCGTCCTTGATTAAAATATCATGTTCCATTCTTCTCCCCTTTAAATCTTAAAGAATTTAATTTACATTAAATTTACGACTTTGAAAAAAAATACTTAAATTATTTTCTTACCTGCTTTCCTCGATCACTTGTAAATACATTCCCAAAAACAATATTAAGAAGCTAATTTAATATTCTATTTTGAAATAAATCATATGGATTTTAAGCAGATTTTCTAAATCTTTCCTATATAATGGCACCCGAAAATTTATACACAAATGAATAAAAATACCAAAATACTAGCACCAGCTTTATTGATCTTACTTTTCTCAACTTTTATTTATTCTTCTGAGGCAAGCAAAGCAATAGAAGAAAGAGTTGCTCCTGTGGGCAGCGTTTGTATTGAAGGTAATGATTGTGCTACCAGCGTAGTCAGTTCATCAATTCCTTCTGCAGCCAGCACCAACTCTCCTCTGCCCAAAATAGAATTGTCTGAAGGGTCAGAGCACACAGTAAAGATGTTAAATTCAGGACCCGGAGGATTGATGGTATTTGATCCGCCGGTAATAAAAGTAAGTAAGGGAGATACGGTACATTTTAAGGCAGTTGACTTATCGCACAACTCCTCAGCCGTGGATGGAATGATACCTGAGGGTGCAGAAAATTGGTCTGGTCAAATAAATCAAGACATAAGCATTACACTGTCAGCTGAAGGAGTTTATGTTTATCAGTGTGACCCTCATACAATGATGGCAATGATAGGAGTTATCCAAGTTGGAAGAGCAATAAATATGGATAAAATTAAAGAAAAAGCCAAGAGCTATAACAGCACGTTTGTAATGAATAACGACAGACTAGATAACTACCTTTCTCAGTTATAACTAAATAGCTCAAATAAGAGTGTCTTTTATTTGATGCCAATCAAAGACTTCTTTATATTCTATTTCTTCATCTAGAGGCCACACCTCTTTCTTGAAATTAAACCAAATTGGAATCATTCCAATTTCATAACTTCCCTTAACGTCATTTATAGGGTGATCGCCTATGTGACATATTTCTTTCGGATCCAATTCTAATTGATGGACAGTTTCATTAAATATTTTTGGGTCCGGCTTTAAAGACTTTGCAGTCTCCGATGAAACAAACACATCAAAGTAATGATCGATACCAATTTCTTTTAGGTTAGCATTGCCATTTGTTATTACTCCAAGAAGGTAATTCTTTTTAAGCTCTTTGAGGGTTTCTTCAACTCCTTCAAATAACCTTACTTCATTTCTTCTTTTGTAGAAGATCTTAAAAGAGCTTTTAGCAAGATCTATAGATTCTTTTTTAGAATAGCCAGACCTGATTCCCAGTTCTTCATAATATTTTTTTCTGAGTTTTGAGAGGTCATTTCTTAATTTTGGTAAGGTTAGAAGGATTTCTTTCCTTATGTTCATAATCTCACTACTTTCCATTATTTTTGTTACGGCAGGAAAATTAGATTTTAACCAGTCATTGGTTTCTTCTTCTGCCCTGATAATAACAGGGAGAATTGGCCAAAGCGTATCATCTAAATCAAAAGTTATAGCTTTAATTTCCACCTTAGTTCTTCTTAGCTCTTGGATGGGATTTATCATAAACCTTAGACAGGTGTTGAAAATCTAACTTAGTGTAAATTTCTGTGGTTCCTATATCTGAGTGCCCCAGCATTTCTTGGACGGCACGAAGATCACCGCTTGATTCCAATAAATGGCTAGCAAAGGAATGTCTTAACATATGAGGGTGAACTAGTGGAAGGCCCCTTTCTGAGCTTAATTTTTTAAGTCTCACCTGTATTGATCTTGCAGATAGTCTTCCACCCTTCTTGTTTATGAATAAAGCAGAATCATCTTGCAGGGAATATTTTTGTCTAATAAGCATCCAATCTCTTAATGCTTTTATTGCTTGCCTTCCAACCGGCAGGTCTCTAGTTTTATTGCCCTTTCCTACAACCCTACAGCTTCTTTCACTTATTGACAGATCTTCTAGATTAATTCCCCTAAGCTCAGATAGTCTTAGTCCAGAGGAATAAAATAATTCTGCAATTGCTTTGTCTCTCGTTTCTAGTTCTGTCTTGGGTTTAAAGTTAAGTAATTTCTGAATTAAGTCAGCATCAAGAGCTTTTGGTAAAGTTTTAGAGGATTTAGGTGAGTTTATATTTTTAGCTGGATTAGTATCAAATTCACCCTGATCTACAAGGTAATTAAAAAAACTCCTGCATGAAGACAGTGTTCTTT
>Ga0208764_10002493_pt1 | contig 11547 bp, 12 predicted proteins | sample ETNtaG_18_FD_185762 | JGI IMG/M metagenome (GOLD analysis project Ga0208764, IMG submission 185762) | Marine microbial and viral communities from oxygen minimum zone, Eastern Pacific Ocean - ETNP201302SV91 (SPAdes) (version 2) | ecosystem: Environmental > Aquatic > Marine > Oceanic ... | reverse complement strand
AGTTTCAAAAGCCATAATTATTTATACACTTTTGTATTATTACTAAATACTTTAAAATGCAATTTTTTAAATTGTATATCTGATTTATAAGGAATTATATCAATTATGCCTACATATGACTATAAATGTGAATCATGTAAAAACATATTTGAATTTTTCCAAAATATGTCAGATAAACCATTAAGTAAATGTCCTAAATGTAAGAATAAAGTTCGTCGTTTGGTAAGTGGCGGATCAGGCCTCATTTTTAAAGGAAGTGGATTTTACCTCACTGATTATGCAAAAAAGAAACCTAATGAAAAAGAACCCAAAAAAACTGACAAAAAAAATCAAAAGAAATTAAAAAAATCAAAAGAAACGAAAGTAAACAAAAATAATATCTAGGAGTACAATTGGGCGAAAAAATTAAAATCAACGGAAATAAAATTGAAGTACCAGATAATCCAGTCGTGCCATACATCGAAGGCGACGGTATTGGAGTAGATATTTGGCCTACAGCACAGAATGTTTTTGATTCAGCAATATTAAAAGCATATGATAATAAAAGAAAGATAACATGGAAAGAAGTCCTTGCTGGAGAAAAGGCCAACAAAAAGACAGGATCATGGCTTCCTGAAGATACCTTAAAAACCATTGATGAATATTTAATTGCGATTAAAGGTCCATTGACAACTCCTGTTGGCGGTGGCATGAGATCGTTAAATGTTGCTCTAAGACAGTTACTTGATCTTTATGCTTGTGTACGACCAGTACGATGGTTTTCAGGGGTACCTTCTCCGGTAAAAATGCCAGAATTAGTTGACATGGTTATTTTTAGAGAAAATACGGAAGATATTTATGCAGGTATTGAATGGTTAAATGGTACTGAAGAATTAAATAAAGTAAAAAACTTTTTAGTTGAAGAAATGAATGTAAAAAATATTCGATTTCCACAAACGACTTCTATTGGTATAAAACCTGTATCTCAAGAAGGTACGGAACGACTTGTTAAATCTGCTATAGATTATGCGCTTTATCATAATCGTAAATCAGTAACTTTAGTTCATAAAGGTAATATTATGAAATATACTGAAGGAAAATTTAAAGAATGGGGATATGAGCTAGCTAAACGTGATTATAATTCCATTGACCTTGATGGTGGACCTTGGCAAGTAATTAATAATGAAGGCAAAGAATTAATTATTAAAGATGTTATAGCAGATGCATTTTTGCAACAAATATTACTTAGACCTTCTGAATATGATGTTATCGCTACATTAAATCTTAATGGAGATTATATTTCTGACTCTTTAGCTGCTATTGTGGGTGGAATTGGTATAGCACCTGGAGCAAATATTAATTATTTAACAGGTAATGCAATTTTTGAAGCAACTCATGGTACCGCTCCTAAATATGCAGGTAAAGATATGGTAAATCCATCTTCGCTTATTTTATCTGGAGTAATGATGCTTGAGTATATGGGATGGAATGAAGCAGCTAACTTAATTACAAAGGGAATTGAGGGTGCGATTCAATCAAAAGTTGTGACATATGATTTCCATCGATTAATGGATAATGCAAAAAAAGTTTCTTGTTCTGATTTTGGGAAAACAATTATTGCAAATATGTAAATAATTTACATATTTCTCACTTGAAATAAGTGAGTTGGAATATACATTTCGTTATTTATTATGTTTATCGATTATACAGTTATTGAACTTTATGCAGGGAAAGGCGGAGCAGGCTGCGTATCCTTTCGAAGAGAAAAGTATATACCTAAAGGTGGCCCTAATGGTGGCGATGGTGGTAGAGGAGGAAACATTAATATTTTTGGGGATGATAACCTTAATACATTACAGGATATACGATATGCAAAAGTATATAAAGCAAAAAATGGTTCGTCGGGCTCATCGAGCGAAAAAACAGGCAAAAATGGCGAAGATATATCTATTCGCGTTCCTCTAGGTACTATAATAAGAGATAAAATATCTGGTGAAATTGTAGCAGATATAATCTTGCCCAATCAAGAGTACCTTATTTGTCAAGGGGGTAAAGGTGGACTGGGCAACGTAAATTTTAAATCTTCAACTCAACAATCTCCACGTTATGCTCAAAAAGGAATTGATGGTGCATCAGGTACTTATGAATTTGAATTAAAAATTTTGGCAGATGTAGGTTTGTTGGGATTTCCTAATGCCGGTAAATCTACTTTACTATCTGTTTTATCAAAAGCGCGTCCTAAAATTGCTGATTATCCATTTACAACTTTAGAGCCTCATTTGGGAATTGTTAAATCTGGAGAATATAAATCATTTTTGATGGCAGATATTCCTGGGATAATTGAGGGGGCTAGCAAAGGGAAGGGTTTAGGATTCAAATTCTTAAGACACATCGAACGTAATCGTCTACTATTATTATTAGTCGATGGTACTGAAAAAGATCCTGTAGCAAAAGTTGAAGCTATTAAAAATGAATTAAAAACATATAATAAATCATTATTGCTCAAGCCAATATATGTCATTCGCACTAAAGGTGATATTTTAAATGATATCGATAATTCAATTTGGGAAGTTATACCGGAATATTTAATGGAAATATCATCAGTTACTCATAAAGGATTATCAAACTTGGTCAAAATAATTTCAAAGACTTTGAACGAAATATAGAGTTAATTCTATATTTCGTTCAATATTGATTACTATGTTTCAGATTTATTACCAATTAAATTTCTACAATAAATTAATCAAAAAAATACTATTGGAGGGGTGGCCGAGCGGCTTAAGGCGGCACCCTGCTAAGGTGTTTTAGGTGAAATATCCTAACGTGGGTTCGAATCCCACCCCCTCCGCTATAAAAATATTTATATTTTACTCAGTATCTATGTCATGGTCATAAATATATAATTTTATGTCAAAATCAACAGTAAAAGTACGATTCGCGCCTAGCCCTACCGGAGAACTTCATTTGGGTGGTGCTAGAACAGCTCTTTTTAATTGGTTATTTGCAAAACACAATAAAGGGAAGTTTTTCCTTAGAATTGAGGATACAGATCGCGTCCGTTCTAAGGAAATATATACTAAGCAGATTCTTGATTCTCTATCTTGGCTCGGTATCGATTATGATAAACCTATTATTTATCAATCAGAAAGACACACACAATATAAACCCTATCTAAAAAAATTAGTTGATTCTAAAAATGTATATAGATGCTTTTGTTCAAAAAGTGATTTACAAGATTCAAGGGACGCAGGAGATTATAAATATTCAGGGAAATGTCGAGACCTGTCAATGGAAGATGTAAAAGAAAAATTGAATCAAAGTATAAGTTTTACATATAGAATCCATATACCTAATGGAGTGACTAGTTATAATGATTTGGTTTATGGAAAAATTAAAGTAGACCATAATGAAATAGATGATTTTATTATAATTCGCTCAGATGGCTCTCCAACGTATAATTTTACAGCTGTCGTTGATGACCATGATATGTCAATAACTCATGTGATTCGAGGTGAAGATCATTTAGCAAATACACCTAAACAAATTATTTTGTATAAATCTTTAGGCTATGATTTACCAACTTTTGCTCATTTACCAATGATTTTAGGTCCAGATAAAAAAAGACTTAGTAAAAGACATGGTGCACCTGGTGTTCAATATTTTAGAGATCAAGGTTATTATCCTCTAGTTTTGATTAATTACTTAGCTCTTCTAGGCTGGAATCTTGGAAATGATGATGAGATTTTTTCAGTAAATAAACTAATTGAGCATTTTGATTTATCCGATGTTCATAAAAAAGGCGCTATTTGGAATATAAAAAAGCTTCATTGGATCAGCGGCGAGCATTTAAAGAGTATGTCTACTGATGTAATTATGGATTCTATTAGGTCAATTGAGGCTGAATGGGGTAAAGGACATGAAATATCTTTTTTAGTTACTATTATTGAAATCTTAAAAATTAGAGCAAAATCACTGAAAGATTTTATTATCCAGTCAATACCATTTTTTGAAGATCCAGATAAATATGATAAAGTTGGTTTGAGCAAATGTTGGAAAGATGAATCCGTTAATAAAACTATACAATCTTTATTAATAGAGTTAAATACAATTACTGATTGGAGGAAGGAAGAGATAAATAAAATAATTAAATCATTTATAGAGCAAAATCAGTTGAGTATGGGTAAAATAACGATGCCAATTAGGATAGCTGTTTTTGGATCTTTATCAGGACCATCTGTAATTGAAATATTAGATTTATTAGGCAAGAAAGTTTGTATGAAACGACTAAATAGAGCGTTAGATAAATTACCTGAATGAATAGTATAAATAAGCATAAAAACTTTATTCAACAGATTATTGATCAGGATAATCTAACAGGAAAATTTGATAATAAAGTTCATACAAGATTTCCACCTGAGCCCAATGGATATCTTCACATTGGACACGCAAAATCAATTTGTTTAAATTTTTCTATTGCTGAAGAATATAGTGGTAAATGTAATCTAAGATTTGACGATACAAATCCAATCCCTGAAGAAGAGGAATACGTACAATCTATTCAAGAAGATGTAAAATGGCTAGGATATGATTGGGGAAAAAACCTTTGTTTTGCTTCTGATTATTTTCAACAAATGTTCGAATATGCTATAAAGTTGATCGAAGCAGGTAATGCTTATGTTTGTGATTTGAATTTTAAAGAAGTGAAAAATAATCGAGGAACTCTTAATGAATCAGGAAAAGAGAGTCCATATCGAAATCGAACTATTCAAGAAAATATTGATTTATTCAAAAGGATGAAAAATGGTGAATTTCAAGATGGATCAAAGACATTAAGAGCCAAAATTGATATGGCTCACCCCAATATGAATATGCGAGATCCGGTCATCTATCGTATTCTACATGTCTCCCATCATAGAACAGAAAATGAATGGTGTATATATCCAATGTATGATTGGGCACATGGACTCGAAGATTCTATTGAAGGCATTACTCACTCGTTGTGCTCACTAGAATTTGAAGACCACCGACTAATCTATGATTGGTTTTTGGAACAATTAAATGTATATCACCCCCAACAAATTGAATTTGCACGTCTTAATTTGAGTTATACAGTATTATCTAAAAGAATGTTAAAAATCTTAGTTAATGATAATCACGTTGATGGTTGGGATGATCCTAGAATGCCTACAATATCTGGATTTAGAAGAAGAGGCTATACTCCAGAATCAATTCGTTTATTTATGGATGAAATAGGTGTCGCAAAAAGGAACAACATAATGGATATCGCTAAACTAGAATCAACTCTTCGTGAGGATTTAAATAAAAGGAGCGAACGTAGAATGGGGGTTATAAATCCACTTAAGGTTGTTATTACTAACTATCCAGATGATCAGGAAGAATTATTGAACGCAATCAATAATCCTGAAGATGAATCAGCTGGAATAAGGCAAGTTCCTTTTTCGAAAGAAATTTTTATTGAACGTGATGATTTTATGGAAGAACCACCAAAAAAATTCTTTAGACTAGGTCTTGGAAGAGAAGTCCGTTTACGCTATGCCTATTATGTCACATGCAATGATGTAATAAAAGATCGTAGTGGAAATATTATCGAAATACATTGCACCTATGATCCGGAAACCAAGGGTGGTCGATCTTCAGATGGTCGCAAAGTAAAAGGTACACTTCATTGGGTTTCTTTAGCACATGCTATAAACGCTGAAATTCGTTTATATGATAGGTTATTTAAGGTACCCGATCCAAGCATAGAGAGCGATTTCTTAAAAGCATTGAACCCTAATTCACTCACGATTATGAATGACTGTAAACTAGAACCTGATTTGCAAAATTCAATAATTGGAAAAACTTACCAATTTGAACGATTGGGATATTTTTGTAAAGATCAAAATTCTCAAGAAATACCCATTTTTAATAGAACGGTCCCTCTAAGAGATTCATGGGCAAAAATAGAAAAACAAGGTATTTAGTTAAAAAAAAATAGCATTGAGAATGGTAAGTAAAATAATCTAATTTGAAGGTTTATGCGGACGATAACTAAAACTCTTATTACAACATTACTACTAAATGTCGCAATTATTGGTGCGCCACCAGTATTGAATGTTTATATAATTCCTTTCGATAATATTAAAAATGATGCAGCTATTGGTTGGCTTTCAGATGCATTATCTGAAATGATTAATTCTGAATTAAGTAAGCATGATAGAATCTATCTCAAAGATCAATCAGGACTAGAGGAAGTCATGACAAATCGCTCACTTTTGTTACAACAGAGGCCAGGGACTAAGAACTTACTATTTCTTGGCAAGTATGAAAGATCTCTAGACAAAATTGCTATATCACTACAATTGATTGATATAACGACTTGGGATGAGCTAGATAAACGGAAGGTACGCGGTAGTTATAATGATGTTACTGGAATAAACAGGTCACTAAGAGAATCGATTAATACAATGATGACGCCATATTTGCCAAAGCCTGTTAAGAGTCCTTATCCAACATTAACTGAAGGTAAAAGAATGCGAGAGCCGCCTAGCTATGCGGAAAAAGCAATAAATATGAGTTCAGCAATTGATTTAGCTATCGATGAGTTAGAAAAAGAATTAGATATTAGTATTGGTGCTAGAGGTGAAGTAAGTGATAAAGATTTAAAAGAAGATAATGGTGAATGGGTTTTAGATTTTTCAAAGAATAATTACGAAGATAATCGCCCTGAAAATGATTTGAATACTACAATGATGATAGATGTTTTAAATAATTTGATGGAAAGCCCTTACCAAGTAAAATTGGATCGACCTCAATTCAATTATGATTCAAATAATAAAAAAGAGTTTCAAGTTGTTTTAAATGTCGATTATAAGCTTAAAGGTAATGTCATTAAAGATATGCTTAAATCACTACCATATTCTGGATTAAAGCAAGATGGAAGTCTAACAGTATTCTATTTTAATAAAGACAAGTATAACTTTCCAGCTGATATATCTAAAAAGATTCAACTCGGAGAGTATAGAACTATACCAGTTATTCAACTTCAAGATTCTAATCAGAGACCTCTAGTTGTGATTGTAGACACTGCTGATAAAGAATTACATGATTTAACTAGTAATAAAATAATATATAAGCCATTCCATTTCTTTTCTCCATTAATGAATTTTTCTGTTGGAGGATGGTCTATGCAAGTTGCTCTGGAAACTGTCGATATACCTGTAGAGTATATTTTTAATATGGATGTCACTACTGCAAATAGTATTAGTCGAATCAGTTTAAAATTTATACCTGAAAATGAATTAAATACTTATTTAGGTAGGTTGCTATAATTTTTACTGAAAAATGATAAAGAAATTTTTCTTTATTTTTTATCTCTTTCTCACTTTTTTGATTTCTCAAAATGTATCTCCAAACCTTACTTTGAAGAAAATGAATGGAAAATCCGTTAAATTGAGTGAGTATCTTAATAAAGGACCAGTGCTTATTAATTTTTGGGCTACTTGGTGTTCACCATGCAAGAAGGAAATGGTATTTTTAGATCAATTTGAAAGACGATATAAAGATAATGGATTATCAATTTTATCGATTAGCATAGATAGTCAAAAAAGTTTAGCGCATGTCAGAAGTTATATCCGAGCAAATAACTATACATATGATGTATTTCTTGACCCAAATAGGCAAGTATTTAAAAAACTAAATGGCAATTTAATGCCTACAAATGTATTGATTGACAAAGATGGAAAAGTCCTTTGGCGTCATTATGGATATATTCCAGGTGATGAGAAAAATATGGACCTCGAATTGCGTTCAGCTCTAAAATTAAATCCTTGATTTCAAATCTTATTTATTTTCGCCGACTTATTACTACATTACTACTCTATAATGTATTAAACGCCCAAATCAACATCACTGGCACATCATCTATAGGATATGGCACCAGTCAAAACAATTTTACTTTTAATGACAATCGTATTGACTTAAATGCGGATTGGAATAATTGGGCAGGATGGTTACAACTAGAACATTCCCAACCTCCACAATTGGGTCGAAGTTTCTCAGGTTTACGAAAAATTAGAGTTGAGTATAGTAAAGAGTCTTTTACTATAAAATTAGGGGATATTTATGAATTTTGGGGTAATGGGCTGGCACTTAATATGGTAGATGACCAGTCAATTGATTTAGATACGGGAATTCGTGGTGGATTAATTAATTGGTCAGATAATGTTTATAGTTTTGAGGTATTGGCTGGTATGCAGGATATTTGGCGTATTTCTAACCAAGTAATAGGGTTTAATGATCGAGTGCCAAATTATGAAATTGAAAATACGATTTATGGACTAAGAGCTGGAAGATTCATAGGTCCATGGTCAATTGGTTCTCATTATTTAAATGTTTATGAGAAACATCCTGATGCAATACTTAAATCTCATCGTTCAATAACTCATAAATTATTAGGAATTAATATCAATTATTTCAGTGATAAATTTGATTTGAGTATGGATTATATCAAAAAAACTTGGATAGAAAAAATAAAAAAATATGAAAACATTAATAACAATAATGATATTATAAAGGATGGTCATGGATTTTATGCTAATAGTAGCTTTTATTTAGGGCAATGGTCTATTGGGCTATCATATAAAAATTATCTTTTTGAAAAATTTTCTCCTCAAAACAGATGGGACTTTGTTAATAATGTAGGTGGCGCATTAACGTTGCAACAAATGCCAACTGTTTTTAAACAACATAGTTCATTACTATTAGGTAAAATTACCCATTTGATCGATTATAATGATGAATTGGGTTATAATTTCAGATTGGAGGGCCCATTAACAGATAAAATCATTGCTTCTTTGAACTATTCTAGGTCAAGTCGACATAATGAGTGGGCTTTAGATAATGAATGGGTTTGGCAAGCAAAAAGTGATAATGCTTTGCTTCCATCAAAAGATAAAATGTATAATCCATTTGAAGAGTTTTTTATTGAATTAAATGGTTATGCAATATCAGATAAATTGAATTATGTTATTGGAATCTCATCAACTTATGATGTGGTTGATCTGTACACTAATCAATACAGTAATGAATTTCACTTTTTTAGCTATGAATTAGTTGACGCGATGACTATACCCACTCATTTTACTTATCTTATTGATAATCAATATAGTATAGATATTACTTTTGAGTATCAGGAGTTAAAAAGGGGAGTCGAGAGTAGAAACGTTTCAACCATCTTTAATTCAAATTTCACTAAAGATAAACAGCTGAATAGGTTTATTTCTATTGGGTTAGGTAGTTCACCAAAATGGTCTATAGCTTTAAATTTAGATTATTCTAATACTGATGAGCGCGTTATAATTGATCAGAGTAGAGAGAAAAATTTGATAGAAGAAAAATTGGATAGCATTTGGGATACATCATTTACTTGGGCAAGTATTGATATGATTTATAATGTTAATCAAAATCATCAGTTATCATTATCTTATGGGTCCCAGCGGGGTGGTGTATTATGTAGCAATGGTGTTTGTAGATATATACAGCCTTTTGAGAATGGTTTTAAAATTGGATTAGTGTCAACTTTTTAGGCTATCTTTTTATAATGAAATATTTAAAGATATCTCTCTATCTACCATTTTTGTTATCAAGTCTGTTTTTGTCTTGTGAAGATAAAGGCGCTTCATATATTGAAGTTCCATCATCAATTGTAATTACACCAGTTAATTCAATCCTTAAACCAAATGAATCAATACAGTTATACTCACTTGTCATTGATAAGAATAATAGTAAAATTGATGAACCTGAAGTTGTCTGGTCTTCAACAAATGAATTAGTTGCAATTGTTAATCAAAAGGGACTTGTAACAACTAAATCAAAAGGGTCGGTAACTATAATAGCTACTGTTGGGACTATCCAAGGCACGGCTGAAATAGTAGTTAGCACAACTCGCCGACGAGTTCTCAGTGAGATGTTTACATCAAGCACTTGAGGCCCATGTTCCTCCGCGGAGCGGAGTCTTCAGTCATCTCTCAAGCCTGGTACAGTTCTTTATGTAGGTGCAGCTTTAGATACCATGTGGTATCAGATTTTTTATCATGTTTGGTGGCCAGGTCAAGGTAATGACCCCATGTACCTTGCGAATACTTCAATGAACAGATCTCGAAATAACTATTATAGCAATAATTACACACCTCACATGTATACAAATGGCAAAGATTCGGGTTCTAACCCGAATAATTGGAAAGAAGACCCTAAAAGTTATTTAAGCAATGTTGGTTTATATGATATTACAATTAAAGGTATACAATCTGGGAATAGTATTGACTTTGAGGTATCGAGTAGTTCTTTGGTGAATACAGGCTCATCAACAAATATTAGATTATTTATAGCCACTGTTATGGGATTGGTAAAATATCCTAATTCCCCAAATGGTTTAACAGAACATCATAATGCAGTAATAGATCTAATTACTGGCAATGAAGGAAAGAAAATGTCTTATATCTCTGGTGTAGATTATATTGAATCATTTAATTGGTCTATGCCAACTAATTGGATTAATCACAATTCTATTAATTGGAAAAGCGAAGATATTAAGGTTGTAGCTTGGATTCAAAATTTTAATAGTAAAGAAATTCTTCAGGTTACAAGTTTTGATTTTGATTAATACAGTAAAAGATTTCCAGCTCAAACAAAAAACGTTTAATTTAGTCGCTCTTATTTAATAATAAATTTTAATAATGCACCCGTAGCTCAACTGGATAGAGCGTTCGGCTACGGACCGAGAGGTTGTGGGTTCGAATCCTACCGGGTGTGCTCCTCTAATAATGGCTGAATTATCAATAATATCCCCAGTTCTGATAGTTGTCGCAGGAGGCTACTTATCTATTTTTCCTAAAATAGCAGGAAACAACTTTGATAAGCTTGCATTGTGCTCCCTGGTCTGCTGGAGCTTTGTATTGGTACTGGTGGGTCTTAATTATTGGGGCTCAGGCTATGAATTTAGTTTATTATTGTTTACCACTAATTGGTTTTGGTTCACTGTCATTGTGAATGCTGCTATTGAAATACCGTTTTTTATTTGGTACTGCAAAAAACACGATGTTTCTTTTGAAATGAAAGACTAAGATGTAATTTTCAGTATGAACCGCCTCTGGCTAAAATAAAGGAGAATAAAATGATGAAAATATTACACAACCAAACTTTTTGGGCAGTTGTCTGGGGCTATACTATAATTATGTATGTAGTTGTGCCAATTTTCACAGATGTTATTATAAGTAAAACATTTGATATGTACTTATATATAGTTAGTGCAATATTCATTTGTCCTTTGATGCTTTGGGGTGCTTACAATTCATTCAGAAAAGCTAAACAACAAAAGAAAGACTAATGAAACGCCTCTGGAATAACACTATTTTCCTTGCATGACAGATGTATGCCCAGTGTACTTTTATCGAGTAGAAACTTTAAGCTACGGACCGAAAGGTTGTGGGTTCGAATCCTACCGGGTGTGCTCTTATGGATGGACTAGATTATTTTTGCGTATATTTTAATGATTCTAAAGAAAGGATA